>Ga0210409_10002643_pt1 | contig 21068 bp, 19 predicted proteins | sample IncBWH17MmetaG_FD_161649 | JGI IMG/M metagenome (GOLD analysis project Ga0210409, IMG submission 161649) | Forest soil microbial communities from Barre Woods Harvard Forest LTER site, Petersham, Massachusetts, United States - Inc-BW-H-17-M | ecosystem: Environmental > Terrestrial > Soil >...
CGGTGGTAGACAACGTGAGGGGGATCGTGCGGATCGCCGTCGAATCCGGCGTCTGGTATTCGGCCGACAGCGAGAACTCGGTCACATCCTTGCCATCGACCAAGGCGATATCCGACTTCTCGAGTTGCACATTCTGAATGAACGGCGAGGCCTCGAGCAGCTTCATGAACCGCGTGAGGGCCTGAATGTCGACCGTGTTGCCGGTGACCCGGAACGTGAGCTTGGGCGCCGGCTCGTCTTCCATCTCGGCTTTCGCCTTCTTGCTCTTCTTCGTCGTGTCGACCGAGCCGACAACCGTGACGGCGCTGGTCTGCTCGAGCGCCGTCAGCCAGGTGTAGGCCGGCATGGCGCGGCTGATCTCATCCATCACGTGCGGCCAGACGAAGCGATTGTTGTCGATCGTCTTGATGATGTTCAGCTGGTGCATGACCGAGTCGCGTTGCGTCTCGGCCTTCTTCTTCTCGCGCAAGACCGCCGCGTAGCGCGTCGAGTCCTGCACTTGCTTCTGCTCGGTGGCCGTGAGGTCCTGGCCTTTGGCGTCTTGCTGCGTGTACATGAAGCCGATCACGCCGCCCGACAGCAGCAGCGAGACGACGCAGAGAATCAGGTATGGCTCTTTGAGCTGCGACGCGGCGGAAGCGACCTTCGATCCGACGTCCGGACCGCCGGCTTTCCCGCGGGCTTTCTTCCCGGCGCCTGGCAGCAGGTTGATTTCAATCATAGTGTCACGCGGCGTGGCGAAGGGCGAGACCGATCGGGAGCATCAACAGTGGCGCGACCTCGTCTGTGACGAGCGAATCGAAAGCCCCGTCACGCACCTTCAAATTGGCCAACGGGTTCGCTTGCTCGACCGACAGCCGGAGGCGCGAGGCCAGCGCTTCGGTGAGCCCGGGAATCCGCGCCCCACCGCCGCAGGTGTACACGGCCCGCAGCTGTCCAGCCGAGCGCGACGCCGAGGGGAGAAAGGCCGCGGCCCGCTCGATGCCGACCGCGGTCTCCTCGCCGCGCGACTCGATCACGGCGTCGATGTGGGGCGAGCGATCGAACCCCTGGAGGAGACCATCGGCCTCTTCCTGCGACAGGCCGCGCTCACGCTGCAGATCTTCCCGCAAGCGCCGGGTCCCGACCGCCACATCGCGGGTCAGGATCGGCACGCCATCGTCCAGAATATTGATGTTGGTGACTTCGTGACCAATGTTCACCAGCGCGACGACACCCGTCATCGCGTCCGGGTAGTTCACTTCGAATGCGTTGTGGAGCGCAAAGGCGTCGACATCGACGGTCGACGGCGAGAGACCGGCGTCGGTCAGCAGCCGCAAGCGGGCCTCGACCAGCTCGCGCTTGGCGGCGACGAGCAAGACGGCCATCTCGAGACCATCGGCATCGGGATCGAGGATCTGGAAATCCAGCTCGACCGACTCCATGTCGAACGGCACGTGCTGCTCGGCTTCCCAGCGCATGAGCTCCCGCGCCTGGGACTCCTTCACGCGCTCGATCTGGATCTTCTTGATGATCACGTCGCGACCACCCACGGCGGTCACGACGCCCTTGGCTTTCTTCACCCCCGCGGTCTCCAGCGCCTGCCGGATCGCGTCGGCCACGATGGTCGGATCCATGATCTCACCGTCGACGATCGCGTCGGCGGAGAGCGGCGTGATCGCGACTCTCGTCAGCTCGGGCTCGCGCCCGTGCTCGATCACCGCGACCTTGACGAGGCCGGATCCGATATCGAGTCCGATGGTGGTTTTCTTGCGGCCAAAGAGCCCCATAACGTTGCCGGGAGTGAGTGGAGGACAAGTGGTCGGATCGACCTACCGACCGGTCATTTCTCCCAGTCACACGACTCGGGGCGCGCAAAGGTAACGTTGGGCGACGCCGTACCACCCAAAAAGCGACGGGCCGGAGGTCGCCCTCCGGCCCGTCAGAAATGTGACCTGTCGGCTACGAGCAGGCCGGGGCGCCTTCGACCGAGTCGGCCGAGATGCTACCAGGCTGCGAGGCCGCGCCGCCAATCCACACACCGCAGACGTGACCGCTCGCCGTGTTCGGGACGAATGTGTTCGTCATGGTCGCACTCCACCCCGTCGAGTTCGCGCCAACGAAGGTGATCGCGTTCCCGGCCGACGCGTGCCACGAGCTGGTGAGCGAAGCCGTCGCGTTCGTATAGGCCGAGACGTTCGAGAAATACGCTTCCTCTGCCGTCACGAGGTTACGCAGGTCGGTCTTCATCGAGGCGGTGTACGCCTTCTGCTTCGTCGAGGCGAACTTGGGGATCGCGATCGCAGCGAGAATGCCGATGATAACCACGACGATCAGAAGCTCGATCAGCGTAAAGCCTTTCTTCTGAGAGTTTCGCATACTGAGATTATCGGCCCTCGGCCGCTGCCGCTTGAAAGTGAATGTGACAGACTGTCCCAACGTGACCCGCTAATACGACGGGCCGGGAATCATCCCCGGCCCGTCGGCACAGCGAAACCTCAGGTCAGCTTACGAGCAAGCCGGGGCGCCTTCGACCGAGTCGGCCGAGATGCTACCGGGCTGCGAAGCCGCACCACCAACCCACACGCCGCAGACGTGACCGCTCGCCGTGTTCGGGACGAACGAGTTCGTCGCCGTGGCGCTCCAACCCGTCGCGCTCGCGCCGACGAAGGTGATCGCGTTACCAGCCGAGACGTGGAACGACGTGGCGACGCCCGCCGTCGCGTTGGTGTAGGTCGTGTTGTCAGAGAAATACGCTTCCTCTGCCGTCACGAGGTTACGCAGGTCCGTCTTCATCGAGGCGGTGTACGCCTTCTGCTTCGTCGAGGCGAACTTCGGGATCGCAATCGCGGCGAGAATACCGATGATAACCACGACGATCAGCAGCTCGATAAGCGTGAAACCCTTCTTGGCCGTCTTCATGTGCGGATACTCCGGAGGGGGTGTTGAGGGCCCGGTGACCACGCGTCACCGTGAACCGACGTCTGGCCGGTACTAAGGCAACGCGCAGGCCACGGCGGACTCAACTGCATAACATGTTATTGGAAAACAATTTAAGAGTCGCCTAATGCGACGCAAACGCTTGATTTGGCCGCGTGATTTGCACGACGCCTTGCAGTCTGCGGTGCCCCTTTCGCCCGATGGCGCGTTTCGCGACAGCTACCGATTAAACAGCGTGGCGATCGCACCAGATCTGGCGAGTGCCAATTGGCGGCGCGACGCTGCCGTATCCCCGCGATCGAACAGCATCGCGGCGTAGCTCTCGTGCAGGTGGGCGTTCGACGGATGATCGGCCAGCGCCCGGCGGAACGCGGCGTCGGCGTCCGTGAAGTCACGGAGGTGCTGCGCCGCACCCGTGAGCTCGTCGATCGGGGCGAGGCTGTCCGGCATGGACTCGTACGCCGAGAAGGCGAGGGCGATCGCCTCGCGATACCGACCCTGGACACGGCGCAGGCGCGCCAATACGAGGAGCGTCCCGTAGTCGTTGGGCTGCCGCTTCAGCGCGCTGTCGAGCAACTGCTCGGTCGTCACCGAGTCGTGGACGCCGAGCGCGGCCACGGCGCCATCGACATAGGGACTGATGTCGACCGGATACAACCGCCGCGCGGTCCGACACTCGTGCGCCGCATCGGCGAAGTGTTTTTCGACGAGAAAGAGCGTGCACACCATGTAGTGGGCGCGGTACGATTCCGGCTGCTGAGACACAGCCTGGATCAGAAAATTCTTCTTGTCGTGCCAGAACGGGGTGCGCGTCCACGTGCGCGCCGCGAAGGCCGCGAGCAGGACCGTCGCGAAGACCACGACGGCGCGAGGGCGAGCCGTCAGGACGCGCTCGAAGACCCAGCCCGCGACGACCGCCGCGCCAATGCTTGGCAGATACAGCGTGCGTTCGGCCAGCACCACACCCGATGGGAAGAGGACATTCGAGACCGGGGAGAGCGCGATGAAGAACCAAGCGATCCCGAACGCCACCGCCGGCGCCCGCCGCCACGCGGCGACCATCGCCGCGATCGCCGCGACGAGCAGCGCCGCGCCGAGCACCACGCCTGGCGTAACGGTCGTCACGAGATCGATCGTTCGCGGCGTATAGTCGATCTTGAGGTCAACCGGCGCGAGCATGAGTCGAGCGATCTCCGGGACGACGCGCAGCATCGTCAGCCAACGGTCCACCGTGGTGGCGCCATCCCAGGTGACGGCGATCACGACGAACCGGCTATGCTCGAAGAGGAGCGTCAGGACCCCCGCGTAGACGGTCGTGACCCCGGCGTAGGCGAGGTAGAGCTCGCGCGTCCCGTCCGTCTGGCGGTCGAGCACGAGATCGGAGAGCAGCGCCAGCGCGAGAAACACGATGCCGCTCTCTTTCGACGCGAGCGCCAGGGCATACCACAGGATCGCGGTCCGCCGGCGCCGGCGGTGGGCGAAGAGGGCGAGCAGCACGAACGCGCTCGCCATGAGCTCGCAGCGGCCGACGCCGTTGGACACGGCCTCGACGTGGACGGGCTGCACCGCAAACCAAGCGGCGCCCAGCCACGCCCCGCGCGTGGACAGCATCATGCCCAGCAGACGATACACGAGCACGCAGACGAACGCGTGCCATGCGATGTTCTCGAGATGGACCCACCACGGGCCGACGTTCAGAATGGCCCGGTCGATGACGAACGACGCGATGACGAGGGGCCGATACTGACCGGCGCCGTTCCGCTCCTCCGGCCAGTAGGCGTGCGCAAACGCACGCCACAACCCGGTCACCGTCTTGACGAGGGGATTGTCGTGGATGATGCCTTGATCATCCTGCACGTACCCGTTGGCGACAGCGTTGGCGTAGCACAGGACGGCGAGGATCGCGATACTGGCGACGGCCCAGCGCTGCCAGCGTTCGTGCTCGTCGAAGGTCTCGCTCATGGATCTCGGGATAGTCCGGCGACATACACGGACTCCCGACGGAACCGCTCGTCACCTGGATGATCGGCGAGGCCGCGCTTGACGGCCGCCGCGGCGCCCCGAACGTCGCCGGCGCGCAAATGGGCATTGATGGCAATCGCGAGCGCGCGCACGGTGTCGGGATACATCTCATAGGCGCCGAACGCGAGCGCACCGGCTTCGCGCCACCGCTGCTGGCGAGCCCGGATATCGGCCAGACGCAGCCAGGGGGAGAGCCGGCGGGGGGCCAGACGCCGCGCGCTATCGAGAAGCGCCGCCGCGCCGTCGTCATCGTGCGCGACCAGCGCGGCCTCCGCACCTCCCCGATACGGCTCGACGTCGAGTGGAAACAGCCATCGCGCGTAGCGGTACTCGTTGGCGGCCTCGCTCCAGTGGCCCGTTTGCGCGAACAACACGCCGGCGGCGTGGTGCGCCTTGTACGACGTCGGCGAGTCGCGCAGCGAGGCAAGCGTCAGCGCGATGTCGTCATGCCACACGGGCGTTCGTGTCCACGTCCGGGCTGCGAAGGCGACCGCGCAACCGGCGGCGAGCGCTACGGCCGGGCGCGGCGCGCGTTCGAGCACCCAATACGCCGCCCAACCGGCGATGAGCGCCGCACCAACGCTTGGCAAGTACATCGTGCGTTCCGCCAGCACGACGCCCGACGGAAAGAGCAGGTTGGCCACAGGCGCGATGGCGATCGCGAACCACGCGAGCCCGAGTGCAACCATCGGAGCCCGGGTGCGGGCGGACATCGTGACCACCACGGTCAGGACGAGTAGCGCAGCGCCGAGCACGGCCGGAGTGGTGATCGAGGTCGCGAGATCGATCACGCGCGGCCCGTAGTCCATATGCAACACGGCCGGCGCCACGAGCAGTTGCACATACTGTGGCACCACGGTCAGCATCGTCAGCCACCGTTGTCCGGCCGTCGCGGTCGCCCAGGTGGGGGCGATCTTGCTCAAGGGCTGGCTGGCGAACATGAGGGCGAGAGCAGCGGCGTACAGCGCGGCGATGACACCGTAGCGCGCGTACAGGCGGGGCCGGCGCGCACCGTCCATGAGGTCCATCAGCACCGCGATGCCGAGAAACACCATCCCGCTTTCCTTGGACAGCAGCGCCAGCGCGAACCAGAGGGCGGCGATCCGCTGCCCGCGCCGGTGCGCGAGGCACGCCGCCAGGGTGAAGACGGCCGCCATGAGCTCTGTCTGGCCGACGACGCTGGCGACTGCCTCGACGTGAACGGGGTGGAGCGCGAACCAGAGCGCGCCGAATGCGGCGCCAGCCGGCGCGAGCCAGGCCGACAGAAGCCGCCAGACGAGGACGCAGGCGGCGGCGTGCCAGGCCATGCAAACGAGATGAAAGACCCACGGCGCGCCGCCGCCAAGCCACCATTGCACGGCAAAGGACGCGATCGCGAGCGGACGATACTGGCCCCAGCCCCATGCCTCGGGCCAGTACGGATGGGCGAATGCGCGCCACACTCCGGTCAGGCTATGGACCAGGGGGTTGGTGAGGACGATCGCCGAATCGTCGAGCGTGTATCCGTTGACGAGGCTATTCGCGTAGGCGAGCGCCGCGATCAGCGCGAGGGCAACCGCGATGGCGACTGGAGATTGTATTGCACGATGTGCCAGATCGCCGCCAACCCGTCCTTCCAGCCGATCTTCTTTCCCTCGGCGTACGTCCGCCCCGAGTAGCTGATCGGCACTTCGTAGATCCGCGCCCGCGCTTGCGCTAAGCGCGCCGTCACCTCGACCTCGAACCCGAAGCGATCCGACGTGAGCACGAGCGATCGCGCGAGCTCCCCGCTGATCGCCTTGTAACACGTCTCCATGTCCGTCAGGTTGAGATTCGTCAGGACGTTGCTGCACGTCGTCAGAAACGCGTTGCCGACCGAGTGCCAGTAATACAGCACGCGGTGCGGGCCACCCATGAACCGCGAGCCGAATACCGCGTCGGCGACCCCGTCGATCAGCGGCTCGAGGAGTCCCGGCCAATCGGCGGGATCGTACTCCAGATCCGCGTCCTGCACGATGACGATGTTGCCCGTGCTCGCCGCGAGCGCCGTGCGGATCGCCGCCCCCTTGCCACGATTCACCGGCTGATGGATCAGCCGGTCGATCCGTCCCTCCGCCGCGAGCGCATCCAGGATCTCCTTCGTGCCGTCCGTCGAACAGTCGTTGACGCAGATGATCTCTTTCGGTACGGCAACGGCGTGGACCTGGTCCAGGATCAGCCGGATCGTCGCTCGCTCGTTGTAGACGGGGATCAGCACCGACAGGCGCACTTCGTCGCGCTTGATCGGCGTTCGACCGCGGAGCCGTTGAATCGTCGGACCCATCAATGCGTCGGGGGTTGGGCGGAACGTGTCGGTCATGGCTAAACATTAATAGCGTCCAGTGGCGGCCGCACGAATGCCGCTGTCGGCGGTGAACAGGATCTCGCGGAATAAGTGCCGCTGATATCCGAACGCGACGCCCTCGAGGGCGAGCGCGCGCAGTGCGGCGTAGGAGCCGGCTTTTTGCAGACACCGCGCGATCAGGATTTCCGCCATCACGAAGTGCGGCTGGAGCTCGAGCGCGTGCTGCGCCAGTCGTGTCGCGGCCTCGCAGTGGCCGGCCATCTCATAGGCCGTGCCGAGGTCCAAGAATGCGCGAGGATCGCGATCATACAAACGCAAGGCGACGTGCATCTCGCGCTCGGCCGTGCCGTATTGCTGGTGCTCGAACATGACACCGGACAGGCCGAAGTGCGCGGCGTAGCTGAGCGGCTCGTCGACGATCGAGGCCGCGAACAGCGTTGGATTGTCGCGCCAGACTCCGGCGCGCGTCGTGCTGCGCCAGACTCCGACGCCGAGCACAAGTACCAGGGCGGTCGCGACCGCGAAACGAATCGGACGCGACGACGGGAACCAGGCGGCGACGACCGGGATCACCGCGCCCAGGATCAGCGCGGCGCCCACACTCGGCAGGAACAACGTCCGCTCGGCCAGCAGCACGCCCGATTTGACCACGACATTGCTGATGGGCAGGAGCGCGAGAGCGATCCACGCGATGCCGAACGACGCCACCGACAGGCGCCGGCGTCCCGCGATCGCCAGCGCCGCAATGGCGACGAGGAACGCAGCCCCGATCACCGATCGCAGATTGGCGTGCTCGAAGAGGGGCGTGCCCGGCGGCGAGTACACGGCGGCCAGATGCGCCGGCCACACCAGGAGGCGCACCCATTCGGGCACGAGGCTCAACATCGTCCACCACCGCGTGGCGTACGTCGCATCGCGCAGCGGAATCGCCGGGTTCTCGGCCACCAGCGAGCCCGTGACCCGGATCCGGATCGCGATATAGGCGACAGCCACTAGCGTCAGCGAGAGCATGAGGAGGCGGAGCGCCCGCGCTCGCTCGAGGAGCGGCCGCTGCTCGGCGATGATGGTCAGCTCTGCGGCGACGAATATCGCCGGCAGGACAATGGCGTACTCTTTGGCGAGACATCCCACGGCATAGCACGACGAAAGCACGACGACATCTCGTCCGCGCAGGTCGCCGACGCGGCGCCGATCGAGATACCAGATCGTGGCGCCGATGACGCTGAGCGCCGTGAGCAGCTCCGACAGACCGACACTGTTGGCGAAGACCTCGACGTGCACCGGATCGACCGCGAACAACGATCCCACAACCAGCGCCACGGTGGGCGACGCGAGTCGGCGGGCCAATCCATACATCGCGAGGCAGACCGCCGCATACAGCAGCACGTTGACGATATGAAACGGCAGCGGCGAACCGCCGCCGACCGCCCATTGCAAGGTGAACAGGGCCGTGGTCAACGGCCGGTAGAGCGAGTGTCCCTGGTCCACGGGCCAGTACGACTCGACGAACCTGTGAGCGACGCTCCGCAGTGCGTGGAACGGCGCATTTTGCAGGATCAGCGGAACGTCATCGTACGAGAAACCGTTGGCGAGACTCGACGCCGACGAGGCAATCGCGAGCGCGACGATCGCGATCGCCGGCCACCACCTTTTCATGTTACGCCTCGACGCCGAAGCGCGACAGCTTCCGGTAGAGCGTGGACGGGTCGATACCGAGGACGTCGGCGGCGCGCGTCTTGTTGCCGCCTTCGCTCTGGAGAACCCACATGATGTACGCGCGCTCGATAACGTCGAGCGTCGGGGTCGACGGCGCGCGGTCCGAGACGAGCGGTTCGGTCCGGCGTTCCGTCACCCGCTCCGGAAGGGCCTGCACTTCGATCACATCGCCCGGCGTCAGGATCACGGCGCGCTCGAGGGCGTTCTCCAGCTCACGGACGTTCCCGGGCCACGAGAAACTGCGTAACACCTCGAGGGCCGGGTCGCTCACGCGCTTGGGAGACTCGCCTCGTGACTCGGCCGAGCGATGGAGGAATACATCGACGAGCAGTGGAATGTCATCGCGCCGGTCTCTCAACGGTGGGAGATGGAGCGCAATGACGTTCAAGCGATAAAACAAATCGCTGCGGAATGCGCCTCGCTTGATTTCTTCTTCGAGATCCCGATTCGTCGCCGCCAGCAACCGCACATCAATGGGCATCGCATCCGTGGCACCCACCGGAATGACTTCGCGATGCTGCAAGACGCGGAGCAGCTTGACTTGGGTTGCCGGGGTGGTCTCTCCGATTTCGTCGAGGAAGAAGGTGCCGCCGGCGGCGGCGGTAAACAGGCCGCTCTTGTCTTTGACGGCTCCCGTGAACGATCCCTTGACGTGACCGAACAGTTCACTTTCGAGCAGGCTTTCCGGTAAGGCACCACAATTGATCGACGCAAATTGCGCGTCGGCACGATTCGAGAGTTGGTGGATATAGCGGGCAATGACCTCTTTCCCCGTGCCGCTCTCGCCTTGGATGAGGACTGTGGATTCCGTTGGGGCAACAGTCTCGGCCAGCGTGACTACGTCGAGCCAGGCCTTGCTGGTACCGACCGGGCGACCGTCCGTGCGGCGCTCCCGCCGCTTGATCTCCTGGCGAAGCGACGTGTTCTCGATGCGGAGCCGGCGATGCTCGGCCGCGCGCTTGAGAATCGCGATCAACTCGTCGTTCCGGAAGGGCTTCTGGATGTAATAGAACGCGCCCTCGTTGACCGCCTGCATCGCCGACTGCAGCGTCGCCTGCGCGGTCATCAAGATCACGGGCGTATCGGGATAGCGTGAGCGGACGGCGCTCAACACCTGCACGCCGCCGACGGCTGGCATGCGGACATCGCTCAACACGATGTCGGGGTTGATCGTGTCGATCTGCTCCAGCGCCGCCTTGCCGCCAAGCGCGGTGTGCGGATGGAAGCCTTCGTTCTTGAGCAAGATGCGCAACGAGTCGAGAATTCCCGACTCGTCATCGATCACGAGAACGCTGGGCTTGCCGTTCCCTTCGGTCACGCCGTGTCCTCGTTCTGAGAGTAAGGCAAGAGCACTGTGAAACGGGTTCCGGTGGGATCGGAGTCGACGAGCACCACTCCGCGATGGGCTTCGATCGCGCGGTGCACGACGGACAGGCCCAAACCGCTTCCACCTGGTTTCGTCGTCATGAACGGTTCGAACATGCGCTCGCGCACTTCCGGCGCGATCCCGGGTCCATCGTCGCTGACTTTGAGCGCGACCGCGCCCGAGTCGAACGACACGCCACTGGGGAGTTGATCCGCCGCGACCGGCGCGACTTCCACCCGAACCGTCCCGTTCGGTGGCGTCGCCTGCGCCGCATTGAGTGCGAGATTGAACACGGCGCGGTGCAACAGATCTTCGTCCCCGTCGATGACGAGCGGAGTGTCCGGAATGGAACAGGTTATGGACACGCCGGACGCCCGGTCCGGGTGCGTGGCGACGAGGTTCGCGGCGCCGGTCGCGATGGAGCCGATGTCCACGGCCTGCAGTCGCGTCACGCGGACGCGCGCGAAATCGAGGAACTCTGTCAAAAGTCGCGACAGTCGATCGGATTCGCGCGTGATCAACTCGCCGAGCGTGCGGGCATCCTCATCGGCCTGGGGCATGCGCGCCAGCTGCTCGACGGCGCTCCGGATCGAGGCCAAGGGGTTCTTGATTTCGTGAGCCAACGAGGCGCCGAGCTCCGCGACGGCCTCGAGACGGCCGGCGCGCACGTGAAGACTCTCCAGGCGTTTCTGGCCGGAGATGTCCTGAAAGATCGCCGTCGCGGTCGCCGTGCCGGGGTCGCCGTCGCCGTCGCTGAACGTCGTCGTGACACCGATCGGGAAGGCGCGATCCGGGAGCGTGACGATATCCTCGCCTCTCGTCGTCCGGAACCTATGGGTCGCCGCCTCTTCCAATGCCCGCGCCAATCGTGGAGCGACGGATGCGATCTGCTGCACAACCGGTGCGCCCGCAGACCGCCGAGGGCGCATACCGAGTAACTCGGTGGCTGCGGGGTTGGCGTACAGCAGGTATCCGCGCGCGTCGATCGTGATAATCCCGCTGCGGATATTTCTCAGAATGTCCTCGGCCTGTAGCCGCACGAAGACCAGTTCGGCCGCCGTGCCTGCTCCCGCCTGTTGTAAGCGAGCGCCGATGTAGCCGCTACCGAGGGCGACGGTGCCAAAGACGACGAGCTGGAGCCAGACGCCGACGTCTGGAGCGGTATGGGACAGCCATAAGACCTCGGCGAAATAACAGACATCGCAAGCGAGCGCGATCAACAGACCGGCGCCGACGGGCAATAGCAAAGCAGCGGATGCGATGACCAGGATATACAGCCAGACGAATGGCGATAGACTGCCGCCGGTGACGTGCACGACGGCCGTGACGAGCGCGATATCGAACGCAGTCTGGATCGAGAAGAACGTCCGCGGGATCGGACGGGCGCCGGCGTGAACGACTTCGCTATAGGTCGCTGACGCAGCCGTGAACAAAATCGCGACGGCGAAGATGAGCGACGCGAGTCGCGCGTCTTCGGTCGGCGTCCGCTCCCAAACGAGCTGGGCGGCCAGGAAGATCGCGACGGAGATGATGAAGCGACCGACGTAGACGCCGCGCATGATGCGCCGCGGATCGGTCATCGCCTGCTGGAGCTTGGCCCGAGGAGGGCTTAACGACGGACTGATCGACGTCACAACGCCAAAGGGTTATTATCCAGAGACGAGCTTGACGGCACGAGGTTTCCCTTTGAACGAAGGCTCACGACGAGGGCGCGCGTGGACGACATTCGCCGACCTCGCGCAGTCGATCTCCGCCGCGATCGTGGCCGCGGCACAGGGCGTGATCTGGCGGATCGGTCGTAACGTGGGGTCGGCGTGGGTCCGCGGACTACCACCGGATCGGCTCCGCCGTTTCCTCAGCGACGCGCGCGCCGGCAACGCGAAGATGCTTGGCGGCGTCATCGACTTTCAGCACAAGCGCGCACACGACGTCATGCGGCCTCGGACCAACATCGTCGCTTTGCCCATCGACGCTGCCGAGGCCGAGGTGCGCGCCGTGCTGCGCTCGGAGCGCTACTCGCGGTATCCCGTCTATCGCGAGTCGCTCGATGATGTCGTTGGCATCTTCATCGCCAAGGACCTGTGGGCGCTGCCTGCCGGCGCCGGCTTCGACTTGCAGACCTTGATTCGTGAGGCCGTGTATGTGCCCGCCAGCGTCCCGGCCGAGCGCGTGCTGAACGACCTGCGGAGAAAACGTCAGCACCTGGCGATCGTGCTCGATGAGTATGGGGGGACGGCCGGGATCGTGACCATGGAAGACCTCATCGAGCAGATCATCGGCGACATCGCCGATGAGGACGAGCCGGCCGTGCGGCGGTCGTTCGAGTTCGAAGGGGTCTTGGAGTTGGCTGGCAACCTTTCGCTCATCGACGTCCGGTCGGAACATCATCTCGATATCCCTGACGGAGAGTGGACGACGATCGGTGGCTATGCGTTCGCCAAGCTCGGACGACTGCCGAAGCTGGGTGATCGAGTGCCCTTCCCCGACGGCGAGCTCGAGGTCATCGCCATGGAGGCGCGGCGCGTCGCCGCGCTTCGCGTCCTGCGCGCGGCACACGTATGAGCGAGTGCGGGACGCCCTCGAAGTAAACGACGCGGTGCGCATCCCCCGGGCCGAGTTGACCGTGCGCGCGACGCGGTCCGGCGGCCCGGGTGGCCAGCACGTCAACACGTCGTCGACGCGCATCGAGGTGGTGTGGAACGTCGATCGCACGACAACCCTCGACGACACGACGCGCGCGCGGGTCCGTCAGCGACTCGGCGGTCGCGTCGATGCCGAGGGCAACGTGCGCGTCGTGGCGTCGGACTCGCGGAGTCAGCGACGGAATCGGGAGGAGGCCGAAGGGCGATTGGCCGCGCTCATCCGCCGCGCGCTCGCCGTCCCCAAGCCGCGACGTGCGACTCGGCCCACGGCCGCATCGGTCGCTGCGCGACTCGACGACAAACGTCGCCGGGCGCGACTCAAGGCCGAGCGGCGTCGACACCCGCGGGATGATTCGGCGTGATCCTGCATGGCCTGGCGAATCGCGGCGGTGGCTGCAGCGATCATCTTCCTGGTTGGTATCAGCCTCGGGCTCGCGGGGTGGATCTTCGTCAAGACCCGCGAGCCCGAACCTTGGGTCAATCGCCTTACGAAGCCGACGCGGGAGCAGGAGATGGAGCAGTCGAAGACGAAGGAGCCGCCGAAGACGGAGTAGTGCTCTTCTTCACGCGAGCGCGAAGCGCCGCGCGATTGGCGTCGAACGTCGTCTGCTGGTCCGGGGTCAGCACTCCACGCATCTCGTCGAGTTGCTGCGTGCGGAGCGTGCGAACGGTCGCCTTGTCACCCGACTGGCGTGCGGCCTTGACCTGCGCCGCGTACTTCTCGTGGATCGCGCGCATTTGGGTCTTCTCGGCGTCCGTCAAGCTGACGCCTTTGAACAAGCGATGCGCAAAACGATGATGGCGATGCGGGGCAACGGCCGCGGTCGAGTCAGGCGAAGCCTGCTGCGCGCGGGATGTGGCGGGCATCGCGACCGCGAATGCCAGCGCCAGCGCGCCTAGGGTCATGCGAATCATAGGGTCCTCCCCTGCTGAGTTGTCGTACGCCTGTGAGACGCTGGCCGGGCACGGACGTTAATGTTTGAGCATATGGTGCGGGATGACGAAGCCAACGTCGTGTGCCCCTATTGCGGCGCGCCAAATGTTGTGGCGCTCGATTCGGGCGGAGCGGCGGTGCAGGAATATGAAGAAGATTGCCAGGTCTGTTGTCAGATGTGGCGCGTACAGGTTCGCTACAAGCGCAGCGGGCGCGCGGACGTCAGCGTCGAGAGAGCGGACGAGTCATCATAACGACTGACGCCGTTGGGGGATCCAGTCGACGCAACGCGTTAGCGCTGCGTCGACGCGCCGCGGAGCGGCCGCGTCGTCGTACGAGTGATCGCGCGGCGAGGCCACGCGGGCGGCTCAGTTAGAACCTGACGGTAGTCGGCGACGAGGGCGTCGAAGATGCGGTCCCATGAAAAGCCCTGGGCCGCGTCGACGCCCGCGGCCGCCAGTGCGTGACGCCGCATCGGATCGTTCGCCAACGCGAGTATCTGCTCGGCAAGCGCCCCCGCATCGCCCGCCGGGAACATCACGCCGCCGCCCCTGGCGAGTAGCTCGCGCGTAGGACCAACATCCGCGCCAATCACCGGAAGGCCCGAGGCCATAGCTTCAAGCAGCACGTTGCCGAATGTGTCGGTCGTCGACGGGAACATGAATAGATCGGCTGAGGCGTAGAACGCGCTCAGGTCTTCACCGACGATACGACCCGTGAATGTGGCGTTGCTCGGCGCTTCACGCCGGCAATAATCGGCATAGGGACCGTCACCAGCCAGGGCGAAGACGATTCGACGGTCGCCAGCGAGGGAGCGCATGGCGCGCAGGGCAACGTCCAGACCTTTCTCGGCGGCGAGCCGGCCGACGTACGCGACGACGAGCGTGTCATCACCGGCACCAAGCCGCTTGCGCCATGCGGCCGAGCGATAGCGCGGGTTGAACAGCTGCGTCTCGATCCCCCGCCCCCAGATCGCGAGACGCGCGAAGCCGAGCCGACCCAGCTCATCCGCGATCGCGCGGGTCGGGACGTAGGTGCGTTGGCCCGTATTATGGAACCAACGGAAGAATGCCCATCCCAAACCGCTGAGCATGCCGAGGTTATAGAATCGCGCGTACTCGCTGAACGACGTGTGATACGAGGTGACGAGTGGCACACCGAGGCGGAGCGCGCACGCACGACCCGTGAGTCCCATGCCGAACGGCGTTGCCGCATGGATGAGCGTGGGACGCCAGGCCAACAGGTCGTCATAGATCCGGCCGCCCACCGGTGGCGCCAGGCGGAGCTGTGGGTAGGCCCAGAATGGAATGCTCGGACGCCGCCAGATATCGCTCGACGCCGTCGTCACTTCCGGGTCCGTGGTCGTGTAGACCCGCGCATCGCCTCCGCGCGCGCGAACGGCGGAGACCAAACGCTCGAGGGTGCGCGAGACGCCGTTCAGCTGCGGCGGATACGTGTCCGTGAACAGCGCGAGCCGCAACTCGGTCGCCGCCTCGGCGCGCGCGGAATTGCGATCAGCTTGCAGCGTCGTGGTCACGTTGCAATGTGCGGCGCGCGCGGCGCCGACGTAAGAGGATGAAGCGCGCGATGCGGTGAAGCGCCGGGACGTACAGCGCGGTGCCGAACACGAGGCCGAGCATGATCGGCAAGAGCGTCGTGTAGAACCGCCACATCACGAGCAGCGCGCTCGCACCGGGCCCGACGTAGCCCGCCGCGCCATTCAGGAACCCCAGCTCGATCGCGCCGGCTCCCGATGGCGTCGGCAGGAAGTTCTGGCCATAGAGGAGCGCGAACGATCCGACGACGACTGTGCCGAGCGCCGGCGGATTCGGGAGCATGGCGAACACCGCCGGCAAAATCGCGATGCGAGCCGCGACATGAAGCGCGGTGAGTGGGACCGCTCCGGCAACCGCCCATACCGGCATGCGCCGCGCGAGCCGGAGTGAGTCGCGCAGCGTCCCCCCGACGTGCACCGAGATCCGAGGCAGGAATTTTCGGAGGGCGAGCCAGATCGCGATTCCGACGGCAACGATCAGCACCACCCACGGTATTGCGTGTGCCAGGTGCGGTAGCAGCACCTGCTGTTGTGTCCGCCACCATTCCCCGCCCCAGCGCCAGCCGATCCAACACCCGATGGTGATCGCGACGAGCCATTCCATGATGGCTTCGACGCTGATCAGCGCGATCGTGTCCGACACGTTGAGGCCCGCGTTGATCAATCCGCCGAATCGCACGGGCTCGCCGCCGACTTTGAGTGGTGTCACGGCCGACGTCGCGTCGCTCGCGGCATTGAGCGTGAATGCGTTGAGGAAGCGTGTGCGATTGCCCAGGCCCCTCGCCAGGACTTGGATCCGCCATGCGCGCGCGAGGAGGTCGACCGTGAAGAGGCCGAGACAGAGTGCGTGCGCGGCGACCGTGGTCAGCACAGCCTACTGGGCTTACGGGAGATCGGCGTATCTCGTCGGCCGACGCGAGGCAACCCACCTGTCCAGCGAGCGTTCCACTGAGCGCGCGGTGATCGGGCTGTCCAGATCGCTCGGGTGCAGGGCGATTCGCGCATAGCGCGCGGCGCGCTGCGCGCGCCAGCGGATCTCGGCAACCACCGCGGACCCCCTCGCGCGGAATGGAGTGCGGGCGCTCCAGCGAACGACGGGAGACGGATAGCGTGTCCGGCGTGCAGTGTTCGTGACCGTCGCATCGTCCTCGTAGAATGACAGGCCGAGGTCTCCGATCACGCCAACGCAGGAATCGCGCGCAAGCCAAGCGGGCGGGACGAAGCCAATGGGCTCCAGACCCAACCGTGCGAACAGACCGAGCCCGCGTTCGACCCGTTCCCGGGCGGCCGGGGCGTCGAGCGTCAGAAACTCTCCCTCTCGTGCGGTCTTGCCGAATGCGCGCCACTGATCACGCCATCCCCTTGGGAGTCCGACTTCGTCGTGACGCTCGCCGTGCAGAAATACCTCGGCGCCGTCTTTGACCCTCGACCGTATCCACTGCACGAAGTCGGGATAGCGTTCCAGAGGCCAGTCCCCGTGCCAATTCGGTACAACGAGTAGCGCAGGCGTGACGCCGCGGGCCGCGCAGAGGGCCCACAGTGCCTCGACGCGGGGCGCCAAGGCGGGCGTCACATCATGGATGGAGATAAGGAGCGCACATTCAGTAGGGGTAAGGGAAGATTCTTCCCCCCCTGCTGGGGGGGAAGAATCTCCCTGGATCCCTCGAGTGTGCGGAGTCAGACGGCCAGGACGTTGCGATAGAGATCGAATATCCGATCGAACACGCCGTCCCAGGAGTGCTCGCGTTCCGCGTAGGCGCGGCCGCGGCGTCCCAGACAGTGAAGATCGGCGCCCAGGAGGTGGACCGCGGCGTCACTCAGCGCGCCGGCGTCGCCAGAGGCGAACGTCGCGCCCGCCCCCGATGCCTCGACCTGCTCCGAGACCCCGCCTCGGTCGGCCGAGAGCACGGGTGTCCCGGACGCGAGCGCCTCGAGCGCCGAGAGTCCGAAGGTTTCAATCGAGCCGGGAGCGATGAAGAGATCGACGGCCGCCAAGAGGTTGGCGAGCTGTTCGCGGTCGTTCTCGTATGGCATCCACAGCACGCGCTCATGGGCAGCGGCCAGACCCTGGAGATACTCCCGCTGCGGGCCGTCACCGACCATCAAGAGATGGGCATCGGTTCGACGGGCGATCTCGGGCCAAGCCCGAATCAACACATCGACCTCTTTCTCCCGGGCGAAGCGGCCGACGAACGCCACGATTGGCGCGTCCAGTGGAATGCCAAAACGTTCGCGCGTCTCCTCGGATTGATAGCGACGGAAGGGACTGAAATGATCGAGGTCGACGCCGAGTGGGACCCGAACCACGCGCTCGACCCCGTGAGCCTGAAGGTCAGTCACCGCGAACCGGGATGCGCAGATGGTCAGCTCGAACAGCGAGTCGAGCTTCCGGATGTACTTCCAGGCCAAATTGTACCCGCGCTGCCGCGTGCGCGACGCGCGCTCCGGGAATGCGCAAATGCTGCGCGGCAAATTGCTGTGATAGAAAAAGACCAGGGGCACGTTCGATTTCTTGGCCGCATGCGCCGTGATCCACGGGACCAGGAAGCAACTCCCGACCTCTATGATGGAAGGCGCTTCGTGATGGATGATCCGGCGGATCGACCGCGTCGCCAGCATGAAGCGATATGGTCGCTGCGTTGGGACGCGTGGACCACGCAAGCGATAGCAGCGGACGCCGCTGCCGTGAGTGATAGAGTCGCGGGCACCCGGGATCACAAGCACCTGTCGGAGATCCGGTCGGGCTTCGACGTATCGCGCTTTCTGGAGGAGATAGGTGCGAACGCCGCCGCTCGTATCGCCGAACCACTTTGTGATATCCAGGACACCGACCTCGGCCTTAGGGCGGAGACGATGGCGAGGGAGCTCAGTTCGGCCGAGATCGAGCCGGAACGCTGCTGTGTGATTCGCCGAAGGAAAGAGCGTGTGCTCTATAGAAGGCTGTGAGGCGGTGGCAGTCATCGCAACCTGTATATATTAGCGACAATGAGTGACAAGACCAGACTCGACAAATGGTTATGGGCTGCTCGGTTCTATAAGACGCGCAGCTTGGCCATTGCGGCAATCGAAAATGGGCGCGTTGAGGTCAACGGCGATAAAGCTAAGCCTGCCAAAGCTTTAGGCGTCGGCGACCGAGTGCGGGTTCGGCAGCCGCCGTTCGAAACGATTCTGGTCGTTCGAGCGCTGTCCGAGCGGCGGGGGCCGGCCGCCGAGGCCGCCAAGCTTTACGAGGAGACCGCCGAGAGCATCGCGGCGCGGCATGCCCTCGCAGCGCAGCTCCGCGCGTCGCCGGTGCCCGCTTACGAGCATGAAGGTCGGCCGACCAAGAAAGACCGGCGTCGCCTCGACGAGTGGCGTGGACGGCATTGACGCGTTGGCTCGAATTACGCGCCGCGCCTTCGGCGCGAACGCTTCCGGCTCGCTCCCCTGCAACCAGGTTGCGAACACCGGCCAACTGGCTGCGACAACCGGCCATTAGTTGCGACACCCTACCGACTGGGCGCTGTAGACGGTCGCGCGAAGCGCGCTGTGTGCAACGATCTCTTCTAGTTGATCGACAGCGTCGATCGGAACATCTTTGTCAAAAGTGACAACACTTCGACGTACAGCGCTCTACGAGCGGCACGTCGCGCTCGGCGCCAAGATGGTCCCGTTCGCAGGGTATGAGATGCCCCTGGCGTACCCGCCAGGCATGACCGCGGAGCACCACGCGGTACGCGGACGATGCGGCGTATTCGACGTGAGCCACATGGGCGAAGTCATGGTGACGGGCCCCGACGCCGTCGCGTTCGTCGACTCCATCACCTCGAATGATGTGCGCCGACTGACCCCGGGCCAGGTCCAGTACTCAACGATCCTGAACGAGCGCGGCACAATCGTCGACGACTGCCTCGTCTATCGACTCGACGATCGCGTCATGGTCGTGATCAACGCGTCGAATCGCGAGAAAGATGTCGAGCACATGCGACGCAACGTCGGCTCATTCGACTGCGCCATTGAAGACATTTCCGACAACACCGCACTCATCGCCGTACAAGGACCGGCGTCGGGGTCGGTTATTAGGGCGCTGACGACGGCGCCCGTCGACGACGTACTGTACTATCACTTCACGCATGCAGTCGTCGCGGGTGTGCACGCGCTGGTCTCGCGCACGGGATACACGGGCGAGGACGGCGTCGAGCTCTACTTTGACGCGGAGCACGCCACCGCTGTCTGGGACGCGCTGCTCAAAATCGACGGCGCAGTACCGGCCGGCCTCGGCGCGCGCGACTCATTGCGGCTCGAGGCCGGTCTCATGTTGTACGGCAACGACATCGATGACAGCGTCACGCCGATCGAGGCGAGCCTGGCGTGGACCGCGAAGCTCGACAAGCCGCGATTTCTCGGCAAGGACGTGCTCGTGGCGCAGAAGGCACAGGGGCCGACGCGCAAGCTCGTGGGATTTCGCATCGACGAGCGCGCGGTGCCGCGACATGGGTATGCGGTGCTGGTTGATGGCCAGACCGTCGACTGCGTCCGCAGTGGCATCATGAGTCCCACCCTGGGCTACGGCATCGGCACGACGTATCTGCCAGTCGCGAAAGCCAAAGCGGGTGAACCGATCGAGATTGATATCCGGGGTCGACGCGTTCCGGCGATCACGGTCAGTCTCCCGTTCTATCGCACTTCTCATCCCCCGAAACGCAAACCCTCGTGACGATAACCACTGCGCCGGCCATGCCGGCCGAGTCCGATCAGTTCGCCTCGCGGCACATCGGCCCGCGCGATGATGATATCCGCGCCATGGTCGCCGCTCTGGGCTATAGCTCACTTGATGCATTCATCGATGCGGTGATTCCCGAGAGCATTCGCTCGCGGCGGCCGCTGGCGATCGGCGAGGCCGAGACCGAGGCCGAGGCGCTCGCTGAGCTGACGCGCATCGCGGGACAAAACCAAGTCTGGCGGTCGTTCCTCGGACAGGGGTATCACGGCTGCATCGTCCCCCCGGTGATCAAGCGGAACATCCTCGAGAATCCGAACTGGTACACGGCGTATACGCCATATCAGGCCGAGGTGGCGCAGGGGCGTCTGGAGGCGTTGCTGATCTTCCAGACTATGGTGATCGATCTGACAGGGCTGCCGGTAGCCAATGCCTCGCTGTTGGATGAAGCAACGGCGGCGGCCGAGGCTATGTCGCTGGCGCACGCGGCTCGGAGCAACGACGGGCACAAGGACACGTTTTTTGTGTCGGATACGTGCCACCCTCAGACCATTGCCGTCGTATCGACTCGGGCAAGAGCGAGGGGCATTCGTATTGTCATTGGCGATCATCGGGAAGCGCTGCCCGATCGGTGCTTCGGGGTGCTGGTCCAATATCCGGCGACCGATGGCGTCGTGTACGACTATCGGGAATTGCGAGCCGCTGCCGATAGGGCGGGCGCGTTGCTGGTGGTGGCGGCTGATCCGTTGAGCCTGACGCTGCTCACGCCACCGGGAGAGTGGGGCGCCGATATCGCAGTGGGAACCACGCAGCGGTTTGGCGTGCCGATGGCGTACGGCGGGCCGCACGCCGCGTACTTCGCCACGCGCGAGGAATTCAAGCGGCTCATTCC
>Ga0210409_10002644_pt1 | contig 21067 bp, 19 predicted proteins | sample IncBWH17MmetaG_FD_161649 | JGI IMG/M metagenome (GOLD analysis project Ga0210409, IMG submission 161649) | Forest soil microbial communities from Barre Woods Harvard Forest LTER site, Petersham, Massachusetts, United States - Inc-BW-H-17-M | ecosystem: Environmental > Terrestrial > Soil >...
AGACCGAGAAACCGGCAACATGATCGAGAGCGTTCTTCCGTGATACGTCCTTGCACTTCTTGCCGATGACGGCAGCGAGCTCCACCTCGTAGTCTAGGAGTTTGACTCGTCGAGGATAGAATACTGGCGCCCTATGTCCAACGAGCGAGGTTGGAGATTTGAGGAATGATATTGGGAAGGGGGGAAGGCTTGTTGATCCTTCTTGGAGATGGTCGGAGAAGTTTCCGCCCATGCAGATGATCTTGGTTGGACGAGAGATGGGAGGAAGGACTGTGACCTTGTCGAGGTGGAAAATTCCCTTCGTATTCTTTTCTGTGTCGGTGGTTTGTTTCTTCGCCGCTTCAACCGTCTGGTTTGCTTTGGCCTCGTTTTTTGGGTCTTGGAGAAAATCTAGTATCGGTTCAGGGCTTTTCGAGGCGCTCAGCTCAATGAGGCGAACTGAGTCGATCATGACTCCGATGCGGTTTTCGGATGGTTTCTGTTGGAACCTTACCAGTCTCATGTACTAGCGACCTAGACTTCAAGGCCGCTGTCCAAGAGTGTGATGATGTAAACTGTTCCTTTTTGCCAGGTAAATAGTGGTGGGCTGAGGTCTCTATGTTCACTCGTGAGTCTTCGAGACGTTTTTCAAACGGCACTGTTCTACCTCATCGAGGATCGATAGGACTTGTCGAATCTGGTCTCTAAGCCTCTGGCTATTCTGGCGCATCTTTCGAGTTGAAATCATGGACAATTCAGATACTCTCATCTCGACTGTTAGAGCGTAGAGATCGGCGAAACTGAGATCCCTGAGAGACTAGTACCACTTTCATTAGTTGGTAGGGAGTGTTTTTTAGTCCCATTTCCCCGCGCATTCTTCGGCGTCGCAATAATGGTTACAGTTGAAGAATATCGGCTGGACAAGGATTCTATGGGCGAGGTTAAGGTCCCTAGTTCTGCGTATTATGGGGCTGAGACCCAGCGGGCGGTTCAGAACTTCCCCATATCGGGGCTGCGTCTTCCTAAGGAATTCATTCGAGCTATGGCCCTGATCAAACTCTCCGCTGCGCGAGCCAACATGCAACTGGGACTGTTGGATCCGAAGAAGGGCGAAGCTATCGTCTCCGCGTCCAAGGAGATCATGGAAGGAGCTCTCTTCGACCAGTTCGTTGTTGATGTATTCCAGACGGGAAGCGGTACCTCCTCGAACATGAACATGAACGAGGTCATCGCGAACCGCGCAGTCGAGCTTCTCGGCGGAAAGAAGGGGGACAAGTCGATGATTCATCCTAACGATCACGTGAACATGTGCCAGTCTACAAACGACGTCTTCCCATCCGCCATCCACGTCTCATCAGCTGAAGAGATCGTCCGCAAACTACTGCCAAGCCTACGGGTTTTGGCTGAGGCCTTGGAGAAGAAGACGCGGGAGTTTGAGGATGTTGTCAAGGCAGGTCGGACCCACTTGCAGGACGCTGTCCCAATTACCCTGGGCCAGGAGTTCAGCGGCTACGCGAGCATGATCAGACATGGAATAAAGCGGGCGGAACAGGCCAGGGACATTCTGCTGGAGTTACCCTTAGGTGGGACCGCGGTAGGAACGGGTCTCAACGCTCATCCGAAGTATGCTGAGCTGGCCATAGCAGAGATTAACCGTCTGACCGGTTTGTCGTTTCGGAAAGCGGAGAATACGTTCGAGGCGATGCAGAGCAAGGATGCTTGTGTCGAGGCTAGCGGCGATCTGAAGACTATTGCGACTAGCTTGATGAAGATATCCAATGACCTCCGCCTGCTAAACTCTGGCCCCCGAACTGCCCTGGGAGAGATTGATCTTCCTGCAATGGAACCCGGGTCGAGCATAATGCCCGGCAAGGTCAACCCGGTGATTCCTGAAGCCGTCAATCTGGTTGCCGCCCAAGTCTATGGAAACGATGCGGCAATCGGCATCTGCGGGATGTTGGGCCAGCTAGAGCTGAACGTGATGATGCCGGTCATCGCCTACGATCTCTTGCAGTCGATCGAGATATTGGCGAACGGATCCCGAGCCCTCGGCGAGAAGTGCGTCTCAGGAATAACCGCAGACAGGAAACGCTGCCTGGATTATGCAGAGAGGACACTGATGATGGTGACGAGGCTGACTCCGAAGATTGGCTACGACAACGCCGCAAAGATTGCGAAGAGGGCCATGGCCGAGAACAAGTCTCTGCGAGAGGTCGTCTTGGAAGAGGGAATCCTCCCCAAGGACAAGCTAGACGAGACTCTCGACCTCAAGAAGATGACCAAGGGCGGACGCGCCTAAGTCTCAAAGACCCCGACCGACTAGCTGGGATACGCTTTGCTCGATACCCAGCAGATAATGACGACGGCCCTCAAACTCGCCCGCTTCAACAGTATTCCCGCTGACAGTGAGATTCACGTCAAGGGACGTAAACTCCGAAGAATGTTAGTCGCTATCGATGTTGGAGTTGGCGAACTACTACTCGCCAAGGAACTCAACTGTGATGGTGTAATCGCCCACCATCCAGCTGGAGGAAAGGCCCAGCTCGAAGGCTACAAAGTCTTCCTCCGCCACATTGAACAGATGAGGGCGGCCGGGGTCCCAGCGGAGTCTGCAAAGGAGGCTGTGAAGACCAAGTATCGAGTCCTCGACATCCAACACCACCCCGAAAACTATGATCAAGTCTCGAGCGCCGCGAAGAAGCTAGGTCTCCCGCTACTGACTATCCACAGCCCTTGCGACGAGATTGGTCGAAGAATGATCGTTCAAGCCATCAAAAGCTTGGATGGGGATGCTACAGTTCGTCAGCTAGTCTCTAGGATTGGGGCGTTTCCCGAGTTTCGCAGTGCGAAGACCAGCATCGAAGTGCGACTTGGTTCTCCAAATCGGAAGGCTGGGAAGGTTGTCATTTCTCACGCGTGCTACACGAACGGTGGCTATGACGTTGCCAAAGCATACTTCCAGCACGGAGTAGGGACCCTTTCCTACATCCACATCTCGGAACCGGACCTAACGAAGCTGGCGTCAGACAATTTTGCGAACCTGATTGTTCTGGGACACATCGCAAGCGACTGGCTAGGCATCAACCGGCTACTCGCAGAACTAGAAAAGAACGACATTGAACCAGTCGCAACGACAGAACTCTACACATAACATCCCATTCTCCCCTGACCAAAAGCAGTCCCTCCAACTTCTTCAAGCATTCATTTCAGATTGCCCACTGTTTCTTCTCCAAGATTTCTCTAAGCTCATTCATGGAAGATACGGTTAGATCTGGATTCTCCTTTGAGAAATCGTTGTATGATGCGAAACCTGTACGAACGAGAACGGTTCTGATTCCCAGCTTTTTTCCGGCTCTGACATCCCACCACGAATCACCGACGAGGAATACGTCACGAGGTGTAAGTAGAATCACTCCCAGTGTTTTTGTCACCAGTCGAGCTCGTTGATTGACTGTCTCTTCCAAGGACCTTAACGTGCCTCCCAGACCAAGATCCTGTCGAGTCAATAAGAGATCAACCAAAGGAGCGACTTCGAGATTCTTCAGTTCGGATTCGACGACCCACTTCGTGTATCTCATGGTGGCGATGCCGACCTTGAATCCGACGCGCTTCAAGGCCTTGAGAATTTCTATAGCCCCCGCCTGGAGTGTTGCCATTTTCACCGTGGCTTGGAAGATCTTCCTGTAGGATTCGTACACAGCCTCGACGTGGGTTCGGCTCTTTCCAGCGAGAGCTGTCTCTAGCACCATTCGCGGCCCGGTGCCTTCCTCGTATGCGCGGAGATAGTAGTTCTTCAGGTAGAAATCGTGGTCGATCGGCTTTGAGCCATGCTCAGTAAGCGCATGATTGATGCAGTAGAACTCCCGCTCGTCGATGCTGGCGAGTGTACCGTCCCAGTCGAAGACAGCCCCTTTCATCCAGGTCTCACCCGTCTTCTCGGCTATCGAATGTAACCATATGGATTGTGTTGAGGTTACGCACAGAATATCATCGCAGCGAGCGGTCTCTGAGTCTACAGGCCGACAAGTTCCATGGCCAACAAGTTTCCCGGATCATCGCAAGACAAGACTGCTGACCTTCTGCTCGCCATCGGCGCGGGATTCCTCATCAACCTCATTCTGGGCGCTGCAATTCCAGAGGTCGGACCGTTCGTTGCTGGCTTGGTTGCAGGGGTCATCGTGAAGACGGGACCCTTCAGAGGAGGAATCGCAGGCTTCCTCGCGGGCACCCTCGGAGAACTAGCTAGTATCGCTCTCTGGGTCCTCACAAACCTCATCGTCTATCCCAACGCGCTAGTGCCCTACGCTTTCCAGACAGCATTCGCAATTGTAACCGCGGTCTCAGCAGTCCTTGCCCTCTCAGGTGGAATAATAGGTGGGGTAGTCTCGCTACAGCACTGGCCTAGAGTTCAGGGATTTCTGATGAGAACCAGAATTGGGTTTCCTCTTCATCTACATCACTCAGCGCGTTTGAAGGTCGAGAACAAGGAGGACTAGGCCCTGGCAGGGATGTCAATGGGCCTACTCGACACTTCGCCTCGATGGTTGAGTCTCTCGCTAGGCTGTTCAGCGGGCGCTCTAGTCGTGGCCGGAGTTGGGTTTTTCTTCGGTCAGCTGACGTTGTTTGACATTACGCCTTTCACCCTTCTGCTGCACCTCGTCCTCGCCCTTGCCGTCTCGGCTCTGATTCTCAATCTTCGAATCAAGATTAGTCCTGACCGGAAACCTCTCCTAGCGATTGGAGTAGCTGTCGTCGTCGGCTCGATCTGGAGTTCGGTACAGCAATGGATAGGCTACTTTCAAACGGGCTCGACGAGCGACATCATACTCGTCGCAGGGGCTACTCTGATGGATATAGCTGGAGGATGCGTTATCTACAGTCTATTTCATCTAAACGTTCTCAAGAAAACATCTTAGCTAGTTGGTTTGGCCGGCCAGCTCACAGCGCCTCTGCGTCAGAAGAACGGGTTTTTTTGACAGTCGTCGAATCAGCGAGGTCCTAGTCGGATCTGACTCGGGCCTGAACCGGAACCGTCTCGCGAATCACGGTTCCTTCTTTCGGATCCTGTGTAATTCTCTGGAATGCTCTGATGATCTCCTTCGTCACAGGTCCAGGTTTTCCGTCAGCAATCGGTACTCCTTGTATCCGAACTACTGGGACGATTTCGGCCATTGTTCCGGTTAGGAACACCTCATCCGCGTTGAGCAGCTCATACGGCGTAATGTCTCTCTCATGGAACTCATAGCCTAGCTCTTCGGAGAGCTTGAGGACTCGGGCTCGAGTGATGCCGTGAAGAATACCCGCAGCAGAGGTTGGGGTGTTAACTATTCCATGTTTTACGAGGAATAGGTTGGACCCATGAAACTCTGAGACCATTCCTCGATGGTCGAGCATTACAACTTCGTCAGCGCCCGCGTCGATCGCCTGGAATTTTCCCAGGACGCTCTGGATGTAGTTGAGGGATTTCAACTCGTGAGTTGTGCCGTCAACCATGTCGCGTCTGTAGCTAGAGATTATGGCTGTTACTCCCTTCTCTCGGGCTTCTTTGCCATGAGCTGGCGCGACGGGCTCGCACATTATGATGGTTGATGATTTGGGAGAGCTTCTCGGGTCTAGGCCCAGGTTTCCCCGTCCCCGGGTCACTACGAGCCTGATGTAAGCGTCCATCATGTTGTTCTTTCGAAGAGCCTCGACGACGACATTCGCCATCTCCTCTCTTGACAAGGTTACGTTGATTCTTGTAACTCTCAGGCCCTCGTATAGCCGTTCGATGTGGTCGCGTAGGTGGAAGACTACGCCGTTGTAGGCGCGTATTCCCTCGAAAACGCCGTCGCCATAGAGTAGTCCGTGGTCGTAGACTGAGATCTTGGCGCTTCCCTTGGGATGGTATTCACCGTCGATGTATACGAGCGGTTCCTTCCCCGCCATGCAAAACGCCCAGAACGAAAACTAACGATTCGCTCTATAAAAGGACAATCTCCCAATGATGACGAGGTTGAGTAATCTCGACCTAAATCGTAATCTACCCATAGACACGCGACGATTCCTTCACGTGGGCCGGTAGTTCAGCCCGGTTAGGGGACACCCTGGAGAGAACGTCCGCCTTACACGCGGAAACCCTTTCGAGGCCGCATGGTCGGGAGTTCGAATCTCCCCCGGCCCACCACAACGACCGTAAACGTATTCTCTGCAGAGTAGGCCGGACTAATGAACGGAAGTGTTCTACTAAACGGGATAGACCTATCTCAGATCGATGAAAAATTATCCACGTGTAGAGAATCCTTTTGCGGTTCGGGTTTCGATGGAGAGAACTCCCCGGGACCTTTCGAGTCTGCTCTCTAATGGGCCTGATAGGAGCGGCGTATCAAGCCTGGCGACTCGCGCCATGGACCCTCATTGTTTGGGGCCTATTCGCGGGGCCGCCGTGGGGAGAAGGGTCCTCGCGAATAATCTATTTGGCGTTAGCTACGTTTACGTTAGTTGGCGTTCCTGCAGTTTCCGCGGCTGGGGCAATCTCTCTGCTTACCCTCCGAATGACCGAAGATCATAGGGGAATACTGGCATTCTTCGTAATGATTAGCGCTATTCTTCCACTCATCTTCTTGGCTTTTGACATGTTGAATTTCATTCTTCCTCTTTTGCCGCTCTTGGGTATTGCAATGGTCTGGACTGTTTTGTTGTGGATGGGGGTGAGAGCCCTGCGCGGAAAGTCCTCTCTGGAATCCTGAAGATATGGCAGACAGCTTTGGGTGGTTGGTTGTGGGCTCATTTGTTGGGGCCTTGGATCTCTCGCTGTAAAACATCGTATGCCAAGGGCCCGTCCTTGTCGTCGACGACCATTATGATGTCCCCGTAGCCTAGAAACGCGTCAAGAGTATTGACTCCGTTTCTGAATAGTAGTTCTGTAATGTAGGACGCGACTCCTGGCGTCATCTCGGCATGTGGCGATAGGTTGAGGGTCAGCTTGGACACGTTCGCCTGTGTGGCGGCGTCTTTGAGATGCTCCATTCTTGTCTGGATGAGAATATAGTCCTCCGCGGGCAAAATCAGTTTGATCGAGTTAGAGAGAGGGAAGATGTGAGGAAATTCTGAGAGCTGGGCTGCAATCTCGGACAGTTCTTTGACAATGGCTGAAAACTGACTTCTTGGGGCTCTTATGGTCACGTCTACTATACCACTTGAAAGGGAAATCCTGGCGTCTTTGAGAACCCCTGAAGCGTTAGGGCTTTTGCTGTCGGAGAGAGTGTCTGAGAACCTTTTGATTGCCACTACCAGAGTGTTGATGCTGGTTTCCTTTCCGCTGAGTTGTTGGACTTGGGGTTGGATGAATTCTGCGAGGGAGTGGAAGTTCATCAGTTTCATCTTTAGGCATTGGTAGATGGGATAGTTTCTGGTCAGGATTTCGCGGACTGCTTCGGGGACGCTTAGGCTGTTGCGGTGGATCGTCAAGATCTTTCTCCTTTATCGTCATGTAATGGAATGTAAGTTCTCTAATAAAAGTCTTATATGCAAGTAACACCTATTACTCTATTGCAATAAAATGCAGTAGAAAAAACAACAATGCAAACCAATATGAATTTCCCGACCTACGTATTCGCGACCGTTAATTCGGGCCGCGGTACGAAAGTAGTCGAGGAGCTAAAGCGCAACAGCCAGATCGACATCATCGCACCGGTCACAGGCAGATACGACCTAGTCCTACGCCTGAAACCGAACACACCACACAACATCTACCAGACAGTCAAAGAAATCCGCGAGATCAGTGACGTACGGACAACCGACACTCACACCGGCTTCGACGGTATTCAGCCGACTAAGAAGCTCGAGAGCCAGATGGCCCTCGGCGTTTCTGTTTTGACCTGTGAGCACAACACCAGCGAGAGCGTCATCAAGCAGCTCAGCAACATCCCAGGCTTCATCGAAGCCTCCACAGTACCCGGACAGTTCGACATCGTAGCACTCTGGCAAGCAAAGACCTCTGAAGACATCGTGAAGAATTCCGTTGAGAGAGTTACAAGTCTCCAAGGCATCTTCAAGAGCGAGACACTTCTCGCTTATGCACCGTTCTTCAAAGCGTAATCATCTAGTATAGCTCCGTCGACCTTCCCCCCTTTTTGCGGGATCCCGAAAGGGACATCTAAACAGACCTGAACTTTGGAGTCTCACGATTACTAGGAAAGCGAACTAGGGTTCACGAATCAGTTGGACCCAAGGCGGTTCCCCAAGGACTTTTTTCGGCACACTTGGGTGGACCTGCCAGGCAAGATTGTAATCACACTTAGGTCGGACGCCCGGACCGATGTAAGAGGTCAGGTTCTCGGATAATTTTCTGATTGGTGAACTGCAGACCAACAGCAACAGGTTTCGAGCTGACAGCTAGGACAAGTAGTATAGGTCCTTGAGATCCGACACTCGTCGGGACTGCAGTTGCAGTCGGCACATCGGATACTGATGGAGCCCACTCTCAGAGAGTCTAGAGAATACTTCCTACTAATACGTCTGTCATTGTTTGAAACTACGAATGACCTCTGATCGAGTCCTACATCGCTTGTAGATACCGCTCTCTCACGGATTGTCAATACTGCTAGTTACACTATTGCTGTCTGGGGTAAGTCCAGGGATACAACAACTAGTGGGTAAGGCGAAAATGAATGAGAATCGTTCCGCTGACCCTGTCCACAGCCTTAGCGGCATCTGCATTGGTCGGAACTCAGATATTGTCAACAGACTACTGGCTCTGGTCCGCTGCCCCTACACACGCCTATGGACTAGTAGCCTTCGTATTTTTAGACGTCGGGCTGATACTAGGACTGTGGAGAGGCGCGCAGCTCACGGTTTTTGGGGCTCTTTTGATAGCAACACTCCAACTAGTAGCCATGCTCGGCGACATTATTTCGGGACAACCGACTGGCACACCCGCCGTGGCCTTCAGAAGCTATCTGCTGGCTGACACGGCCTATCTTGGACTGCTCATCATTCAAGGTCTCATCCTAGCGATCACCATCGGAACTTGGGCTCTCCCACGTGTGCACGATCACTGGCTGGCATCGTTGAAGGGAGCTAAGAGTTGAATCCGGAGAAGCAGACCAGTTCCACGTGATCTAACCGGACAGGGACTTCATAGATCAAGTTCTCGTTTTTTTTCTGCATTCTTCCAGAGTATCGACAGCATAGCGTAGATGAGGAATCGTGATCGATCCACCTACTATGAGGCCGATGTTGAAGACTTCGAAGAACTCGTCATCCGTTACCTTCGCTTCCACGCACTGGATGATGTGATAGGTTACACAGTCGTCGCAGCGTAGAACTAATGACGCTACTAGACCCATCAGCTCTTTCGTCTTTCTAGGCAAGGCGCCATCGACATATGCTTGGGTGTCCAGGTTGAAGAACCGCTTAATCCCAAGATTTCCTCTAGCGAGGATCTTCTCGTTCATCTTCTCACGGTAGCGTCTAAACTCTTCGAGAGAATGCTCGTGGCCCAATGCTCTTCACTGGAATAGTAGAGAGAGGAACGCTTGTATTAGAATATCAGAGAGAAGTTCTGTTACGATATGGTCCCGTTGAGATACCACGTAGCCAAGTAGTACGCGAGAACAATGATTCCGACAAATATGATGAAGTACCCGATTGCCTCCAAAGCTCTTCTGTATTTGAGAAGTCCTACCTCGGTCAGTACGGATTGGAACCGGAATATTCCATGGTAGAGTGATCCGGCTATCGTTACGAAGATGAAGAGCGCCCCAAGGCGGTGTCCCGTAATTAGGAAGCTTGGGTCTTTCGTTCCGTTGAACGGCCAGAGACTGAAAGGGTACGCTATCGCTGTCAAGTAGATCAGCACTGGGAGAAGGAATGCCGCGATCATCCCCCCGAGCGAGAAGATGCCCCAGAGTATCGCGTGAAGCCTAGCGATTTTGTGAGTTTCTACTTTCATCTAAGGACCAGCAGCCAAATCGCGAGGTACGAGACTATGACGAGGAGTATGAGATTGAGGACGAGTGCTTGCCATGGCCTTGTCTTGCTCCTTCCGATCTTGATCGGTGAGATCGCGCCTAGGAGGTAGAACCATGTCACGGCATGGTACATTGTGAAGACGAGGGCTACGATGCTGAATCCAACGATGGCCGGATTCCTTAGGAAGTTGAGAAAGCTGGCGCGGGACCCCATCGCCCAGAGCGAGACTCCATAGATGAAGACGAGACTGTAGAGGGCGACGAAAAGGCTAGTCCATTCGCGGACCATATACATGGCATAGTGTCGATTGGCTCTCCACCATCCCGGTGATATTCGTCTCCTCAATTCCGGATAGCGATTACTGTCTCCCATACTATCGTCCGCCTCGGGGCATAAGAAGCGACTTCAGAGCGTTCGTCGCCCCTAGAATCTTTGCCTTTTGGATAGCGAGCATTGGGTCGACGCCTTTCGGGCAGACGACGCTGCACTCGCCTACGAGTGTGCACTCCCAGACACCCTCCATTTCGTGGACGATTGGGAATCGCACATCTTTTCCCTGGTCTCTGGAATCCTCAATGTACCGGTAGGCGAGGGCGGTTGCAGCTGGTCCGAGGAATTTCTCGTTGAGTCCGTAGATAGGGCATGCTGCGTAGCAGAGCATGCAGTTGATACATGATGAGAACTGACTGTAGCGTTCTAGTTCCTGTGCGGACTGCTTGTACTCGCCCTGCTCAGGGGGTGTCTCTTTCTCGCGAATTATCCACGGTTTGATCTTGACAAGTTTCTCCATGAAATCTTCCATGTCAACGACTAGGTCTTTGATTACTGGGAAGTTGGTCATGGGCTCGACAGTTATTGTTCGACCCTTGAAATCGTGTAGGAAACTGGCGCAGGTCAGTTTGGGCTCTCCGTCGATGTTTGCGCCGCAGCTACCGCATACTCCCATTCGGCACGACCATCGGTAGGTGAGGCTTCCGTCGATCTCGGCCTTGATGTAGTTCAAGGCGTCGAGTATCACCATGTCTTGCCTGTATGGGACCTTGTACTCTTGGAAGTAGGGCTTCGAGTCCTTCTCGGGGCGATAACGGGTGACTCGTATTGTGGCTATGTCCTGGCCCATCTTGCTAGTAGACACGCTCCTCTAGTTTCCATCGTGTTATTGTCACTGGACTATAATCGATCCTCGGGGGCCCTGCGGTCTTGTATGCCATGGAGTGTTTGAGGAAGTTGGCGTCGTCTCGTTTCGAATAGTCGGTTCTGTAGTGGGCGCCTCTCGACTCTCGTCTAAGCATTGCAGAGTAGGGCATCGTTTCTGCCACATCGAGCATGAAGTCGAGTTCTAGCGCAGAGACCAGTTCTGTGTTGTAGACATGGTCCTTGTCTTCGACAATGCCATTATTGAGACGTGATTTGAGGTCCCCGATTATTCTGCATGCCTCTTTGAGGCTGTTTTCGTCTCGAAAGATTCCTACATGCTTGTCCATACTGTCTTGCATCTCCGTCCGGATGCTGGCTATTCTCTCGCCTTGCTCGTGTTTGAGGAGCTGGTCGAATATCCTCTTCTCCTCCGTCATCGCCTCTCCCTGGACTGGGTTTCCGAAACTTGGACTGTTCATTTTCAAGGCGTACTGGGCTGCGGCCTTGCCTGCGGCCGCGCCGAAGACTAGGCATTCGGTCAGAGAATTGCTTCCGAGTCTGTTTGCGCCGTTCATGGTGACGCATGCTACCTCGCCTGCCGCATACAGTCCTGGCATTCCTGTGAATCCGTGCATGTCTGTGTGCACGCCGCCCATCATGTAGTGCTGTCCCGGCCGTACTGGGATTGGTTCGTGTTCCGGGTCGATTCCAACGTATTTTTCAGCGAGTTCTTTTACGAAGGGCAGTTTGTCTTCGATGGTTATTTTGCCGAGGTGTGTGAGGTCAAGGTGCACATAGCTACCGTAGGGTCCATCGAATCCTCTGCCGGCGTTGATCTCGCTCAGCTCGGCCCGTGAGAGTATGTCGCGAGGGCCAAGTTCCATCTTGTTTGGGACGTACCGTTTGAGGAAGCGTTCTCCATCCTTGTTCAGCAGGTGGCCTCCTTCTCCTCGGGCGGCTTCTGTGATGAGAATGCCAGTGTTTGGGAGTAGGGTGGGGTGGTACTGGACCATTTCCATATCCTTCAGCGGGACTCCCGCTCGGTAGGCTATGGCCATGCCGTCGCCCGTCTTTATCCAGCCGTTGGTCGTGAATCGGAAGATGCGCCCGCAACCTCCTGTCGCGATGATTACCGACTTGCCGAGGATTGTTACTAGTTCGCCCGTCCGCATTTCTATCGCGGTGACGCCCTCGACCCGCCCATCATCGACCAGTAGAGAGGTTACGAACCATTCATCGTAGCGGCGGATGTTCTCATATTTCAGAGTAGTCTGGAAGAGTGTGTGGAGTAGGTGGAAGCCGATCTTGTCGGTGGCGAAGAGCGTTCTCTTGACGCTCATCCCGCCGAAGGCTCGAGCACTTATGCGTCCGTCAGGGTCTCTGCTGAACGGGCATCCCCAGTGTTCAAGCTGGTAAGATTCACGCGGGGCTTCCTTTACGAAAAACTCGACCGAGTCTTGGTCGGCAAGAAAGTCGCTCCCCTTTATCGTGTCATAAGCGTGCGAGTCAAGGCTGTCGTATTCGCGCGTGACGGCGGCCATTCCTCCTTCAGCTGAGACGGTGTGGCTACGCATCGGGTAGACTTTCGAGACGATTGCAACATCCAGTTTTGGCTCAAGTTCGACTGCTGCTATCGCCGCGCGTAGGCCCGCCGCTCCGCCTCCTACTATGACAATGTCGTGATTGTGATGCTCCAAGCCCGCAAATCCCTGATGGATCTTCTCGGGTTAATCAGTTGGACCGTACTTTAAATGATCTAATGAGAAGGTTGACTCTTCTGCTCGATTCAGCCATCAAAGTCCGAAGGCTGCTGAGTAGCTAGTTTACCGGGACCTTTACGGCTTTGAGGCCCTGGGAATCCAGTCTCAGCTGAAGAGCAAACGCTCCGTGGAGCGCGCCTAAGAATCTAGGCTCCATTGTGTTGACATTGGCCAAGAAGAGGGCCGTAGCGTTTGGGACGCTGAGTAGATCGATCAGCTGTTTGATTCCGGAATAGACTTGTTCCCAGCGTTCGCCTCTGATCAGTTCGGTGATGCTGTCGAAGACGAAGCTTGCCCCGGAATTTTTGCTGTTATCTATGAAGTCAGACAATACTGCGGCGACGAGTCCAAGCTCCTTGTCTGGAATTTGTGTTTCACCGTCAGGTAATTCGTCGGGGACAGAAATCAATGAGGACGCGGCAATGATCTTGATCATTCTCTTCCCCTTGATGGCTCTGTAGAGCTTGCTGGACTTGGTGGTGAACAGGACGCAGAGTTCGGCGTTGCTGATTCCCTCGGCCAGGAATTTGTCGACCACTCCCTCATAGTCCGAATTCGTATCATACTCTAGCAAGATGATTGATCCTCGTATCTTCTGATGGTCAAGGTCGACAATGGACGAGAATGGGTCTGTAGATTCAGAGAGATTGAGAAGCTCCATGCCGGTATTGCGGCGTAGGAATTCGGTGAGTTGAGGTCTGGGCGCCTTGCTGCTTTCTAATAGAAACAGTTCGGCAGGTTGCTGATGCTTCTCCTCCGTCCCGCTACTGACAGACGAAACTACTCCCGCAAGATTGTCCTGGCCCAGCTCGTTGACGAAAACCGTTGAGGTGGGGCCAAAGCTCAGCCTGTCTGAGAATCCTTCATGCTGAAGATTGTGTCCGCCCTCACTCTCTGAGACCACGACTCTCCCATTCTCCTTCCATTCACTAAAGTGAGACTCGTATTGAGATAGGTTTCCTACGAGCCACCCGTTACTCGACGCGCTGATGACGACTTTTGCGCCCGATTCGATCAGTCCCTTAAGCGTGGACGAGAGAAACGAGATTGCTCTCTTTCCCGAGTCGTGGAGAATCAAGTATCGATGCCCCGGCTTGACGATCGTCTCTTGGATAAGTTGTCCAGAAGAGAATCTTACCGCACTCAGTGTGAATGCATCGGTTGTGGACATCAAGAAGAACAATGCTGAACCGGTAATGAACGATATTTCCCATCCGTACGGGAGCGACACCGGAAGGACTGGAGGCTGTGCCCCCAGCGCGAACAAGACAGTGCCGACCGTCACGAAAAGAGCCCAAGTCACCGAGAGCATCGCCATCGAATTCTTAACGTGCGACGGTTTGGCTCGTTTTCGGGCCGACAGGAATAAGCCCGTTGGATAGACTGCAGCTACCGAGAGAAGGACAAGGGTGAAAGGAAAGAATAGAGTGGGAGATGCGAGGTTGAGCCCGACCCAGGCGAAGACTATGCCCTCGTAGATCAGAAGGGACCTGCGCGATCTTAGTCTTGACCATGCTTCTCTTAGCGTAGCGCACTCTGGACAGAAGTATAGGCTTGCGGCCATTAGTCCAATTACGGCGAAAACGAGACCCCCACTGACTTGGCTACCGTAGCTCGCCCACGCGTAGCCCAAATTACGGAATATGTCGAACATGATTGCTGATAGAAAGTAAATATTGAGTCGTACTAGGTTTCCGGCTCTGACACCGGTTATGGATGCTTTGTGTTGGAGTAGTCGTAAGAGTCCTATTGTTGGAAGAATTAGTGCCGCGGCGTCGAGGTAGACTTCGATATACGTTGGGCACTACGCTCCAATTCGGATTGTAATCTCAGGGACGCCTCTCTGGCGGTTTCAATCTGGCGTAACTGTCAGAGCTTGTTGAACGGTACTGTTCGACGGAGAAAACGACTTATTTGTTCTGTCCGAGCTTATCTTGAATTTGCTTCACTAGGACTTCATACTCTTCTCTGGCCATCCTCTTCCTCCTTATGGACCCTGTCCATATCGGGCGTCCCCACATTGGGTCCGTCTTGTAGCGTGGAACTAAATGCCAGTGAAGATGAGGCATACCATTGCCGAGCAGCTCGTAGTTCATCTTGTCAGGATTGAAAGTCTTCGCAAGAGCTGTTGCGACTCGGGACATGTCTTCAAGGAAGCTTCTCCGATTCTTGTCTGATAACTGGTAGAGCTCTTCATCATGCCATTTGAGGGTGACGAATGAATAGCCTTTGAAGAACTGATCTGGGTTGAGCTTTCCGACAGAGGTGCGCGATTCGAAAAAGACTAGGTGTGCTGGCTCGCGAATCGTCTTGCAAATCCAACAGTCTGGATTCAGTTCTACCAAGGACTACAGTACCATTTCGAACGAGTCGAGTGCGTAGGTCCCACAACATCGGTACAGTCAGCTATTGGCAGAGCGTCGAGGTAGCGAAGAGTCATTGTTGGGACGATATGCCCATGTGGAAGTCGTTTTCTTCTATCTTCCAATCTTCCTCTAGTCCAGCCTTGGGCCTCGGTTGATCTGGTCGTAGAAGAACGAACGTCTTGGCCCGGATCTCTTCCATCAAGTAGTCCTTCTCGTCCTCTAACCATGCAACCTTTTCTGGGTCAGAGACAGAGACAAACGCGTCGATGAACGCATCAACAGGAAGGTCTAAGCGTTTTCTCATCTCTTGCAATCGGCGGATCACTTCTCGAACAAGACCCTCTCTGACTAGTTCGGTTGGAATGGTCAAGTCCACATACACGCGTCCTTCTTCGAAGTTCCCAATCGCGTGATTCTCAGGTATCTCTTCTTTGAAAGAGACCATCTCACGCGTAATCTTGTACTCTTTCTCATCAGATTTCAAGAGGAAATGTCCCTTCGCGTCGAAGGCGCTCATGAGCGGGCGACCGTCTAGCGAGCGAAGTTTCTCCGCCACTTTGTTTGCTTCTCCACGAAACGCTGGGCCTAGCACTTTGAAATTCGGTTCAACGATCAATTTCTTCAATTGCTCTTCTTGGGTTAGCCCGACCAGTCTCACGTCCTTTGCGTTTGCCCGTTGAAGGAGAAGCTCGCGGAGGGTCTTGACTGCACGTTTGACTATCGGCTTGTCGGCTACGATCAGCATAGTAGAGACAGGTTGTCGGAGCTTGATCTTCTTTGATTGACGGGCTGAGGCAGTGGCATCAGAGATGTGCTGGACAATGCGCATTTCATCTTCTAGTTTCTTGTTGATCCATTTCCTGTTTGCGCTGGGCCATGCAGTCATGTGGATGCTTTCAGGCTTCAACAGTTCGGTGGTTCTGAATGCGCTTCGATAGATGGTCTCTGTGAGAAATGGCATTGCTGGTGCCGCGAGTCCCAGCCAGCTTCTGAGCGCATGATGGAGAACCGCGTACGCTGCAAGCTTGTCCCGGCTGGTCTTTTCAAGCCAGAATCGTCGACGGACGAGTCGAATGTACCAGCGGCTGAGATCTTCTATGACGAACTCTCTAAGTGCTCGAACTGCCAAATGGATTTCCAGCCTCTCCATGTGTTCCGTAACGTCTCTGCCCAGGGTCTCGGTCTTTGAGAGAAGCCACTTGTCCTCTGGATGGAATGACTTTGCCAGTTTTTGCATTGACCACTTCTTGGGGGTAAATTTGTCGAGGTTCATGTATAGAGTCGCGAAGGAGAAAACGTTCCAGACGATCTGTAGGTCTCGGGCCGCGGTCTCTATACCGTTCCAGGAAAATCGGAAGTCGTCCCAGACAGTGGTCTGTAGAGTGTAGAAGCGGAGAGCGTCTCTGCCGTGTTTTCCTATCACGTCTTCTGGGCTGACAAAGTTGCCCTTGGACTTGCTCATCTTTTCTCCATCCGGGTCCAGGGTATGTCCGTGCATCAGAACCGACTTGTATGGTGACTTGTTGAAGACTAGAACGCTGGAGCCTAGCTGATTGTAGAACCAGCCTCTGGTCTGGTCGTGAGCTTCAACGATTGCGTCAGCAGGCCACCAGGCTCGTAGTTCTTTCACGTTGGGAGGATAGTCGAGTCCAGCCCATGAAGCGACGCCTGAGTCGAGCCATCCGTCGAGAACGTCAGGTTCTCTTCTTGCTTGACCTCCACACTTGCATCTTGTCTCGATTTGGTCTACGCCGTTTCTATGGAGCTCGAAATTTCGTGGATGTCCAATTGCTATTTTCTCTAGTTCGGCTCTGGAGCCGACGACTGTATGTTCTCCGCATTCTTGGCATGTCCAGACGGGTAGTGGAGTTCCCCAGTAGCGTTGACGGCTTATGACCCAGTCTCGTGCGCCAACCAGCCATGTGTGGAATCGTTTGGACCCGGCCCATTCTGGGGTCCATCGGACGCGTTTGTTCTCTTGGATCATTTTCTGTTTGAATTTGGTGACTTTGATGAACCACTGGTCCGTGGCTCGCAGTATGAGGGGGGTCTTGCAGCGCCAGCAGTGTGGATACGAGTGTTCGATCGTCTCCTCTCTGAACAGTAATCCTTTGGCTTGGAGGTCTTTGACTATCACCGGGTTTGCTTCTCTGACTTGGAGTCCGGCGTACTTTCCCGCTTCTGGGGTGAAGTGTCCCGACCCGTCTACAGGAGAGAGTACTGGTAGGCCGTTTCGCTGGCCCACCTCAAAGTCCTCTTCACCGTGCCCGGGTGCCATGTGGACCAGCCCGGTACCGTCGGTCATCGTAACGTACTCTGAACTCAGGAATACTCTGTGAAGTTTCTCACCCGTCTTCTGATGAGTCTCTTCTAGCAACGGTGGTGTGTAGGCGATTCCTTCTAGATCCTTTCCCTTCAGTTCCTCTAGAATCTTGTAAGGTCTTTCACCAAGCACAGCCCATAGTCTCTCTTTGGCGATTATCAGTTTCTCGTTGCTAATCTCTACAACCGAATAGATCATGTCAGGGTGAACCATAACGCCCTCGTTTGCAGGAAGGGTCCAGGGAGTGGTGGTCCAGACTAGCAGAAATTCGCCTGGTTTGTTGACGATGGGTAGTTTCACGTAGATGGAGTAGTCTTTGATCATGCGATATTCGTCGGTGACCTCGTAGCCTGCTAAGGCTGTCTCGTCGTGGGGGCACCAGTGGACGACTCTCAATCCCTTGTAGAGGAGTTTCTTTTGTTGAGCCTGTTTGACTGTCCACCACACTGACTCGATGTATCTATCGTGATAGGTGATGTAAGGACGGTCCCAGTCCATCCATATGCCAAGATCTTTGAAGACTCGGGTTTGAGTCTCTATGTTCAAGTCAGAATACTTCTTGCATTCGACGATGAACCGGTCGATGCCAATTACATTCTCAATGTCTTTCTTTGACGTGAGATTGAGGCTCTTCTCAACCATCAGTTCGACAGGTAACCCGTGACAATCGTAGCCTGGTTGGTCGTGGACGTTGTGGCCTTTCATTCGCTGGAACCGTATGACAACATCCTTCAGTGTCTTGTTCCAGCCCGTCCCAACATGGGGCGGATTAGTTACAAATGGTGGACCGTCTAGAAAGTAGAACTTTGGTTTTTTCAGGAGTTTTCTTTTCGTCTTCTCGTAGGCTTGGCTAGTCTTCCACCATTGGAGAATTTCTTCCTCGGATTGTGACGGTTTGTATTCTCGGCTTATCTTGCCTACCGTCTTTCTCGTCAATCGTTTTGCTCCTCTGGAACGGAGTTTGCGGAATCGAAGATCTCCGGCCTCGTTCTCGGACGAGAATCATGTCCTAAAAAAAGTTGGGGAACTATGTGCAGAGCCGAATCATGAAGCTTCTAGTTGAATTCGTTGATCTTGCGTTGGAAGTAGGCTTTCTGGAGCAGTGCTGAGTTCTCGATCCACCCTCGCTTCGGTATCTCAAATATCGTACTGACGTAGTTCATCGCGGCGTCCATTGTGTCGAAGGGTTCGAACTTTGTGTTGAAGAGTGCTCGGAGGCTCTCTCTGACGTTCCAGACGCCCACCGGCATTATGTAGCCGGGATGAATCTCTCTCAACATTATTGCTCCAGCTTGTCTTCTGATCGAGTCGAGATATTCAGAAACCGCGAGTCTGGCCGAGTAGTAGCAGCCTCCGGGTCTAGCGTAGGTCTTTCGATTGCGGAATCCCTCCGAGTCTCCGAGCATAACTGGTTGATGACCGTCCGCGGAGACATAGTTGCTAGTCTCGACGTCTGTCGCCATGTTTACGTCTGGGAAACTAGTTGCGAGGAGTTCTGGTTCGAACCAGGCCTCGATCCATTCGAACCTCCAGCTCTCCGGCGTTAGAATCCCTACGTAGGTATTGTCAAGGTATTCGTACTTGTAGACTCTGTATTCGTCGAGTAGTGAGTGCTGCCGGACCCGTGCCATTAGTTGAAGGCTGAGATTACTGTCTACAGCAGTGATGCTCCATCTTGTCGGCACAAGTTTCCGTCTCTTGTTCTCGCCGAACATCCCAAGGCTGAATGCTCTCTGAATCCTAGTTACCAGGACTCCGTTCCGGTATAGATTGAGAACTGCGTCGTCTGCAAGAAGATCTCTGTCATAGAATGCTTTCTCGATCCTGTCATCGACTGATGAGTTGCTCGTCTCGAAAGAGGCTAGTGGTGCGATGGGGCCGAAGGGCTGGGAGTCTTCACGCATGTCCAGAATCTTCCGGGGTGGTCTTGTGAGAACGAGTTCAGTGTCCACGGGCTTCGTCATCATTGCAACCTCCTGCAACGTGTCGATCAACTTGCTCCCTTTGCTGGCGTCAGCAACGTCGGCCTTGCTGTAGGCCCGAAGGAGGCTGTATCGGAAGTCGACGATCTCGTCAAATCCCTTGCCCATCCACCATTCCGGAGTGTCCAGTATTTCGGTGTCGCCTGAGACTGGTGGGACCATTGGTCCAACGAAGACTTTCGGGTAGCCGAATCTACCTACGAAGACGCCTGGGGGGCTGGACCCGGAGATCTGTTTAGTGTCAAACTCTTTGTGATGGGCGGCCAAGGTCGCGGCCTTTACGTGTATTGCGCATCTGTTCTCACCTGAGAGCCGTTGGACCCTCTTGCACATCGAGCAGAATTTCTGGGGGGTCGAGACGATACGGTCCCGCTGCGAACTTGGCGTTCCCAGTGCACTGTACAATTCTGTCAACGAGGTTGTCATCGGAGCTTGGAGCTCCGGATCCCTAACAGCATCCTCCCATTGTTGCAGGGGGACCCCGGCTCTTAATGTTAAGGCGAGGTGAGAGAGCTAAGAGAACTTAATCCTCATTCTTCTACTTGACGATTCATGGTGAACGCATATTAGTTTGGAGACGGACACTTTCGTGAGCCTCAGCTTGTCTTATCCCCGGCCAACTAGACCTAGCTCGCCTCGCTATCTTCTTGCCTCGCTCGGTTCTCTAGTTACCATAGTGGGCTATGCGTTGATACAGCCCTCCTGCCGGTTTCTTCTCGTGGGATCTTGCGATCTGTCAGGACCCAACTTCGCGTTGGGGCTGGTCGTAATGTGTTCTGGCCTGATAATTTTGGCCGGAGTTTGGATTAACCGTATCTATATGTGGCGTGGGGTTAGGCCGGCGCGCTAGGAGTTTTTGGGGGCGAAGCCGTGATGAGCCTGGGTCACCCTCAGGGGTTGAGAAGGCTAAACATGATTGTTCTTTCTGTGGAAGGAATTTTTCTTGCGCTAGGTCTCGACGTCGTTTTCTCTTTATCAGAGAATCTTCGTAAGGACAAACGCTAGACCGAATCCGACTAGCGGGGAGATCATCCAGCTGGATATTATGAGGAGGACATTTCTGGCGTTCATCATTCTCATCCGTCGTGCGAGGCCGGATCCGATTATTCCGGAGGACACGGTCTCGGTAATGGATAGTGGCACTCCGAGCTGGCTTGCCAGTTCGACAGTTGCTGATCCTACTAACTGAGAGAAAAACGCGTTAGGATAGCGGAGGCTGAAGATGCCTTCGGTCAGTCTTCGCAAAGCCCCCCGTCCCAGGACGAACGTGCCGAGGATAGCTCCCAACCCCACGGCTGCTGTTGCGTAGAGCGTCTGGTTGTAGACCACGCCCGCGATGAGTCCGAGAGTGTTGCTGCCTAGTACGTAGGCTGAGAGAAATGAGACGACTAGGAGGCCGGTCTTGAACAGTGATAGTTTCAGCCAGAGGTTTCGCGGGCTGAGCCGGTCGTCCAGTCCTACCAAGAGGATTCCCAGCGCGGTCGCGATGAGTGGCACGAGAAACCAGAAGGCTAGAATTAGGATGAGATATCCTGAGCTATTGAAGGTCCCTAGGGCTATGCTGAC
>Ga0210409_10002645_pt1 | contig 21050 bp, 14 predicted proteins | sample IncBWH17MmetaG_FD_161649 | JGI IMG/M metagenome (GOLD analysis project Ga0210409, IMG submission 161649) | Forest soil microbial communities from Barre Woods Harvard Forest LTER site, Petersham, Massachusetts, United States - Inc-BW-H-17-M | ecosystem: Environmental > Terrestrial > Soil >...
CCAGTTCGGTGCACCACCTCAACTACAATCCGGAATTTCGCTGGCCGCTTCGCGGCCGCGCAAGACAGGGTCAATTTTCACATCAAAGCTAAGGATATATGCCAAAAGAAACAAACGTTGAAGGAAGCAATCAGATGAGTATCAGCCTTGCGGAGCTGAAAGAAAAGAACATCACGGACCTCGCGCGGATCGCCAAGGAACTGAACATCCCCGGCGCCAGCGGGATGCGCAAGCAGGAGTTGATCTTCCAGATCCTCCGCGCGCAGACCGAGAAGAACGGATTGATCTTTTCCGAGGGCGTCCTCGAGTGCCTGCCGGACGGATTCGGGTTTCTCCGCGCGCCGGAATACAACTACCTGCCGGGACCGGACGATATCTATGTCTCGCCGTCGCAAATCCGCAAGTTCGACTTGCGCACGGGCGACACGGTTTCCGGCCAAGTGCGGCCGCCAAAGGATGGCGAGCGGTATTTCGCGCTGATCAAGGTGGAAGCGGTCAATTTTGAGGATCCGGAGGTCGCGCGGAACAAGATTTTCTTCGATAACCTGACGCCGCTGTATCCGCAGGGCCGGTTGAAGATGGAAACGACGAAAGAGAACATGACCGGGCGTGTTCTGGACCTGCTGTGTCCCGTGGGCAAGGGGCAGCGCGGGTTGATCGTGGCGCCGCCGCGGACCGGAAAGACCATGATGCTGCAGTCCATCGCGAATTCCGTTACGGTAAATCATCCGGAGGTCGCGCTAATCGTGCTGCTGATTGACGAGCGGCCGGAAGAAGTCACGGACATGCAGCGCACGGTGAAGGGCGAAGTGATCAGCTCGACGTTTGACGAGGCGCCGCAGCGGCATATTCAAGTGGCGGAAATGGTTCTGGAAAAGGCGAAGAGGCTGGTGGAGCACAAGCGCGATGTCGTGGTGCTGCTCGACTCCGTGACGCGTCTGGCGCGCGCGTATAACGCCGTCACGCCGCCTTCCGGCAAGGTGCTCTCCGGCGGTATTGACGCGAATGCGTTGCAGCGCCCGCGGCGATTTTTCGCGGCTGCCCGGCACGTGGAAGAAGGCGGCTCACTGACCATCATTGCGACCGCGTTGATTGATACCGGCAGCCGCATGGACGACGTCATCTTCGAAGAGTTCAAAGGCACCGGCAACATGGAAATCAATCTGGACCGCCGGCTTTCCGACAAGCGCGTCTTCCCTGCGATTGATATTCAACGCTCCGGTACGCGTAAGGATGAACTGCTTCTCCCACCCGAGGAATTGAGCCGCGTGTGGGTTCTGCGCAAAGTGTTGAGCCCGCTCTCCACCGTCGAAGCCATGGAGCTTTTGATCAGCAGGCTCACCAAGACCAAGTCGAACGCGGATTTCCTGGGGTCCATGTCGGCACCAACCTGAGCAGAGACAACTTTTTCAACTCAAGCCGCCGTAAAAAGAGGCGCAGCGAGTTACTCGTTGCGCCTCTTTTGTCTATTGCCGCAGGTTGCGGCAGGAGCCGAGTGAAAAGCTCGCGCTAGTCCTTCCCTGCGGACTAGGCAACTTCCCCAGGATCAGGAGGTTCGAGCGTGTCCTCAAACGAGTTTTTGCAAACGGCTGCCTGCAGCGCATCCTTCGGCTTCGCGTTGCAGAGGAACGATTCGTCGGACAACTTACCTCCTTCCGGGAACACTTCACCCACAACGGAAACTCTGTGAACAACGCGGCGATTCCGCGGCAAGAAACACAAATCCAGCGGTGGACAGTGTTCGATCGAAACGACTTGGACGGATTACGTTACGGTCGCGCGAACAAGCAGACGTTCACGAGGCGCAGCCGCCTTGGCATCGATCCGTATTGGCTTTTGTCTTCGTGTGTCACATCTGCCTCTTCACGCTCAGTGCGGGTCCCAACGAAACTGGGCCGTAAAACTGAGGTAATGCGAAGGTAAACGGAGACTGGAAAACTGTCAAGAACTTTTTTTAAGAAATGGCGTTTTTGGCGCATTTTTCGCGTAACTTGTTAATTCTCAAGTACCTATCCATTAGAGGCGGCTAAAACGCGAAGAGTGGAGGGCAATCGGCTCGACTATTGGTTCCGGATGGAATAATTTTGCAGGTTTTCAATGCGCGGCTTGTTCGTCGGCCCAGTGTTTCATGTGCGCTTCCAGCACACCGAGGGGCACGGCGCCATTTTCGAGCATGGCGTCATGAAATTTTCGCACATCGAATTTTGCGCCGAGGCGAGCTTCTGCTTGCGCGCGCAGCTCGCGGATTTTGAGTTGCCCGATTTTGTAGGCCAGCGCCTGGCCGGGCCAGACGATGTAGCGGTCCACTTCGACGGTGATGTCCTGATCGGTCTTTCCGGTGTTGTCTTTAAAAAACTGGATGGCTTGTTCGCGCGTCCAGCCCATCGAGTGCATTCCCGTGTCTACGACGAGCCGCACTGCGCGCCACATTTCGTAGCTGAGCTGCCCGAATTTTGAATAAGGATCTTTGTACATGCCGAGCTCTTCGCCGAGGCTTTCGGAATAGAGCGCCCAGCCTTCGACGAACGCCGAGTACCCGACGTGCTTGCGGAATTCCGGCTCGCCTTCCAGCTCCTGCGCCAGCGAGATTTGCAGGTGATGGCCCGGGACGGACTCGTGCAGTGAAAGCGCTTCCATCTCCCATTTTGGCCGCGCGTGAAGATTGTAGGTGTTGACAAAATAGCAGCCGGGCCGGCCGGCGCTTGGCGCGCCAGCCTCGTAATAGGCGGTGGTCTGCGAAGGCGCCTTGAATTCCGGGATCACGCACACGCCATACGGAAGGCGCGGCAGCTTGCCGAAAAGATGCGCGAGTTCGGGATCGATTCTTTTCACGACGATGCGGTATCCGTTCACCAAGTCGTCGGGCTTGTCATAAAAGAATCGCGGGTCGGTGCGCAGAAATTCCGTAAAGTCGTGGAAGCTGCCCTTGAAGCCCGTTGACGCTATCACTTTGTCCATCTCGGCGCGGATGCGCTTCACTTCGGAAAGGCCGAGTTCATGAATCTGCTGCGGGGTTAAGTTCGTGGTGGTCTGCCAGCGCACGTGAAAAGCATACGCCGCCATGCCGTTCGGCAGCGCGCTGGCCGCGATCGATTCGCGGCACGCGGGCAGGTATGTTTTCTCCACATATTCGTGAAGTTTCTGGAAGGACGGCGCGACGCTGCTCCTGTAAATCTGCTTCGCATGTTCGGTCAATCGCGCGCGCTCTGCATCTGGAAATCCTGCGGGAAACCTCGTGAAGGGCTCCAGCAAAGGACTTGCCAGCGGATCGGGAGGAATCAGATCCGCAATCTGCTTCGGGAGATCGCGCAGCATTAGTTTCGGCGGTGTGTGACGTTTTTTCAAACCCTCTTGAAGGAGTGCAAGATTTTGGTCCACGGTCTTCGGCAGCGCTTCGAGGCGCGCCAGAATGTCTTCATAATCTGCGACTGTCTGGCGCGGCATGTTTGCGATCGTTCCCGCGGCGCCCTGCTGGATGCCATCCAGCTGATTCATCGGCATCCAAAGGCTGCCCGGAACAACGTTGCGGAACGGGATCGGGTCGTCGCCGTACTGCAACCCCTCGTCCGCGGTTTCGAGGAGTTCGCGATAGAGGTCGTAGTTGAACTGCTCCCTGGCCGGAAGCGCGTCGCGCGAAATGGATTTCAGCTGCGCCAGGCTTTCGTGAAGATGACGAATCCGCACTTCGATGCCGCTTGGCGATTCGTCGGCCCAGCGACGGTTCTGCCCGGGAAATCCCACGGCGGTTGCCATTCCGGGATACTCGACCAGCCAGCGTTTCCAGTCTTCGCCGAGATAGGCGCGGAATTTTCGCGTGGCTTCCGCAGGGTTGTCGTTCGCGCTTGAAACGCCCTGACCCAGCGCCAGCATTGGCATGACAAAAAGCGCACTGCTGGCGTTAACCGCAAGCATTGTGAGCAAACGCATCATCCGGCCCTCCCCGCTTTCGCCAATTCCCTTTCGCGCTCCTTGGCAAGCATAACGATCAGGCGCGCGGTTTCTTCGATGCCCATGGCGGTGTTGTCCACCAGCACGGCGTCGGCGGCGCGCACGAGCGGGGAAACTTGGCGCTCGCGATCACGCTTGTCGCGCTCGATCACTTCATCGAACACTTCGGCGAGCGTTAGTCTTTCGCCTTTTTCCTGGTGCTCTTTCCAGCGGCGCTCGGCGCGTTCTTCCGGCGAAGCATCCAAGAAAATCTTGAGTTCGGCGTTTGGAAAAACGACGGTGCCGATGTCGCGGCCTTCCATCACCACCCCGCCGCCCGCGCCGGCGCGCTGCTGCTCGGCAACCAATAACTCGCGCACTTTGGCGATCGTTGCTAGCCTGGACGCTGCTTGCGCGACTTCCGGCGTACGGATTTCTTTTGTTACATCGGCGCCATCCAGAAACACGCAGTTTTTTGCGCCGACTTGTTCGTGCTCCGGCATGGGGGCGCGCAGTTCGATATGCGTTTCTTTCGCGAGCGATCCCAACTGATTTTCATCGTCCGGCGAAATACCACGCCGCAGCGCTTTCAGTGCCAGAGCGCGATACATGGCGCCGCTGTCGAGATACAAATAGCCGAGCAGTGCGGCGACGCGGCGGGCGACGCTGCTCTTTCCTGATCCGGCTGGGCCGTCGATGGCGATGGTGAGTTTAGGCATTTACATGGCGCAGTTATTATTGGCAATGCGTCCTTCGCTCGAACTGTCCAAGGCGGAGCGCAGGCGGGAGCGCCTGTGCTACTCAATAGCCCATGATGTTGTAGCCGCAATCGACGTAAATCGTTTCACCGGTGATGCCAGAGCCCGCTTCCGACAGCAAGAATGCGGCGGTTCCGCCCACTTCGGCCGGATCTACGTTGCGTTTCAGCGGAGCGCGGTCGGCGTGCGCCTTGAGCATGTCGCCAAGGTTGGAGATTCCGCGCGCGGCAAGTGTCTTGATGGGTCCGGCGGAAATGGCGTTGACACGAATGCCGCGCGGGCCGAGATCGTTCGCGAGATAGCGGACGGTGGCTTCGAGCGCCGCTTTGGCCACACCCATCACGTTGTATTTCGGCACCACTTTTTCCGCCCCGTAATATGTCATGGTGACAATTCCGCCGCCCGACGTCATCAGCGGCGCGGCCGCGCGCGAGACGGCAATCAACGAGTACACGCTGACATCATGCGCAATGCGAAATCCTTCACGCGAGGTGTTCAGGAATTCGCCTTTCAATTCTTCCGCCGGTGCAAACGCGACGCTGTGCACGATGCCATTCAAGAGCCCGTACTTTGCTTTCAGTTCCTCGAAGAGCCTCGCGACTTGCTCGTCGGAGGAGACATCGCACATGAATCCCATTGCGCCCGGCAAGTCGGTGATCAGATCCTTGGCTTCCTGCTCGAGCCGCTCGTTTTGATAGGTGATGGCCAGGCGCCAGCCGGCTTCGTGCAGTTTTTTCGCGATGGCCCAGGCTATGCTGCGCTTGTTCGCGAGGCCGAAAATTACTGCGGTTTTTTGCGCATCACTCATTCTTGAGTCCTCAGTTGTCAATCGTTAGTTCTCAGTTTTTAATAAAAAAGGAAAACCAAAGGCTTTGTTTCGGTTCGATATTCCAACTATTTCCGTTGCCACCACCTGAGACGAGCGATTCAGATGCGGTGAAACGCTTTCTCTATTTCTTTCAACGAATAACGAAGCACGACAGGCCGACCGTGCGGGCAGCTCATTGGGCAGTCCGTTTTGGCCAAAGCGTCCAGCAGCCATTCCATTTTCGATTGTTCCAGCGGCATGTTCACTTTGATTGCCGCGTGGCACGCTGTGGACGCGGCGATTTTTGCTTGCAGCGTTTCGATCGAAATCGCGGCGTTTTCGCGTTCGATGCCATCGAGAATTTCTGTCAGGAGCTTTTCGGCGTCGGGTGCTCCGACGCCCGCGGGCACGGCTTGGATGGCGACGCTTTTCGGGCCCATGGGCTCGACTTCGAAGCCGTTGGCGGCCAGCTCTTCGGCGATTTGTTCGAAGGTGACGATTTGGCGCGGCGAAAGTTCAATCACCAGAGGCATCAACATGCGTTGCGCTTCGATTTTTCCGGCGCGCCGGGCTTCGAGGTGCTGTTCGAAAAGGACGCGCTCGTGCGCCACGTGCTGGTCCACAATCCACAGGCCTTCGCCGTTTACGGCAATGATAAAACTTGCGCTCACCTGACCCAGCGGCTTGAGATCGGCGATTTGTTCCGGACGCGGGAGGCTCGCAGGAGCGTCCGCGCTGGGAGCGGCGAGATTCGCGGCCCAATTCCCAGCGGCGGAAAACTGCGCCGGGGCGACGCCGTTACCAAACGCGGTTCCTGATTCGAACGGAATGCGCTGTTCGACGGGCCGCAGGGGCGCAACCGTAAGATCGAATCCGCCGTCCGAGCCGACGCCGGAACCCAGGCCGGTTTCTTCCATAGGCGGAATGATCGCGTGCGGCACTCCCGATTTGAGCGACGCAGGCGTGATTGCGCTGGAAAATGCTCCATTGCCGGCGCCGGTGGACGGAGGCGTGGCAGTCGCCGCAGCGGCAGCAAAACTGGCGATGGGCCGCGCGCCCATCAAGGCCTGGCGAATGGCGTCGCGCGTGAAATCGTGGACGAAGTTCGAGCGCCGGAAACGCACTTCGATTTTTGCGGGGTGCACGTTGACGTCCACTTCGTCGTAGGGCATCTCGAGGAAGAGCAGCGTTGCGGGAAAAACCGCCGGCGGCAGAATGTTGCGATAGGCTTCGTGGATGGCGTGCAGGATCAGCCGGTCGCGCACCAGGCGGCGGTTCACGAAAATGTAGATGCCGTTGCGGTTTGCGCGCTGGATGTCCGGCCGCGAGGTGAAACCGCTCACCCTCAGCGACGATTTTTCCTCTTCGGGGTCGAGAGCCGGTTCGGTGATGGCGGCGCGAAAGGGCGCGGAGACTGCGGGAATCTCAACGAGTTCCTCAAGCGACTGCCGGCCGAAGAGTTGATAGACGCGGTCGGCTAGTTTCGCCGCGGGCGGGCAGTTGATGATCTCCTGTGCCGGCGTCGTGAGGACGAATTGCTTGCCGGGATTGGCGAGCGCGTAGTGCGTGACCAGTGAAGCGATGTGGCCGAGCTCCGTCGTGTCGGATTTTAGGAATTTTCGCCGCGCGGGAACGCAGTAAAAGATATCGGCAACGCTGATGGTCGTACCCGGAGGCAGACCTGCAGGTTTGACATTGACGAGTTTGCCGCCCGCGAATTCGACGCGCGTGCCTTCGGCTTCCGCTCCATCCCGCGTTTCGAGCAGTAGCCTCGAGACGGCGGCAATGGTCGGCAGCGCTTCCCCGCGAAAGCCCAGGGTGGAGATGGACAACAAATCATCGGCGGAACGCAGCTTGCTAGTGGCGTGGCGTTCGAATGCCAGCAGGGCGTCGTCATGCGTCATGCCGTGGCCGTCGTCAATCACGCGGATCATGCGCTTGCCGCCTTGCTCGACTTCGATGCGTATGGTGTTCGCGCCGGCGTCCAGCGCGTTTTCGAGCAGCTCTTTCACGACGGAAGCCGGCCGCTCGACAACTTCGCCCGCGGCGATTTTATTCGCCACTGCCTCCGGCAATATGCGTATGCGGCTCATTTTTCTCTGCTGACTTCCTTGACGGCAATGCCGAGCTGATCGAGCTGCTCTTTATCAACCGGCGACGGTGAGTCGGCCATCAAATCCTGGGCGGCAGTCGTTTTGGCGAAGGCGATGACTTCGCGGATAGATTTTTCGCCGGCGAGGAGCATGACGACGCGATCGATGCCCAGCGCGATGCCGCCGTGGGGCGGAGTGCCATAGGTCAGGGCGTCGAGGAAGAAGCCGAAGCGGCGGCGCAGCTGCTCTTCGGTGAGGCCGAGGGCTTTGAAGAGGCGCTCCTGAATGTCCTGACGGTGGATTCGAATGCTGCCGGAGCCGAGCTCGTAGCCGTTTAGGACAAGATCGTAGCCTTTCGAACGCACTTCCCAGGGCGCGGATTCCAGTTTTTCCAAGTCTTCGTCCACGATTCCGGTGAAGGGGTGTTGCGCGCTGACCCAGGTTTTGTCGGTTTCGCTCCATTCGAACAGCGGGAAGCCGGTGAGCCACAGGAATTTCCATTGTGATTTATTAATGACGCCGAGCGCTTCGCCGAGATGCAAGCGCAATTGGCCGGCGATCAATGCGGCGGCTTCGGTTCCTTTGATCTGCTCCTTGGCGGAGACGGCGACGACGAGATCGCCGGGCTTCGCGCCGCAGGCTTCCGCGAGTTTTTTCACGTTCTCCGGGCCAATCAGTTTTTCAACGGTCGAGGTCAGGCCCTCCGGCGCGACCTTCACGAAGTAGGCGCCGCGCGCGTGCAGCGATTTCGCCTTCTCGGTTAGTTCGTCGAGTTGCTTGCGCGAATAGGATGCCGCACCCGGAGCCGCCAGCGCGAAGACGTTACCTTCGATTTGCAGCTTTTGCCTGGCTTCTTCCGGGAAGCACTGCGTCACTTCATGGAGTTCCATGCCAAAGCGCAGGTCCGGCTTGTCGCTGCCGTACTTTCGAATGACGTCCTTGTACTGCATGTGCGGGAACGGCGCTTCCGCCTTGATGCCGGCGACGGCGCAAGCGCGCACCATGACCTGCTCAATTACGTGAAAAATATCTTCCTGGCGCGGGAAGGACATCTCCAGATCGAGCTGCGTGAATTCGAGTTGGCGGTCGGCGCGCTGATCTTCATCGCGAAAACATTTTACGATCTGGAAGTATTTGTCCAGCCCGGCGATCATCAGGATCTGCTTGAAGATTTGCGGCGATTGCGGCAGCGCGTAAAACTGGCCGTGATGGATGCGGCTGGGGACCAGAAAATCGCGCGCGCCCTCCGGAGTCGAGCGCGTGAGCATGGGCGTTTCGACTTCGAGGAAGCCCATCTCGTCCATGACTTTGCGGATTTCGAGGATGATTCTGTGGCGCAGCGCGAGGTTGCGGTGCGGCTTCGGGCGGCGCAGGTCGAGATAGCGGAAGCGCAGGCGCGTTTCTTCGGCGGCGTTGATTTCGTCTTCGATTGGGAAGGGCGGCGTCTTGGCATTGTTGAGAATGTGCAGCTTGGACGCAACGAGTTCGACTTCGCCGCTGGCCAATTCCGGATTCGCTTTCTGGCGCTTGATGACTCTGCCTTCGACGGCGACGACGAATTCGCTGCGCGCTTGCTCGGCTTTGGCGTGGGCGGCGGGCTGCGTCTCTTTGTTAAAGACCACCTGAACGATGCCGGTGCGGTCGCGCACGTCGAGGAAGAGCAAATTGCCGAGGTCGCGGCGGCGTGCCACCCAGCCCATCACGACGGCGTCGCGGTTTTCGTCCTTGGCGCGAAGTTCGCCGCAGTAGTGTGTGCGCTTCAGATTGCCCAGAAAATCCAGCACGGTGATCTTCCCTTTCGATATCACTGCGACGTTTTGTTCATGCAAAAAACCGCACCGGTCTAAAGACCCGCTACTCCACGGACTTTCGCAAATACTCGAGCAAATCCGCTTCCGTGTACTTTGTCTGCGATCCGTCGGCGAGTGTCTTCAGCGTCCACAAGCCTTCGGAGACTTCATTATCGCCGAGGATGAGGGCGAAGCGTGCGCCCAATTTGTCCGCCTGGCCGAGGGCCTTGCCGAATTTTTGTTCGACCGGAGGCAGCTCGACGCTGAAGCCGGCCTTGCGCAAGTGTTTCGCGGCGCGGATGGCGGTGGCGCGAGCTTTTTCGCCCATCCAGGCGATATAAACGTCGCGGCCTTTGGACGCAGGCCTTTTGCCACTCTCCTGCAGAGACAAGATCAAGCGATCTTCGCCGATTGCGAAGCCGATGCCCTTGGTTGGCGGGCCGCCGAGGAGTTCCACGAGGCCGTCGTAGCGGCCGCCGCCGCAGACCGCGTTTTGCGAGCCGAGTCCTTGCGCGGTGATTTCGAACGTCGTGCGCATGTAATAGTCGAGGCCGCGGACGAGCCTCCAATTCTCTCGGTAAATGACGCCGCGCATTTCGAGCTGGTGTTTTACGGCCGCGTAATGCGTTGCGCAGTCTTCGCAGAGATGGTCGGCGATGTGCGGCAATTTGGCGATGATCCCCTGCTCGCTTTCGAGTTTCGAATCGAGGACGCGCAGCGGATTCGTCTCGATACGCCGCTGGCTGTCCGGGCCGAGCTGGTCTTTCACTTTCAGCAATTCCGCGCGCAGCAGCTCAACGTACTTTGGCCGACAATTTCTGTCGCCGATAGAATTGATGTCCAGCTGTACATCCTGCAATTCGAGCCGGTCGAAAAAAGTCATGACCATCTCGATCACTTCGGCGTCAATCGCAGGAGCGTCGCTCCCGCCCAGCACTTCCGCGCCAATCTGATAAAACTGCCGGTAGCGCCCCTTCTGCGGGCGCTCCCGCCGGAACATCGGCCCCATGTAATGTAGCTTCACCGGCTGCGGCAGAGACTGCATCCCATGCTCGATGTAAGCGCGGCAGACGCTCGCCGTTGCTTCTGGGCGCAAACTGACTGATGTTTCATCGCGATCTTCAAACGAGTACATCTCTTTCGATACGACTTCAGTATCTTGCCCGATCGAGCGCGCAAAAAGTTCGGTAGGCTCGAAAATGGGAATGCGGATTTCGCCGAAGCCGAATGTGGCAAAGACTTTGTGCGCCGTTTGCTCGACGCGGTTCCACAAAGCCGTCTCCGGTGGCAGCAAGTCGCGCGTGCCCTTGATGGCCTGAAATTTGCGCCGTTCTTCCTTTTTGGGTGCGCCTTCGCTCACTCGACGGGTTCCTCGCGATAAATATTTTTGTACTCGACGTAGCGCTGCGCGTAGGCGTCAATGGACGACTGATCGATCCCCGTCAGCGCGCGCTTCACCTTGCCAGGGTGACCCACGACGAGGCTACCCGGGGGAATCTTGGTCCCTTCGAGAAGAAGCGTCCCCGCCGCAACGATGCTGCCTGCGCCCACCGTCACGCCATTCAGGATGACCGCGCCCATACCGATCAAGCAGCGCGACGCGATGGTACAACCATGAAGCGTCACGGAATGCCCGACGGTCACGTCGTCGCCAAGAATCAGCGGCCACTCGTCGCGCATGACATGGCAGACCGAGCCGTCCTGAATATTTGTGCGCGCGCCGATGCGAATGTAGTGCACGTCCCCGCGAATGACCGCGCACGGCCACACGCTCGAATCCTCGCCGATGACCACATCGCCGATGATGACCGCGGCGGGGTCAACGTAGGCGGAAGCCGCAATCTGCGGGCGCTTCCCGCGATAGGGTCGAATCATGCTATCCCTTTGATTTGCCCAGAGATAAGACGGGCACGGCCCATTCGACTAGCTCAGGGTGAACACACCGCGCCCTCTGCCAGCGGGGCGCACAATCGAACAGAGTGAAGATAACATTCAGCCCGAAAACTGACAAGGAAGCGCGGGGATTTGCTGATGGTTCTCTCCTCGATTCATCCTGCGTTCCGCGAACACCAATAGGCCAACCTTGCGAGGGCGCCGAATTCGCACCTATAATCCAATGTCTTTGCGGCGGTGCGCCGCGCGTAGAACTGGGAGGAATCGTGCCGGTTGGGACTGCGTTTCACGAGCGAACGCTGGCGCTGTGCGAGAGCCTGAATTACCGCGAATGGTCGGGCTATTACACCGTCAGCGTGTACGAGATGCACCACGAGCACGAGTACAACGCCATCCGGAATTCAGTCGCGTTGATTGATATTTCTCCGCTCTTCAAATATCGCGTGACGGGACGGGACGCCACGAAATTCGTGAACCGCGTGATCTCGCGCGACATTCATAAGGTGGCCGTGGATCAAGTGATTTATTGTTGCTGGTGCGATCCGGAAGGAAAAGTGATTGATGACGGCACGATCACTCGGCTCGGCGAGAATAATTACCGCTGGACGGCGGCGGACCCCAGCTTGCGCTGGTTTCGCCAGAATGCGCTGGGCCTGGACGTAAACATTGAAGATATTTCCGAGCAGACGGCGGCGCTGGCGCTGCAAGGTCCCATGTCGGGCAGGGTCTTGCGCGAAGTGACGGACGCGAAAATCGAGAACCTGAAATATTTTCGCGTGACGCGCGGGAAAATCGCCGGTGTCCCGGTGGACATTTCGCGCACGGGATATACGGGCGACCTGGGCTTCGAAGTTTGGATGCCGTGGATAGACGCGGTCAAAGTGTGGGACGCACTGATTGCAAAGGGCAAGGCGTTCGATATTCATCCGGCGGGGATGATTGCGCTGGACATTGTGCGAATCGAAGCCGGGCTGATTTTGATCGAAGTGGACTACACCTCGAGCAAGAAGGCGCTGATTGAGTCGCAGAAGTATTCGCCCGCGGAGATTGGTCTGGGAAGGCTGGTGGATTTGAAGAAAGACAATTTTGTGGGGCGCGAAGCGCTGGCCCTGGAAGCGAAAAAAGGCGCCGAGCGCGCGTTGGTGGGATTGGAAATCAACTGGAACGAAGTGGAAGCGCTCTACGACAAATTAAAAATGGCGCCGCAAGTCCCGAGCATAGCGTCTCGAGTGGCGGTGCCCGTGTACCGCGGCAGCCGGCAAGTGGGCAAAGCGACGTCAACGACGTGGTCGCCAACGCTGAAAAAAATGATAGCGCTGGCCTGCGTAAACCGCGAGAGTTCAAAAGTTGGAACCTCGCTCAAAGTGGAAATGACCGTCGAAGCAGTGCGGCACACAGTTTCCGCAGATGTTGTAGCAACACCATTTTTCAATCCGCCAAGGAAGACGTCTGTCCCAGTGTTGTGACGCGCGATCTAGCGCGCCGTTCTCGATTCAATCCAATCTCAATTCACGCAGCCGCAGCGACTTACTGCGCGAGGCGGTTGTATTTTTTCAGGACGGCGCGGAGTTTGTCGTGCGGCAGCGCGATGACTTTGTGATCGTTAATGCCTGTCATGGTTTCGGCGGCGACCATGGCGTTGATGACGGCTTCTTCGGTGGCTTGCACGGTAGCGGCAAAGACGGGCTCGATCTTGTCATTGGGCAGCATTTTCAGATCGACGACGTGGTCGGCGGCCGCAGCGCCGGGATTAGCAGTCGAAAACGCGATGAAAATATCGCCGGAGCCGTTGCCGGAGATACTGCCGTTTCGGCCAAGGCCAAGAGAAACGCGGCGCGCGAGGCGCTTGAGTTGATGCGAAACGAGCGGAGCGTCCGTGGCAACGACCACGATGATCGAGCCGCGATCTAATTCGCTGAAGGACGCGGACGCATACGCGGGATCTTCTGGAATTTCCTTTCCGACAGGAACTCCGGCGATGCGCAAATTCGGGCGCACGCCGTAATTGCACTGCACCAGAACGCCAACGGTGTAACCGCCTGCTTTTTCGGCGAGCTTGCGCGAAGAGGTGCCGATGCCGCCCTTGAATTCATTGCAGATCATTCCCGTGCCGCCGCCGACGTTGCCTTCCTGAACGGAACCGGACGCCGCGGAATCGATGGCGTGAAATGCGTGTTCTGGCTTGACGTGAAAGCCGTTGATGTCGTTGAGCCACCCATCCCACGTTTCCGCGACGACTGGCAAAGACCACCAATAACCGGTCGGGTCGGGCTGCCCGTGCGTCACGCGCCATTGAATAACGGCGTCGCGCACTACGCCGACGCTGTGCGTGTTGGTGATCATTACGGGACCTTCGAGGAAGCCGGACTCTTCGACCCAGGTGGTGCCCGTCATTTCGCCGTTGCCGTTGAGCGACCACCAGCCGGCAAAAACGGGATTGTTCATGGAATCTTTCCCGCGAGGCAGCACCGCGGTTACTCCCGTTCGAACGGGGCCTTTGCCGACTTGGAGTCTTCCTTCGCCCGAAATTAGTGTCGTGTGGCCAACGAGGACGCCGGCAACGTCAGTGATGGCGTTGAGCGCGCCGGGCGTGCCGTCAAAAGGAACGCCGAGATCGCGGGCGCGCGGCTTGGCAGGTGGATGTTCCTGGGCAAACGCGGGAGAAACCGCCGACAGCGAACAAAAAATCAGAACGAGAGAGCGCAGACTGGCAAATCGCACCATGGATTATTTTTTCTCCCAGGAAGATCGTGCGGAATGCAGCAATCCCGTATTTCTCTTTATGGCTTTTTCGAGCAGCGCAGCTTGTTGCGCCGCCAATTTCCAATCACCCTTTTCGACGGCCTCGGTCAGCCCCGGGAATTCCAAATGCGCGTAGGTGTAGCGCGAGGCGTAAAGAAGGTGTTGAAACCACGGGCGGCCGGGAATGCCCGCGGGTTCGAGCCAGTTGGATTCAACTTGGAGAAGCTGATCGTTGAGGCGCTGGATTTTCTCCGGCGAGACATTGCCCGCAAGAAGATCGCGCGCAGAAGCTTGGTGCAGAAGGTGGCCCGCCTTCTCGAAATCTGCGATGCGCGAATGCAGCCGTTTCAGATTGACATGTGACTTCAGATTATTTTTGCCGTCCAGCTCGCGGAGGAACTGTTCGAGCGCCGAGCCGTTGAAGCCAAAATCAAATGGCAGAACGTCCGCGTTGGCAAGGCGCAGCGCGACAAGTCCCCAGATGCGCGTGAGCGCAACGTGGTATTCAAAATTGGGATCGCCGATGTGCGACATCCAATAATGGTCGTCATACATCGAGTGATAGACGCCGTAGTCGCCGGTGAAGCCCAGGTTGATGACCGGCCGGCCGAGATGATTCAGAAAAACAGTGTGATCGGAGCCGCTGCCAATGCGCGTTTCGACCAGCGCGCTGTCGAAAGGCACGGTGCTCGCTTTCGAATCGCGCATGGTAGTGGTGCGCCATGCTTCGTAGAGCGAGCGCCCAGACGGCGCGCGAACGTCCTTCGAAGCCTCCACGAGCATCGGAGCGAGAGATGCGACGGCGGAAGGCGAGAAGCTGAGGCCCTCCGGGCCCGCGGCCGTAGCAGCGCCCGCGACGGACTCGTCCACGTTCAAATACGCCACGAGCTTTCTCTTGAGATCATCGCCGAACTGCTCGCCCCATTCGGTTGAGCCGGTAAGCGCGTATTCTTCGCCATCCCAACTGCAGACGATGATGCTGCGGCGCGGACGAACGCCGCGCTGCTTGAGTTCGCCGATGGATCGCGTGAGCTCCATCATCGAAGCCGTGCCGCTCGAAGGATCCACGCCGCCGAAGGCCCACGCGTCGCGATGATTGCCGAGCAGCACCCATTCGTCGGGAAGTTCGCTGCCGCGAATGCGCGCTTCGACGACGGTGTAGGGCTGCATGCCCGTGTCCATGTCTATTTTCACGTGGACTTTTACCGCGCCGGTCAGGCGATACGTGATGGGCAGCGCGCCCTGCCACTCTTTCGACGCCTCGGGGCCAGTCATGTTTTCCAGAAGCGGCTTGGCGTCGCGCCAGGAAAGTGGGAGCGCCGGAATTTTCGGAAGTGAGAGCGCTTCGGCCGGAGCGATGTGTTTTGCCCCGGGCACCGAGGCCCAGCCGGGCGTGGTGGGATCGCCGGGAACAATGAAATCGTACGTGATCGCGCCACGCTGGATGTAGCTTTCAGGACCCCACGGTCCATCGGGGAAAACTTTGCCGTGGGTGTAGCCTTCTTCGGCGGGATCGGAGTAAATGAGTAGAGCCGCCGCGCCTTCGCGCTCGGCCGTCAGCGCTTTAAAGCCGCGATAGCTGTAGGGATTCGAATAGCGGACGAGGACGATTTTGCCTTTAACGGTGATGCCGTTTTTTCGGAGGAGATCGTAATCCTCGGGATTGCCGCTGTGCGCGTAGACGACTTCAGCGGTGACGTCGCCGGAGGCGGAGTAGCCGAAGTAAGATCCGGAGACGGCAGGATTTTTTGTGTCGGGATCAACGTCGTACGGATCTTCGCGAAGAGACGCGGTGAAGGGCACGGGCTCGGTCATTTCGAGAGAGACGCTCCGCGGCCGCGAATGCAAGACGTCATAACGACGGAGAATGACGTCTTCCCAGCCTTGTTTGCGCCACTCGTCGGCGACGAACTCAGCGAGTTTATTGTTGCGCTCGGATGCGGCGGGATGCGGTTCGGCGGTGAGCGTGTGGTGCCATTCGCGCGCTTTATCGGGAGAAGGAATGGATTGAAATGTGGTTTCGAGTTCGTGCTCGCTGGCAGCGTGCGCGGTAGAAAAACCGAGGACAGGCCTGGAGGGTGATGCGTCTTCCTTGAGCTGAGCAGAGAGCGTGAAGGTCACGATCAGCAAAGATGCGGACGAAATTAGAAAACGGCGTGAACGAAGGACCATTTTTGATTCGCTCTCCAAGTTTTTGTCCAAGTGGACTGCAAAGAATGACAGCCGGACTCCAGTGCATCAAGCGGAAAAAACTTTTGTTAGCGCTGAATGCAAGGCGCGCGCGATCAAAGTGGATTCTTCCGGTGAAATCGTGAACGGCGGCGCAAGAAGAATGTGATCGCCGCGAAGGCCATCCACGCAGCCTTGGGTGGGATAGGTGAGCACATTTTCGTCGAGGCAGGCCTGGCGAACTTTTTCGGCGATGTTGTCGGATTTCGGGTAAGGCTCGCGCGTGGCCTTGTCTTTAACGAATTCGACGCCCAGAAGAAGTCCAAGGCCGCGGAAGTCGCCGACGTGGGGATGCGATTGCAGCGGAGAAAGTGCTTCGCGCAGAGTTTTGCCGGCGGGGAGTACGCGTTCGAATAAATTGTGTTTTTCAAGATAGTCGAGGACGGCGTTGCCTGCGGCCGTGGAAACCGGGTGCGCTTGATACGTGAAGCCATGCATGAAGGCGCCGGAGCCACGTTCGAACGCTTCCACGACGCGCGCGGAAACGAGCACGGCGCCGAGCGGCGCATAGCCGCTGGCGATTCCCTTCCCGACCAAAATAATGTCCGGCTCGATATTCCAATGCTGGACGGCAAAGGGTTTTCCGGTGCGGCCCATCCCGGACATGACTTCGTCGGAGATGAGGAGAATGCCATTTTTACGGCAGATTTCGGCGATGCGCGCGGCGTAGCCTTCGGGAGGCACGGCTGCGCCAAGCGTGGCGCCAACGACCGGTTCAAAAATAAAGGCGGCCGCTTGCTCTCTTGCATGTTCGAGCAATTGGATTTGCAGATCATCGGCGCACGCAAGTTCGCATTGCGGGAACGTTTTTTCGAATGGGCAGTGGTAGCAAAAACATGGCGCGATATGGCCCCATTCCGCGAGGAGCGGTTCGTACGGTGCGCGGCGAGCGACGTTTCCGCTGACAGACATTGCCCCGAGTGTGCTGCCGTGATAACTCTGACGGCGAGAGAGAACGCGGTAGCGTCCCTTCTGGCCGATTTCGAGATGATACTGCCGGGCCAGTTTTATCGCGGTTTCCGTGGCTTCAGAGCCGCCGGAGATGAAATAAACGCGGCCGCCGTTGCGGAAATTCGGCGGAGCGATGGCGAGGAGCCGCGCGGCAAGTTTTTCCGCTGGAGGCGAATGAAACTGCGACGTGTGCGCGAACGCGATCTGCGTGGACTGCTCGGCCATCGCGCGCCCGATCTCTTGCACTCCGTGACCGATGCTGACGACGGCAGCCTGCCCGGAAGCATCCAGGAAGCGCCGGCCATCGGAAGAAATAATCCAGCAGCCTTCGCCGCGAACGGCGACCGGGAATGTCTTCCTAAAATTGCGGGGGAAAAGTCCGCTGCTCGTCGGCATGAGATGTCCGCGAAGCGATTGTAGCAGAGTCGCAACGGCGAGCGGCACGTGGGGCTATTGGATTCAGGGGCGAAACGTGCCAATATCCGTGATTCTGCACGGACGGTTGCGGCTCATTGTCTTTCAAAGGAGAAGCGAGAGATGAAAGCGATTTTTCTGCGATGCGGTTTTGCAATGGCGCTGCTGCTGGCGTGCGCGTTTGCCGTTTCCGCGCAGCAAGTCGGGAAACATGCGATCACCTTTGACGACATGATCAAGCTGCACCGCGTCGCGGAGCCGCAGGTGTCGCCGGATGGAAGATGGGTGGCGTACACGGTGTCCACGCCGGACATGGATGCGAATCGCAACGCCGGCAATATCTGGATCGTGGCGACAGCAGGCGGCGCGGCGATTCAATTGACGCAGAGCGGGCGTGATTCGTCGCCGGTGTGGTCGCCGGATGGAAAGACCATCGCGTTTCTCTCCTCGCGCAGCGGCGATTCGCAAGTGTTTTTGCTTTCACTGGAGGGCGGCGAGTCTCACGCACTGACGAAGCTCTCTACGGGCGCCGACATTGTGAAGTGGTCGCCAGACGGAAAGACGATTACGTTTACGTCTTCCGTCTATCCGGATTGCAAAGACGATGGCTGCAACAAGTCGAGAGACGAGGAAAAAGAAAAGAGCAAAGTGAAGGCGCACGTGGCGGAGCATCTTCTCTATCGCCACTGGACGCATTGGAACGAAGGAAAGCACAGCCATTTGTTCGTTGTTGCGGCGGACGGAAGCGCAGCGCCCCGCGACCTCACCGCGGGAGCGGAGTACGACATTCCGCCGGATGAGCGAAGCGGCCCGGGGGACATTGCGTTTTCGCCGGATGGAAAAGAGCTGTGCTTCACGGCGGTAACGGACAAAATGGAAGCGATCAGCACGAATGCGGATCTATTTGTCGTCCCGGTAGCGGGCGGCGAAGCGAAGCGCATCACGACGCAGCCGGGATTTGACGGGAATCCGGTGTATTCACCGGACGGAAAATTCATTGCGTATCACGCGCAGCTCACGGGCGGGTACGAAGCGGACCGCTGGCGCGTGTTGCTCTACGATCGCGCCGCGGGACGAATCGAAAATCTTACAGAAACGTTTGATCGCAGCGCGGAAGAGCTGGCGTGGTCGCCGGACAGCAAGACGATTTATTTCACGGCGGAGGACGAAACGGAGAAGCCGGTGTACGCGATGGCGGCACACTTTGGCGCGGCGCCCAAGAAGATTACCGCGGAGACGTACAACATGGGCATTTCGTTCAGCGCGGATGGAAAAACGCTGGTCTTCGAACGGACGAGCCTAACACTGCCGGCGGAACTTTTCGCAGCGGCGAGCGACGGCTCGAACGTACGACAACTGACGCATCAGAATGATTCGATCCTTGCAGCAGCGGAAATGAACGCGCCGGAGAAATTTTGGTTCGAGGGCGCGGGCGGAACAAAAGTACAAGCGATGTTGATCCGGCCGCCACAATTTGATGCGACGAAAAAATATCCGCTGCTCGTGCTGCTGCATGGCGGGCCGCAGACGATGTGGTCGGACGCGTGGGGCTACCGATGGAACGCGCAAGTGTTTTCCGCGGCGGGATACGTGACGCTGATGATTAACCGGCGCGGTTCGACCGGCTACGGGCAGAAATTCACGGATGAGATTACGAATGATTGGGGCGGCAAAGCGTACGTGGACGTGATGAACGGCGTGGATTACACGCTGAAAAAATATTCATTCGTCGACGAGACGCGCATGGCTGCAGCCGGCGGTTCGTATGGCGGGTACATGGCGGACTGGATCGCGACACACACGGGACGGTTCAAGGCGATCGTGAGCCACGCGAGCGTGTACGACAAAGTGGCCATGTACGCGACGGAAGAGTTGTGGTTTGAAGAGCATGACTTGCAGGGCACGCCGTGGTCGAATCCGGAGAGCTACAAAAAGTGGGCCCCGGTGACATATGCGGGCGAGCTTGCAAAATTCAAGACGCCGACGCTGGTGATTTGCGGCGAACGAGACTTCCGCGTGCCGTATACGCAGTCGCTGGAATTTTTTAGCGCATTGCAACGGCAGGGCGTGCCATCGAAGCTGGTCGTTTTCCCCGATGAGGGACACTGGATATTGAAGCCGCAGAATGCGCAGTTTTGGTACAAGACGTTTTTCGACTGGCTGGCGACATATGTAAAATAGCAAGCCTCTCAGACTTCGAGCAGGCGGTGGAGGGCGCGGCGCGCGAAGCGGAAGAGATGGTAGAGCAAGAAAATAGAGAACGCGACGAGCGCGGCCACGATGATACTTGCCGCCAGCGGATGAGCGGTGGCCATCCAGGTTAACCAGACGGCGAGGATGTCTTCGCCGAAACTTAATACCCAATTGCTGAAAGGTTCGGGGCTGGTGTTCACGGCGGCGCGAGCGCTGGCTTTTGTGCCATGCGAGGTGAGCGCGACACCCCCCGCCAGGAGCGCCGCGCCCCAGCGCCATTCCGCGGGAGCGGAGCCTGCGGCGGCGTAGGTCAAGAGAGCTGCGGCCGGCGGACGAATGAATGTGTGGATGGCGTCCCAGATGGTATCGAAATAAGGGAATTTGTCGGCAATAAATTCGATCAAATACAGCGCGATAGCAATTCCGAGCACCCAGGGATGCGCGAGAACCTGCAATCCAGGCGGCAGGGTGAGCACGCCGAACCGCTGGAGCAGTCCGAGCGTGGCGGCGGTGGCGTAGACATTGAGGCCGGAGGAAAATCCGGCACCGAGCGCAAGGCCGAGCGTTTCGATGGGGTTCATGTGGAAACATCATAGCAGGGGGTAATACTCCACGCAGGCAGTAACTTCCGCATGCACGGAGCTGAGTTTCCGTTTGACCGGCTGGTGAAGGAAAGCGATGCTGATGACAGGCGGTCATCCATGTTTGGTTTGGGCCATCTCTTCTATCCCTGGGGCTTTCTCGTGCAGGGCCTGGCGATTGTGCACTTCATCAGGCGGCGGCCGGAGAATTATTGGTTTTACGTCATCTTTTTTCTCGGCCCGCCGGGGGCTGCCGTGTACATCCTTGCAGAAGTGTTGCCAGACCTGGGCCTGCTTCGCGGCGTGTTTCAGGGATTTGGCCGGCGCTCGCGCATCCAGATCGTGGAAACGCAGATTCTGGATAATCCGTCGGCGGCCAATTACGAAGAGCTGGGCGAGCTGTACAAAGACCAGGGGCAATTTGCGAAGGCGCGCGAGGCCTTCAATAACGCGATTGCGGCGCGAAGCGATTCGATCTATACGTTTTATTCGCGGGCGCAATCATCGCTCGGATTGAACGATTTTCCGGCGGCGATTCCGGACCTTGAGCGCGTGGTTGGGGCGGATCGAAAATTCGACTATTACCGGGCCGGCGGACTGCTGGCCGACGCATATGCCAAAACTGGACAACTGGAGCGCGCGGAGCCGCTTTTCGCGGAGGTCGCGCAGAT
>Ga0210409_10002646_pt1 | contig 21050 bp, 21 predicted proteins | sample IncBWH17MmetaG_FD_161649 | JGI IMG/M metagenome (GOLD analysis project Ga0210409, IMG submission 161649) | Forest soil microbial communities from Barre Woods Harvard Forest LTER site, Petersham, Massachusetts, United States - Inc-BW-H-17-M | ecosystem: Environmental > Terrestrial > Soil >...
ACCCCAGTGGCGCGACGTCGTCCTGACCGGCGCGTGTCTCGCAATCATGGTCTACACGGGCGGTATCTACCCGCTGCCGCATACGCTGGTCGCCATCACACTCTATGGCCTGCTGCTTGCCGCAATCTCACGGTCGTATCGACCCATTCTGGTCGAGCTGGCAAGCGGTGTGATCGCCGTCGGACTGTCGGCCCCCAAGCTCTTGCCGATTCTCGACGTGATTCGACGCTTTCCTCGATTCGTTGATTCGACCGAGGCGCTGGACCTCGGCACGTTGGTGAAGCTCTTCACCTCTCGAGATCATGTTGCCGTGCCGCAATGGGGCTGGCACGAGTATGGGATATACGTCGGGTGGGCCGTCGCGATTGGGATGCTGGTCGGCGGTCTGCTCGCGCGCGGCATGCGCGAGTCACCGCTCATGTGGACAGGATGTGCCCTCCTCTTGTTGGGACTCGGGGCGTTCGATCCGCATGCGCCGTGGCCCTTGCTTCACCATTTGCCTATTTTCAAGTCGCAGCACGTGCCCTCGCGCTGGCTTTACCCGGCGCTGCTCTTGCTTTTGGTGGTGAGCGCAGCCGTCCTGGAGCGCATTCTGCGCCGAACGGGCCGTGCGCGCGCCTGGCTCGAGGTCGCGATCGTCGGCGTGGCAGCGTGGGTGGCGTATGACATCGGCAGCGTCGCCCGGGAGCCGATGATGCATGCGTTCGGAAACCATATGCCGGCCATCGCAGACTCCTTGGGCGAATTTCACACGGAAATCCACACTCCCCCGGAGGTGTCGGTCGGCTACGCGCGCGATTGGGCGCCTCCGGCCCTTCCCTCGGAGATTGCGAACATGGGGACGATCGACTGCGGCGTTTTCCCCGCGCTTCACAATCACTACCGCGATACCAATGGACGCGCGGCGGGGCTCGGTGCGCGCGGGCGCGGTGATCCCGCGTACCGCGGCGAGGCGTTCATTGCGGAAGGCGTCGGCCAGGCGACGATCACTTCGTTTACGCCGAACCTGGTCAAGGTGCAGGTCACCGGGGCGACCCCCGGCGAGCATGTCGTCTTGAACCAGAACTGGGACGCGGGCTGGAACGCCAACGGATCCCCGGCGCTCAACTGGGCGGACGCCACGGCCGCGGAGCTCGTCGCGCCGCAGGCCACGATCACCTTCCGGTATCGACCTCGGTTCTGGTACACCGGGCTGGCGATGTGTTTCGCGACCATGGCCGGGATCGGTTTCGCCTACAGATATCGAGGGCGTTTCCGTCCTACCGCAAACCAAGAGACGTCATCATGAGCAACAACGTGCGCATCGAATCGGACAGCATGGGCCAGATCGAAGTACCAGGAGACAAATACTGGGGCGCGCAAACCCAGCGTAGCCTTCAGAACTTCAAGATCGGCGGTCACAAGTTCGGGCGACCGGTCATCCGGGCGTTCGGGATCGTCAAGAAGGCGTCGGCGCTGACCAACAGGGATCTCGGCAAGCTCGACGAGTCCAAATGCACGCTCATCGCACGCGCCGCCGACGAGGTCATCGAAGGCAAACTCGACGCGCACTTCCCGCTGGTCGTCTGGCAGACCGGAAGCGGCACGCAGTCGAACATGAACGCGAACGAGGTGATATCGAATCGCGCCATCGAGTTGGCTCACGGGACCATGGGGTCGAAGAAGCCCGTCCACCCGAACGACGATGTCAACAAGTCCCAATCGTCGAACGATGTGTTTCCCACCGTCATGCACGTCGCTGCGGCGCTCGAAATCAAGGAGCGGCTCATTCCGGCCGTCGAAAAGCTCCGCGCGGTCATCGAGAAGAAGGCGGAAGCTTTCACGGACATCGTCAAGGTCGGTCGAACGCATCTCATGGACGCAACGCCGCTGACGCTCGGCCAGGAATTCGGCGGGTGGGCTGCGCAGCTCGCCTTCTGCGAGCGCCAGCTCTCGGCGTCGCTGGACGGCCTCTACGAGCTGGCGCTCGGGGGAACGGCGGTGGGCACCGGGCTCAACACGCATCCGAAATGGGCCCAAAATGTCGCGGCCAAGATCGGCGAGCTGACGCGGGCACCCTTTCGCACGGCGCCGAACAAATTCGCGGCGCTCGCGGGGCACGAAGCGCTCGTCGCGGCGAGCGGCGCGATGCGCACGCTTGCGGCCGCATGCTTCAAGATTGCGAGCGACGTCCGACTGCTCGGCAGCGGACCCCGCTGCGCCATCGGCGAACTTCACCTGCCCGAGAACGAACCCGGAAGCAGCATCATGCCCGGAAAAGTCAACCCGACCCAATGCGAGGCCATGACGATGGTGTGCATCCACGTCATGGGCAGCGACGCCGCGGTCGGCGTCGCCGCGGCGAATGGTCATCTCGAGCTCAACGTCTTCAAGCCGCTCATCATCCACAACGTGCTCGAGAGCTGCGCGCTTCTTGCCGACGCGTGCGACAGCTTCAACGCCAACTGCGTGGTGGGAATCGAGCCGAACAGAGATGTCATCGGCCACCATCTGGAAAATACGCTCATGCTCGTGACGGCGCTCAACGAGGTGATCGGCTACGACAATGCGGCGAAGGTCGCCAAGCTCGCGCACTCCAAGAAGATCACGCTGCGGCAAGCTGCCGCGGAGCTCGGGCTCGTGAAGCCGGAGGACTTCGACAAACACGTGCGCCCGGAGAAGATGGTCTCGCCGGGTTGACGGCAATGAATCGTGGCCAGGATGGCGCCTTTTGAAGAGCGTATCTTCCAGGACCCTCGCTCACTACCAGGCCAACGCGGGAGACTTCTGGTCGGGCACCAAAGACCATGATGTCAGCCAGAACTACGCCGCGCTGCTCGACAATCTCGAAGGTCCCGGGCCTTTTACTATTTTGGATTTCGGGTGCGGACCTGGTCGTGATTTGGCCTACTTCCACGCGCGCGGCCACGAGGCTGTCGGCCTCGAAGGATGTCGCGCGTTCTGCGTGATGGCTCGCGCATATTCCGGATGCGAGGTATTGGAGCAGGATTTTCTCGCACTTGCCCTGCCTGCCGAGCGGTTCGACGGAGTGTTTGCCAACGCATCGCTTTTTCATGTGCCAAGCCGCGAGCTCCCGCGTGTGCTCAGCGAGCTGTGGGCCGCGATGAAGCCGCGAGGCGTCCTGTTCTGCTCAAACCCGCGAGGGGAGAACGAGGAGGGCTGGCACGGTGAACGCTATGGTGTGTATTGGGACCTCGCGCGCTGGCGAGAAGTGGTGACCTTGGCTGGCTTTAAAGAAATCGACCACTATTTTCGTCCGAAAGACCGGCCGCGCGCGCAGCAGCCGTGGCTTGCCACCGTATGGCGCAAGTGCGTCCAATCGATTTCTACCGTTCGCTCGGGTGATGCCAATCCATGACTGTTGAGACTCCCGCCTGGTTCCAGAGGGCCATCAATACGCCGCCCGCCGAGCACACCATCGACGTTTCAGGCTGCCCGGTTCGTTACTTCCAGTGGGGCGACCGCGGCAATCCCGGGCTGGTCCTGGTGCACGGCGGCGCCGCGCACGCGCACTGGTGGAGCTTTCTCGCGCCTCTCTTCATTCAGAACTACTGCGTTACCGCGCTCGATCTCAGCGGACATGGTGACAGTGGCCGGCGCGAGTCCTATCCGCGGCGCATCTGGGCCGAAGAGGTGATGAGCGTGATTCGTCATGCCGCCTTCGTCGGTCCACCCATTTTGGTGGGCCACAGCATGGGCGGCCTCGTCAGTATCGTGGCGGCCGCGCTGCACGGCGATGATCTCGCAGGAGCGATTCTCGTCGATGCCCCGGTGCGCAAGCCGGACCCCGAGAGTCAGGAAGGAGAACGCGGGCGGTCCTTTCGAAACCCGAAGACCTATCCCGACCTGCAGACGGCGCGTCGACATTTTCGTCTCGTGCCCCCGCAGCCGTGCGACAATCAATTCATTCTCGACTACATCGCCGAGAGGTCGCTCCGTGCCGTCGAAAACGGCTACACGTGGAAGTTCGACCCAAGGGTGTTTCTCCTCGCGCGAGCTGAGGCCATGCACGAGCACCTGGCGAACGTGCGGTGCCGCGTAGCGATGATCCGCGGCGAGTTGAGCTTCGTCGTTCCCGTCGAAACGGGCGAATACATGTATCAGCTCCTTCGTCGCACTGCCCCGCTCGTGACCATTCCGGAGGCGCACCACCACCTGATTTTGGACCAGCCCCTCGCGTTCGTGGCAGCGCTCCGGGCGCTGCTCGCAGACTGGGAGCACTCCCTGCCGCGGCGGCCGCTCGAAACGGCGTGACTGGACATGGTGCCGATGGGGACGGATGACGATCTCGCGCTACTTTGTCGGTCGTGTGGGCTCTGCTGTGATGGCTCGCTCTTCGGACGTGTCCGTCTCAATCCCGACGAGGTCGAGCCGGCCAGGAGAAAGCTCCGCGTCTTGGGCAGCGGAAAGGGCTTCGAGCAGCCATGCATCGCCCTCGCTCGGACCGGCAGTGTCCTCGACGAACAGCGCGTCTGCGCGATCTACGATGAGAGGCCTCTATCTTGTCGCTCGTTCGCTTGCCGGTTGTACGAGAGACATCGGACCGAAGGAGGGCCCCTGGAACCGCGCCTCGCGGCGGTTCGGCGCGTACGCCAACTCGTTGCCGACCTCGAATCAGAGGGGCTGATGCCCGGCGACTTGGACGACGCCGGTGCGAGTCGATCCCGAACAAGCGCCCATGCCCGAGAAGCGTTCGCAGAGCTAACGAGACGCCTCGAAGAGGACTTCGCACGAGCGTGAGCTCATAAGGAGACTAAGGCGATGTTGCGACGGGCATGGGCGTGACGGGGACGATTCCTGAGCTGAATGCTTCATACGACGCCCGCATCCGCTCCAGGACGCCCGGCTCGGTCGCCGCCAGATCATGCGTCTCGCCGGGGTCGTTCGAGAGGTCGAAAAGAAGGTAGGTTCTCGCCTCGGGCAGGTAATGCAGTTTGTATCCGCCCTCGATGAATGCGCGTTTGAGCGGATAGTAAGGATTTCTCGGCTGGTCGATGAGGATGGGACGCTCGGGCAAGTCGGCGCCGTAGAGCTCCCGGACAAAGCTGCGGCCGCGCGCGAAGGGGTCTTCGGCAAGCCCTGCCAGCTCGAGAACGGTCGGAGCGATGTCGATCGCGCTGATCCTTCGCGCGATCCTTCGAGGGGCGACTCGCGGGAGGTAGACGACGAGCGGAATCCGCACGATCTCCTCCCAAATATGCCGGCCGTGGTGCGTTTCTCCGTGCTCTCCGAAGGCCTCTCCATGGTCCGCGGTGAAGACGACGGCCGTGTGCTCGGCCACGGGCGACGAGTCCAGCGCGTCCAACACCTGTCCGATGTAAAAATCGGTATAGGCGACTTCGCCGTCATAGAGCCCCCGCGGGTCCCGGCCGAACGTGGAAAATCCCTTGTGCACGAGGTATTGGCCGTGTGGATCGACGAAGTGAATCCAAATGAAGAACGGTCCGGAGACTATCCGCGGATCAGAGAGCAATTGGATCGCCGTCGCCGCGAGCCGTCGCGAAGAATGGAACCAATCAAGCGACGAGCCGGGCGGAGCCTCTCCCTCGCTGGGGACGGCCACGAATCGATCGAACCCATCGATCCAGCCGAGTTGCGGGGCAAAGAGAAAGTGGGAAGCGGCGCCGTCGGTGTGATACCCCGCGGCCTGAAGGCGCTCGGCGAGCAAGACGTTGTCGCTCAGGTACTTGACCTCGTGTCGATCCGTGCGCGGCATCTCCGATGGATATCGGCTGGCCATCATCGGTACGATACTGAATCCGGTATACGTGGAAATCGAATAGGCGTGTTCGTAGACGACCGAGCGCTGCGCGAATCGATCCAGATTGGGCGATACCGGGCGCTCGTAGCCCATGAATCCGAGGTCCGGTCGAAGGGTATCGACGGTGATGAAGAGAAAGGAGAGCGGCTGGGCGGCTGCCGGTGGCAAGTCCTGCACCCGGACGGGAGCGGCCCCGTCGGGCGGGGCATTCGTGTTCACCTCGTCGTGCACGGCGGCGAGTCCGAATGCGTCCGATTCCTGAGATGCATGGCCATCCGCTCGCCCGGAGAGCGGGTGGCTCGCCGGCGTGCCGTCGGACGCGGCATGGCGATCGCGGAGGCACGCGGCGCCCAGGGCTCCGGCTGCAAAAAGGACCGCGCAGAGTGGTCCGATCGGGTAGCCCGGTGAGCTCGCTCGCGTCGTCGATCCACGCGCCGCTCGGTCTAGCTCTTCTCTCCTCGGTATGATCCTCAAGGTGTCGACGGGTCCCGAAAAGGGCTCTTTTTGCGTCAGGAAGTGGAGTGGCGCCTTAGGTCCTCTGCTCGACGTAGGGGTTCTCGTTCAGGAACCGCAGCGTCTCGAGGATGCTCTCCTCGATGGTCTTGGTCGGCGCCCAGCCGAGGGCCTGAATACGCCGCGTGTCGAGGAGGATCCGTGGAGCGTCTCCCACCCAGCCGCGGTCGCCTCCCGTATAGGATATGCGCGGAGACACGCCCATCGCGCGCGTGATGATTGCGATGCTCTGGTTGACCTCTATCCAGTCGCCGTGGCCCAGATTGAGGACACTGATCGCATCCCGCGACCGGTCGATTGCCGTCAGCATGGCCGCCACGCAGTCGGCCACGTGCAGATAGCTCTTCTTTTGTTTTCCATTGCCCAACACTTCGAGGCGTGTCGGATCCGCCTTGAGCTTGCGCCAGAAATCGATGACGTGGCCGTGCGTGTAGCGGGGTCCAAGCACCGAAACGAATCGGAAAATCCAGGTGCGCAGATTGAAGCCGAGCGCATAGGAAGTGAGAAGCCCTTCGGCGGCGATCTTGGAAGTCGCATAGAGCGACGTTTGCACCGGGAACGGCGCGTCCTCCGGCGTCGGCAGGACGGACGCCTCCCCGTAGACCGACCCACTGGATGCGAACGCGATGTCGTGCACGCCTGCGGACCGCATCGCCTCCAGCACATTTTGTGTGGCGATCACGTTCTGCTCGACGCACCTTCGCGGCGTCTTCAGGTTCTCCTTGATATCGGCGTTCGCGGCCAGATGAAAAACGAAGTCCGCCCCCTGGATTGCAGATTGCAGGCAATGGGGGTCGAGCAGATCTCCCTCGACGACGCGCAGCGCCCCGCGCTCCGGCACATACTCGCGAAACCCCGTCGAGAAATTGTCGATGACCGTGATGCGCGCGCCACGCGCCGCAAGGCGATCGACGAGGTGGCTGCCTATGAAGCCGCCGCCTCCGGTCACAAGGACGTGCTTGCCCGTCCAATCCATATCGTTCTGGCGAGCCCGCTCGTCACTTCTTCTTCGGCCGGTTGCGCCACGCGTTGTTGAACTCGGCGATGGTCTCGATCGTTCGCGGGTTCCAGATCATTTTGCGCAGGATCGGCGGAGTGACCGTGGGAATGTGCGCCCCGGACTCTAGCGCCTCGTTGACGTCCATCATGTGGCGCATCGACCCGACGATGATCTTCGAGGGGAGTTGCTCGCGGTCCAGCACGGCGCGAGTCGCCGAGACAACCGGCCGCACGTCATAACCCATGTCGCGCACCCGGCCGCTGAAGATGCTCACATACGTCGCGCCGGCGAGAGCCGCGAGGTAGGCCTGGTTCATCGCCATCATGCAGGTGACGTTCGTCTTGATCCCGCGCTTCGCGAGCTGATGGAGCACACGCAGACCCGTCTCGCTGAACGGCACCTTGATCGTGACTCGCTTGGCATCCCACGCGTGGTATTGCAGCGACTCCTGGATCATCTCGTTCTCGGTTTCGGTCGTGAGCTCCACAGAAACGTCGCCCGTGCTCACGGCCAGGATCTCGCGAATGCGCTCTCCCAGGTCGGCGTCCGGTGCTTCCTTCGAAATGATGAGCGGGTTGGTGGTGACACCCGAAAGCACGCCCCACGCAAACAGGTCCTTTATCTCCTTGGGATCCGAGCTATCGATGAAAAGCCCCATACAATCTCTCCTCAACTCTTTCCCTTAGCATGCGCGGGGGTCACGCGTGACGCAGGATCTCGCGCGCCACCTCGATCAGGGTAGCGCCGTGTACGTCCGGCGCCAGCGCGTGCGGGCCGTTTCGGAGCGGGCAAAGCTCGCAACGCTGCGGCGCGAAGACCATGGCCGTTTTGAGCCCCACGGCTCGCCCGGCCTCCAGATCCCCCTCTCCGTCACCGACCATCCACGACCGCGCCGGGTCTCCGTCGAGGCGCCTCAGAATCGCGTGCAGCATCCCGGGTTTCGGCTTTCTGCAATCGCACGCGCGCACGAGCTCCGGGTCTCCTCCCGCCCCTCCTTCCGGATGGTGCAGACAAACCTCGAGCGCGGCGATGCGCACTCCTTGGGCGGCAAGCAGCCGGACGAGCGCATCATTGGTCCGCGCCACCGCCGACGCCGACATCTGTCCCTTGGCGGGACCGGGCTGGTTGGTGGCGATGGCCAAAGTGAAACCGGCGTCCTGAAGCGCGCGCATTCCGTCGGCCGCTCCTGTCAGCAAGCGAAGCTGGTTTGGGTGGAAAGCGACCGAGATGACGCCCGACTCCTCGTCTCGAACGACGTCGATGATCGTGCCGTCGCGATCGAAGATCGCGAGAGGCGTCACTTAACGCTCTCCCACTTGGTGGCGGCGCGCTGAAGCTTTGGGTGACTCACGAGCAAGTGCCACACCACCGCGCAAAACCCCTCGGTATGGGGGGTCACGCGATCGGCAGCCACGGTCGGGATGAGGACGCAGGCATCGGCCATTTGCTTCGTGTACCCGCCGTCGCGGCCGACCACGCCGTAAATCGCCGCGCCGACCTGGCGCGCAAGCTCGAGGGAGCGCACGAGATTGACGCTGATGTTCTTCTCGCGATTGCCACCGCCCACGGAAAAGACGAGCACGCCGTCGCCGGCCCTGAGTCGCGATACGCGAAGCCACTCGGCGAAGCAGGTATCCCATCCTTCGTCGTTGACCCGGGCGGTCAGCTCGCTGACGTTGTCGGTCGGTGCGTATGCCTCGAAGCCGCAGAGCTTGCGGAAGTCGTTGACCGCGTGCCCGGCGTGCCCGGCGCTCCCGCCGACCCCCAGGATGAAAAGGCGACCGCCTTTGGCGCGTACGCCCGCGAGCCCGTCTGCCAACGCCTCGATGCTCGCGGCATCGAGGCGCCGAATGAGTTCGACGCTCTCGTTCAAGTAACTTTGAGTGAAGCTCTCCATGGCTGCTCACGCTTACCTTGGTGGTCAGGATCGATGGAAGTTTGCCACGATGCGCGCGCCGTCGAAGTCGAACCGGAAGCGCATGCGGCGCAAGCCCCGAGCCGCCAGCGCGTCCTGGACGTCGCGACGCTCGCCCGCACGGACGTAGAACATGAAGAAGCCGCCTCCGCCTGCCCCCATCAACTTGCCACCGACGGCGCCCGCTTTGCGTGCGGCGTCGTAGTGCTCGTCGATGGCCGAGTCGGCCATGTTGGAGGCAAGCTTGCGCTTGTTCGTCCAGTGCTCGTGCAACATCTCGCCGTACTCGTCGATCTTGCCGGCGAGCAGAATGCGTTTGGTGTCGTGGCCGAGCGCCTTGATGCGGTGCATGCGCTGCACGGCGGCATCTCTGTTCTCGACGATCGTCTTCGCCTGCTCTTTGAGAACCGTCGAGGCCGAGCGCTCGACGCCCGAGAAGTAGATGACGAGGTTCGATTCCAGCTCGTCGATCACCGCATCACTCAGCGGAAGCCGCTCGACTTCGACCGATCCATCGGTGTGGAAGTTCATCGCGCTGATGCCGCCGTGCGCGGTGATGTACTGATCCTGTTTGCCGATCGGCTCCTTGATGACGTCGATCTCCAGGTGGCAGGCCTCCCGCGCAAGCTGCTCGGCCGGAACGAACTCGCGTTTGAACGCGTGCAGGCCGTTGAGTAGGGCGACGGTAAAGCTGCTCGACGAGCCGAGTCCCGTGTTCGCAGGTACGTCGGCAAGACTGTGCAGCTCGAGGCCTTGCCTGAGCCCCGTCACCTGGAGCGCTGCGCGGAAGATGCGGTGGCGGATTTGATCCACCGAGTCGACGAGCTCACTCTCGGTGTACGCCAGGCGGATGTTGTTCTGAAAGCGCCGGTTGACGCAGACGAACACGAATTTGTCGACCGCGGCCGCCACCACGAAACCGCCGTGCTGGAGCGAGTAGCTCGGCAGGTCCGTGCCGCCGCCGCCAAGAGAGAAGCGCACAGGGGCGCGAGATACGATCATCCGGCTTTGGTCTTCGTTCGAAGGTTCTGTTCGAGTTCGGCGAGCCCTTCGGGGGAGCCAATCTCGAAAAACCTCTCATGCGCCACGCATGCGCGCAAGCGCTTCCGCGCGGCGAGCTCGCGCGCCAGACTATCGAGTGCGTGCGGCTCCCCGAGAGGCAGAGGCTCCACCACCGCGCGCCGCAGCGCCGTCGCTCCGTAGTCGATATGGTCGAACGCGGGCTCCCCGCGGGTCCCTTTCTCGTAGCGAAGGACCCACTCCCCGTCGGCCCCGTCGGTCACGACATTGGACGCGTCCCACTTTCCGTCGTTCTTGTAGACGGCCATGACGCCGTCGCAGTCGGTGTGCTCGTCGAGCACGCGAAGCGGCTCGGCGTAATCGAACGGAAGGTAGCTGTCGCCGTAGGTGACGAGAAAGGTCGGCTCGAGCAGTTGGAGCGCGGCGCGCAGGGCGCCGGCGGTTCCGAGGAGCTTGCCGCCGTCCTCCGACCAGGCCACGCGCAGGCCGTAGCGGCTCCCATCGCCCACATGCGCCCGGATCTGATCGCCTAGATACGCGATGCACATGACCACGTCGCGCAAGCCGCACTGCGCCAGCCGTTCGAGCTGCCAGTCGACGAAGGGCCGGCCCGCCACGAGGAGCATCGCCTTCGGCACAAGGGTGGTCTGCGGGCGCATCCGCGTCGCGAGGCCGCCGGCGAGCACCACTGCTTGCATAGGGCACTTCTTAGCATCTTCGGTGAGATGCTTGACCCGCCGCGGCGGTTCATCCCTGCTTGACATGCCGCCATGCGGCGGTTAGCTGCAAGCTGCCTTTCCGGTTCTTCCGCAAGCGATGTTGCACTCGGGCCATTAGCTCAATTGGTAGAGCAGCGGACTCTTAATCCGTTGGTTGAAGGTTCGAGTCCTTCATGGCCCACCATGTCCCTGGCCTCGTGCTCGCCGAGATGGACGTTAAATTAGTGCTCATCCGGAAAGTGGCTCTGCGCTTCCCGTACACGTGCCCGTGCCCGTGAACGTGCCCGAAATCCCCGAAGAAAACGCCTCGGGCAAGGGCACGGGCACGGGCACGTGTACGGGCGAGAACTAAATGCTACTTAGAGCCGCTGTCGCCGTCCCGCATGTCCGCACTTGACGTTCGGGCGAACATCTCCGGCGGCGCTGCCCGCGGATGCGGCGGGACCGGCAGCAAAAGAGGTGGCGCCGCCCCTCTCGATGATCGAAACGATGCCGCGAGCGCTCTCTCGGATTTCGCCATCGTGAGAGTCGCTGCTCTTCACCTCAGCGATCACGGTGGCCTCCGCAGAATGGTGGGGCGGCTGCGGCCGTCCTAAACCGATTCCAGCCCCACGCAACGATCCTCAGTTGACCGGAAGTACAAACGATACTGCGTAGTTGTATTGAGGGGACTTGGTCGCGTATCCGGCGAGCGGATCGGAGTCACGAAGCTGTCCGATGCGCCCGGTTGCTAGTCCGCCCTGCGTCCCGCTGCCATCCTGGGTCACCGCGTATCGGACGACGAGACCGGCTGCATTGGGAGTGCTTGCCAGCGTGATGACGACGGCGTTTCCTTGGATGGCCACCGAGCCTATCGTCTGCTCGCCGCTCTGGTCCTGCACCTCGAAGCCGCGACCCTTGGCCCAGGCCGTGTGTGCCGTTTGATGAGGGGCGGGGAGCACGCTGTCCCATACGAGCGGCGAGACCGGTACGTGAAAATCGACCGTGATCACATTGCCGCTGCGACTGGCCCCCGACGGCTGTAGCGGCTGCCACTCGTGACCGAGGACCACTTTCTCGTAGAAGACTTCCGCGTACTTTTCACCGAGTCGGTCGTAGCCGCTCGCGACCAAGTGAAGGTGATCGCTGGCATAAGGATATTGATACTTCGGGCCCACGCAGATGGCCTCTCCCGGGTGATCCACGCCAATTTTCCACTCTGCGATAAGCGATGCGGTTGTCGAATTGTCTCCGGGAGAGGTCTGCTGCTGCGTTACGAAAAGAGGAATCTTGGTCGATTGACCGGTGATCGCCGCGATATCGGCATTGTAATCGGTGTAAAGCTGAACCACGTCCTGCTCGTAGTTGCTATTGCCCGCGTCCGTCTCCCCGTGGGTCAGGATGATCCCGCCGACGCCGTACGTCTTCCCAGCGGCCGTAGCAAGACGCTTGAGAGCGGATACTTCGAAGAGCGTGGCCGCGTATGCATGCCCCATGTTGGATGTCACGGTCGCCGTCTTGTTGATGACATTGATGCCCTGACCGGATTCCCCGACGACCGTGTGCACGGTGACGTAATCGCCTCGGGCGTCTGCCCGATATAGTGCGCTTATCTGGTCGGCCATCGCCGTGTGAGGCGTCTCGCCATAAATGTTAAGCGGATACGCGCTCGGATAGCTCGTGGCCTCCGTTCGAATGGGCTCGACTAGCGGAACTAGCGAGAGCGCCGGGTCGTTCGCATTGTAAGGTGGCACGGTCACGCTGGCATTGCCCAGCGAGAGCTTCAAGTTGCTGAATGGCTGCGTCGTCAGGGTGACGGTGCTCGCTTGCGCGCCGACCGAGAGGCTCTGGCCCGTTCCGATCACACCGGTCCAGTCCCATGTTTTGACCGGCACGCTCGCCTCGACACCGCCAGCATCGGAGCCACCCGAGCCTCCGTCGTTCGCGCCAACATCCGCTCCCGCACCAGCGTCTGCGGTCGCGCCCGCGTCCGTAGAGGCGCCGATGCTGCTGCGGCTATCGTCCGAGGCATCACGAGCTGCGTTGCCGCCGTCATCGCCGCCGGAGGTTGCTTGGCTCGGTCGATGGTTACCACCCGCGCACGCCCAGAGCGCGCATGCCACGAGAATGGAACCAGAAGAACGAGCGTGGGATTTTCGCACCCCAACGATGATGGCACTGTTCACGCGTCGAGGTAAACCGCGCTCGCGGCATCGCGCGGCGCAAATCCCGTGGCTGCTACCCCGGCTGTCGTCACCCCCCGTCGCCGGCCGCATCCTGCGGAGGCGCACCGCTGTCGGCGTCGGTCACGGATGCGTCACCACCGTCGGCGGGCGGCGCTCCACCCTCGGTTGGCACGCACTGCCCGAACACCCGCGTTGGCGTGCCCGGCACGGGCTGACAAGCCCACCCGCCTGGGCCCCCCGGGCAGTCAACATTGTCACCGGGCATTCCGCTACAAGAGGGCGGGCTGTTCGATGGACACGAGGCCTGACAAGAGGTACTGGAGGGCCCGCTGCTGCTGGCGATGGTGATGCAGCACACGTCGGTGCCATTGCAGTCTCCACTCGTGCCGCATGCGACCGAGGTTCCGCCGGTCGGGCAAGCGGAGGCCGTCGCCGCGCACGTCCCTTGAAGATTGCCCCCCATGGGCGTGAGACAGCACACCTGCGAACCAGGGCAATTGGGGCAGTCGTTCGTTCGCGTCGGCGAGCCGCTGCTGCTGCTCCCACCGGCGTCCCTTCGGCCTCCGCTGCTGCTACTGCCAACTCCTCCGCTCCCACTGCCACTGCTGCTCGCGGACCTGCCGCCGCTGCTGCTGGACGTACCGCCGCTGCTGGCCGTGCCGCTGCTGGTGCCGGAGCTGCCTCCGCTACTGGCTGTGCCACTGCTGCCAAAGGGCCCGCCGGCGCCGCTGCCGCTGCCGCTCGTGACGTCGATGCCGGCGTCGTCACCGGCGGTGTTGATGCCATTGCCGCATGCGGAGGCGAGGGCCACGCTGAGCGACGCTATTCCGAGGAGGTGTCCGCGCTTCATTACAGGTTCTCCGTTCTCGCCTCTTGGGCGCGCGCTTGGCCGCCAAAGGCCCGCTGGGAGCTAGTAACCCTTCCGGGCTCCAAGCAGGCCGGCCCCTCGTCACATCTGTGCTTTGAAGTCTCCAACAAGGTCAGGGACAGCCACAAAAGGTCTGCCACCAACCCATAGCCTGCGATCTGAAAGATGGGGGTTGGGATCTTTGTTGATCGCCACGATCACCTTGGATGCCTTCATCCCTTCAATGTGCTGAATCGCCCCCGAGATGCCCACGGCCCCGTAGAGCCACTCGACCGTCGCCGAACCGCGGTCTGGTGTAGCCTCTGTCATGTGAGAACCACTCTTGGATTCGTCCTCGCCGCGGCCGTTGCTGTTCTCCCGGCATGCGTGCGCAAATCCGACTACGACGCTGCGGTCAAGGACGCGAGCGACGCCCATGCCGCGGCCAACGACAGGCAGAAGAAGCTCGACGCCGACGAAGTGCAGATTGCTCAGCTAAAGAGCGACCTCGCGGCATGCACCGGAAAGCCGCTGCCCCCGGATCGCTCCGCGGAGCTCACCGCGCAGCTCGAAGAACTCAAAAAGCAGAAAGCGGCCGCCGAAGCTCGTGCCGCGCTCTTCAACGAGTTCGTCTCGAAGTTCAAGAAGATGATCGACGCCGGAAAGGTGCGCATTAGCGTGCGACGGGGGCGCATCGTGCTTTCTCTCCACAACGACGTGCTCTTTGACGAGGGCAAGACCGACCTCAAACCCGACGGCAAGGCGGCGCTCACCGAGATCGGGCAGGCGCTCAAGACGGTCCCCGGGCGCCTGTTCCAGGTCGCGGGCCACACCGACAATCTGCCGATCAAGACCAAGGAGTTTGCGTCGAACTGGGAGCTGTCGACCGCGCGCGCGGTCGTGGTGGTCAAGTTCCTCGCCCAGCAAGGAGTCAACGCGTCGGTGCTCAGCGCGGCTGGCTACAGCGAATTCGACCCGGTCGCCTCCAACGCTGACGCGCCCAACCGCTCGAAGAACCGCCGAATCGAGATTTCGCTCGTTCCCAACATCGAGGAGCTAATTTCGATTCCGGAGCTCAAGGCCGACGCTCCCCCGCCGGCGGCGGCCACGCCTGCGGCGAAGCCGTAGTGACCTGAGTCCGCAATCCGTAGGGAATTGCAGACTCGGGATACTAGGGCCTGTCCCTAAAAACCGTGGACGTAGTGCAGGTTGAAGACGTCCCCTTGTGGCCGATTGCGAACATACGGTTGGAAGTAGACGTTCGCGTATAGCTTGTCGTGTTGGCCGATTTCGAAGAACGCGCCCGGTCCAATCGCGAAAATAACCGCCTGTCCCAGGTCTGAGTATCGCTGCATTCCAGAATTGCTCGACCCGTCCTGCTCTTCGTACAAGTCGAGGTTGAACTGCTGGAAGTAATAGCCATTGGCGCCCACGTGCACGCCTTGCAAAAACTCGTACGACACGGTGAAGTTGACCCACGCCGCCTGTCCGGCCTGCGCGTCCTTCACCGTAGGGGGGAAGCTCAAGCTGTACAGCCTCCCCAGCGCCGGCCGGTAGTTCTTGAAGTTGTACAGATAATGGAGGCGCGCGCTGACTTCGAGGTGCGCCAGCGGCAGCACCGTCGCAGCCCAATAGGGATTGAGCGACGCGAAGTTCGCGCCTTGGTTGAGGTCCTTGTTCGGGTCATACGCCCCCGTGGGCGCGATCACGTCGAACTCGAAGCGATTCGAGAAGACCGGGCGCTCGCCCGCGATGATCGGCTTGAACTGCAGGATGGGGCCGAAGGTCAGGTCTCCGAAGCCGACCCCGTTGTCCGTCAACTTGAAGCCGGGCGAAGGAGGCGGGGGCGCAAAACTCGTATTGAAGGCCACGAGCGGCAAGATGAAGTCGATGCCGAGGCGTGCGCTGTCGTCGAAGAGCTTCTCGGGCAAGATATAAACGAGTTGATTGATGAACAAGAAGACGTCGATCTTCGGATCGTTGAAGTAGGGTAAGGGCTTGGCGTTGTCGTCGTTGATGCTGCGCGCCATCGCGTATTGCAGGTAGTTCAAATACGTGAACCCCTCTTCGGTGCGCCCGAACCCGTCGTAGAAGCTGGTCGCACCGAGGTTGAGACCGGCAGGTTCCTGGTTGGCGGCGCTCGTCATCGCCGGCGCGAACGCCACGGCTGAGAAGGCCAATGCGGCCCACGGAATGGCTCGAACTCGCGCGCGCAGTCTCCGGCGAAGGGGCATCGACGAGATCAGGGAAGCGTGTATTGGCTGATCATCGACCAAGCGATGTTGGGATCGCCGGTCGAATGCATACCGCCTTGCGTCGTGCAGAGCGTCACGCTGACGCCTTGCGCGCACTGCGTGTACGTCTGGCAGCCGGTGCCGAGGCTCGAGTTGTCGGTCGGCATGCCGGTGCACTGGTCGAACTCCGCCCACTTCTGAAAGGTCCCCACGGCGCCGAGGAAGGTGATGACGACCGGTAGGCCGTTGGGCGGATTCGTCGGTCCACCGTTGTACGGAACGATGGGATCCGCGGTGCCTCGGAAAGAGATCACTGTGATGGGACGGGACGGCTGGCAAACCCACATGTTGGACGGATCCATCAAGTCGAACGCCGCAGGCGCGATCGCCGCAATGATGTCCGCGGCGTCGCACGCCATCTTCATGGCCATTCCGCCACCCATCGAATACCCCACGGCGTAGACCCGCTTGGGATCGATGCAAACCTGTCCCTCGATTTGCTGGATGAGCGCGCGCGAAAATCCCACGTCGTCGACGGTGCGTGAGGTCGTGCAGCACGGGCCGACATTCCACGCGTTGTCGATTCCGTTTGGAAATACGACGATGAACCCCTCTTGATCGGCCTTGGTGGCATAACCCGAGTTGGACTGCTCGAAAGTGTAGTTGCTCAAGATCGGGTGGTAGTCCAGCACGAGAGGCACGGGCGACTGGCCGGTGTAACCGGGGGGCACGTGGACGATGTACTGCCGCGTCGTGCCGCCGGCCTGAATCGTGCCCATGGTGTCGCCGGCCTGCAGCGTGGACATGGCCGGACAGGTAACTTGATTCGCCTGCCCGCTGTCGGCGAGCCCGGAACCGCCGTCGGCGGGCGAAGACCCGCCATCGGCCGACCCTTGGCTGCCCCCGCTCGACGACCCCATGCCGCTGCTGCCGCCGCTTCGCATGCCGCCACCGGAACTGCCGCCCACGACGCTGGTGACCGTCCCCGAACTGCCGCCCGTAACGCCGCCACCACTGGACGAGCTTCCGTTAGCGCCACCAACCGTTCCTGAGGATGCGGGCACCGACGAGCCGCTACTGGACGCGCTCATCTCCCCTGCAGGACTCCCCCCGCCCGCGTCCGGCGCGGGCTTGAACTGGGTCGTGCACCCGATCACGCCGAGCAAACAACCGGCCCCTCTTTTCCACCGCGGGGAGAACACCGAAGCGGACAGTACACTCTTGCGCCGCTCCAGCAAGGCGACGTCGCAGGTATGTCGCGCTTAGTTAGTGGATTGGCGCGAGCAGTCGGACCCGACCCGGACTCAGCCCCGCTCTTCTACGATCTTTCGCAGCAACCTAACGACGGTCCTTCGCTCGCTTGCCGACAGCTTGCTCGTCATCCGCCTCTCGTGACGAGGAATGTAGCGGAGCATGCTTCTGAGCACGCTTTGGCCCTCTGCGGTCAAACGCAATCCGTTCTGGCGCCGATCCTCGGTCGACCGAATGCGCCGGATCAAGCCGCGGCGGGACAAGCGGTGAAGCGTCAGCGCGAGCGTCGACTTGTCCACGCGCAGGCCCTCGCTGAGCCGATTCTGACTGAGATTTGGGTTTTTGCTTATAAGCTCGAGTAACGCCAGTTGTCCCGGAGTGAGCTCCGGCGACGGTGCGCCTCGCATGAAGTCCTCGAAGAAGGCCACCTGAGCGCGGCGCAGCCAGTACCCGACGAATTGACTCAGTGCTCCGATTTCGAGCGCAGGCCTTGTCTCGCCGAGTCTTCGCGTTGCCACGGTAGGCTCAATGGGAAGGTGGTGACGCGCTTGGCAGCGCAGACGGCAAGCCGCTCGGCCAAGTGGATGGAATCCCCTTCGGAAGACTCGACGGAATGGCTTGCAGTGCACTCGACAGCGCCGAGGGAATGGCCTGAAGGGCGCTGGGGAAGCCCGATGGCATGCCTGGCAGGGTGCTTGGAAACCCGGACGGCAAGGCCCAAGCGGGGCCGCCTTCCGGGTGAGCCATCGGCGCGGCTCCGCCGTCGCCACCTGGGGCGCCAGCTCGGGCGGGGACCGTGGGCCGAAGCTCCGCTGGAGTGTTCGGCGCTAGGGGGGCGGCGCTCGGCGCCGGCGCGCCTGGTTGGGCGGGCGCAGGCGCAGACGCAGCGCTGACAGCCGGCGCGGCGTTCGCCGGCGAAGGCGTGGCGCTCGTCCCCGCATCACCCCCGAGCGCGGACTTGAGAAAATCACACCCCGCGCTCGCAAAGAGCACGCACCACATCGCGGCATAACCGACGACGACAAGGGCGTGTCCTCGAATTCGCAAGGGGCAGTGTTTCTTCCCGTACGCGTGCCCGTGCCCGTGCCCCTGCCCGAAACCGCCGGCGAGAGCGGAGCTGTTTTTTGCCGGTGTTTCGGGCACGGGCAGGGGCACGGGCACGTTTACGGGCGAGAATATGAGGACAGGCCTTAGTTCCTTCCGGTGGACCATGGTGTGACGGACTCTACCCTCTCCGGCCATCGGATTCAGTATGCGAGAGATGGCCGAGTGGATCTCCCTTTGTCTGCCACCCGTGATCGCCGAAGAGTAGATTACTCAGCTTGGGCCGTTTCGGAGAAGATCCGGCGCACCCCGGCGCCTAGGTCCGCGTCCATGACTCCGCCCAAGGACGTCAGCAGGAAGTCGCCCTCGTCTGCGTGAAGACGCCAGGTCGCGACGCGCTCGCTCACTTCCTTGCCTGCATCGACATCCGCCCCGAGCGCCGCCACGCGCGCCAGGTCCTCGCCCGGACGCGCGCCCACGCCCACGAGGAGCGAACCGGACACGCTTGCCAGCGTGATCGCTCGAACGCGAAGTTTTTCCCTGCTAAGGCAAAGAAGAAGATGGAGGGCTTCGGATCTTCGAGAGCTACGAGCGCCGCGACGTTCCATGGTGGATGGATCGTCCCGTAGACCTCGCCAAACGGCAAAGTTTGGCGCTGGCTCGACTCCTGGATACGATTGGATCGATGCTGGATAGGATGTCTGTCGGCGTCCGCAGAGCGCTGCCGATAGCCGCACCCGTTCGCGTCATCCTGTTGGCCTTTGGCCTGGCGTCGGCACCAGGAGCGTGCGCGACGGCGCACACTACGGCGAGCGCGAACCCGCGGGCGACGCCGAGCAACACGACCATCGCCAGCACGGAGCCGCCCGAGGACACGACGGCCGCGCCAGCGCACGTGGCCAAGGAGTTGCCTCGGGGGGGACGGACGCTCTTTCCCGATCACAGGCTCGTCGGATTCTGCGGTACGCCCGGCGCGCCCGCGCTCGGCGCATTGCAGGGCAACCTTGCGACGATCACCAAGACGCTCGAGGCGCAGGCCGCGCACTACGCGAAAGGCCGCAAGCTCTTGCCGGTGTTCGAGCTCATCGCCGTGGTCGTGCAGGGTTGGCCAGGGCCGGACGGAAAATACCGCCGCCGAGTCGACGATTCAGTCGTCCAGGATTACCTGCGAGCCGCGCGGCAAGCCAAAGGGCTGCTCTTGCTCAACATTCAACCCGGCCAATCGGACTTCGTCACCGAGGTAAAGACCTTCGAGGATGTCCTGCGCGAGCCGGATGTGGGGTTGGCCCTCGACCCCGAGTGGGCGATGAAAGGCAAGCAGCGGCCAGGGGTATTCTATGGCCAGACCACGGGTGCGATCCTGAACGAGGTCGCGGACTACTTGTCGAAGATCATCGCCGACAACGACCTGCCGGAGAAGCCGCTCGTCTTCCACCAGGTAAACCGCGAAGTGCTCAGCGGGGAATCCGAGTCCGAGCTCACGTCCCATCCAGGCGTTGCGCTCATCAAGAGCGTGGATGGTCTCGGGCCCGTGCACTCGAAGATCGAGACCTACGACTACCTCATGAAGACGATGCCGCATGGCGTGCATCCCGGGTTCAAGCTGTTCTTCGACGAGGACGTGCGTATCGGCCACGGGCTCATGACGCCTTCGCAGGTGTTGGCCCTTCGCCCGCAGCCTGAATACGTCATGTACGAGTGACTCGAGCCGACGAGCTGACCCCTCGAGCGTTTTCACGCATGTGGACCGCCACAAAGCGATCGCCCGCCGGCTCCATGGCTGCCCGTGCGACCTGGCCTGTTGCAAGGGACGGCCAGATTGGTGCCCCCGGCGCCAAACGGCGCGATGCTCCTGTCCTTGAGTCCCTTAATTGCTGACCGCGGCGAGTCGGGCGCGGTCGTGAGAGCGTCGAGCGGGATCGTGGCCGGGACCGAGCCGTCCGTCGGCGAGACGAGGCGATCGAGGTGAGCAACGATCGCGGTCGTCACCTTGTCGATCGCGGGCGAGAGCGGCACTACGCGGTTCGTTCCCTTCTCGAAGGGGATCGTTTGCGAAACGAGCAGGTGGGCAACTCTGTCGATGCCGATCGACCGCGTTACGACGCGCTCCGTCTGCTTGACGAAGGCGATGGTCGAGGCTCCTCGTCTCCCTTGCCCTCGTGTCAGCGGCCCTTGTCAGCATGACAGAGGAGTTCGTCGGCGTGTCGGAGGCCATGGTCTGCGAACCCAAGCAGCTCGTTCGTCGGTCGACCGGGCTAGGTCGCGATCGAGCGCGGGTCGCCGCGCCTCCTTTCGCGCACTTACGAAAAATCGAGCCGCCTGACGTCGATTTTCGCCTCGCTGGCGTGGAATCGGCGATCGGCGCGGGAGTGTCCATATGAGGGGCACGAACGACGGACGCGCGGACCAGCAGGGCGGCAGGTGGATGGTTCCCAGTACAAGAGCCCGCCGCCGATGGATCGGTGCTCGGTCGGGGTTGGGAGGTACCGATGTCTGAGGCCCGCTGAAGAGCGGGCCGAGTTCGGAGGGACCCGACCCCGACCGAGCACCGATCCATCGGCGGCGGGCGAGCGCCTTGTGG
>Ga0210409_10002647_pt1 | contig 21049 bp, 13 predicted proteins | sample IncBWH17MmetaG_FD_161649 | JGI IMG/M metagenome (GOLD analysis project Ga0210409, IMG submission 161649) | Forest soil microbial communities from Barre Woods Harvard Forest LTER site, Petersham, Massachusetts, United States - Inc-BW-H-17-M | ecosystem: Environmental > Terrestrial > Soil >...
CTGAGCCGGAAGCGCCAGCGTGCGGCGACCGTGCTACTGCGTGAGCTGGCCGACGCGGCTAATAGTCTACCGGGCGCAGGTAACTCTCGCCGATCGCGGACTGACTGAGCAGCGCGACGGTCGGGAGCCGGCGCTTCCAATGCGTGCTCGATAGCCGCCGGTACACGAGCTCGACCTCGTCGGCCACAAAGCCGCGCGCCGTGAGCTCGGCCGGCGTGTACCCGGCCAACAGCCAGTTCAAGATCGCATCGGCCTTGCCGTAGCTGATACCGAAGTCGCCTTCGTCCGTCTGCCCGCGGATAAGATCCGCCGAGGCGGGCTTGTGCACGATCACGTCGGGCACTCCAAGATGCCGCGCCAGGGCCCAGACCTGCGTCTTGAACAGATCCCCGAGCGGATTGATCGGAGGAGAGTCGTCAGCGTGCCAAGTAAAATACCCGAATAGACGCTCGGTCTTATTGCCGGTTCCTAATGGCAGGGCATCATATCTCGCCGAGAGATCAAACAAAACAATCATGCGCTGCCGCGCCATCACATTCCCGCGCCGCGCTGGATCGGCGTCAGGCTCGCTCAAGAGATACCCATCGACAGCCGGTGAGATGTCGACGGTTCGTGACTCGATCCCCAGCGCATCGATCACCAACTGGGCGTGCTCCACGCTCTCGGGATTCGACGTCCGGTAGGGCATTCTCACCCCCACCACGTTCTCCGCTCCGAGTGCCTTGGCCGCCAAGAACGCAGTGACCGCCGAGTCGACCCCCCCGGAAATCCCAATCACGGCTTTCTGAAACCCTCGGCGCGCCAGCTCTTCGCGAACAAACGTCGTCAGCCACCGCTCCACGAGCGGCGCATCGATCGTGAGCGGCGGCGGCCCGCCACTCGGCCGACACGCATCGCCCTTGATCTCGATCCCAGCCGGATCATATGCGATGGCAGCTTTGGCCGAATCGACCCGAGCCAACGAGTCGCGCAGATACGGCAAAGCCGTCCGCAAATCCGCAAGCAGCGGCGTATCGGCGCGCGCGCGAGAAATGTCGGCCAAATCGATCGTCTGCGTAATCAGCGCCGGTTGAAACAAAGGCGCCCGCGCGCGCACGTCGCCAGCCGGCCCGACGATGAGCGAGTCACCAACGAAAGCCTTGCCCGCCTCCATTCCCACGAGGTTCGTGTACAACACATAGATGCCATGCTCCTCGGCCGTCCCACGCACGAGCCGCTCCCAGCGCGACACGGTGGCCGGCCCAGGCACCCCATCGTCACGTGGCCACACCCCACGCGCTGGCGCAGCGGATGGAACGAACAACACCTGTGCGCCATCGAGGGCGATGATGGTCGCCGGTAGTCCGTGCCAGAGATCCTCGCAGACCAGGATGCCGGCACGACCCCATGGTGTATCGAACGCGCGGACATCGTGCCCGCGCTCGACGAACCGCTCTTCGTCGAACAACCCGTACGTCGGCAAGAACGTTTTTCTATGCACGTGACGAATCACGGCCTCGGATCCGCCCAGCGTGACGTACATCGCGCTGTTGTACAGAATGCCCTGCCACCGCTCATAGAACCCGAGCACGACGTCCAACGGCTGCGTCGAGGTGTAGATGCGTTGCAGGTCGGCCGCGAGCGCGCCGGCGGTGAGCGCGACCTCTTCCGTGCCGCCTTCGAGGAAGTAGCCGGTGAGCGCCGTTTCCGGCAGGTGCAGGACCTGCGGGCGTGGCGTCATCCGGTCGACACGCTCGAACAGGCTACCGAGTTGCTGAAGATTCCCCGCGTAGTCAGCTTTGCGAGGCGAGATCTGTCCGATGGCGACGTGTAGATACGGCGACATTTGTTAAATATACGTCGATCGGCCGAGGGCTCATTTCCGGAGAGCTGCCAGCTCCGCGTACATGTAAAGGAGTCGTTGGACTAAATGCATGTGATTTGCGCGCTCTGGCTGCTGGTCCAACCGCCAGCGTCAGAGCCCTGGCAGATAATTGACGCGCCCCAGTCGTCCGAGGTTCTTGCCAAAGACGGCGCCATGATCGGCGAGCTCGGACGCCAGATCCGCACCAGCGTGTCGCTCCAGTCATTACCCCCCTACGTGCCCCAGGCGTTCATCGCCGTCGAGGATCGCCGCTTCTATCGACACGATGGCGTCGACGTAGAAGGCATCTTCGGCGTGCTCAAGGACGCCCTCAAAGGCCACGCGCGCGGCGGCAGCACGATCACGATGCAGCTCGTCGGCAACATGCACCCCGACGTCGTCAGCCGCCGCGACAAGAGCGTCGACCGCAAGCTCCGAGAGCAAGCAGCCGCACGCGAGATGGAGCGCCATTACTCCAAGAAGCAGATCCTGGAGGCCTACCTGAACCAGATCGAGCTCGGCCACGGATGGTACGGAATCGACGCGGCCTCGCGTCACTATTTCAGCACGGACGCTGCTCACCTAACGCTTTCCCAAGCCGCAACCCTCGCCGCGCTGCCGCGCAGCCCACCGTACTACGATCCTATCCGTCACCCGGACCGTGCCACGGCCCGTCGCAATCTGGTGCTTCGCCTCATGGCCGATCAGGGCATGATCTCGTCTGACGTGGCGGATCGAGCGAAGCGAGATCCGTTGACGGTCAATCCGGATGTCCATGGCCTGGCTCCGTATTTCGTCGATGCGGTGCGCACCGAGGCCGAGCACGCAGGGATCCCGGTCGACAGTGGCGGCTTTCGCCTCTACACGACGCTCGACACGAGTCTCCAACGCGCCGCGATCACGGCCGTGCGCGATGGCGCCAAAGCCGTGGAAGATCGCCCCGGCTACTCGAACCCGAAGTACGGGACATCAAAAGACTACCTACAGGGACTGCTGATCTCTATCGACCCCCAGACCGGAGAGGTTCGCGCATTGGTTGGCGGCCGCGACTACCAGGACTCGCCATACGATCGCGCGCTCTCCGCTCTTCGCCAACCGGGATCGGCGTTCAAGCCCATTGTGTACGCGGCCGCGATCGCCGACAGCATCGCGGCGAACACGATCGTGTACGACACAGCATTAGCCATCCCGTTAGATGACGGGAGTACGTACAAACCCGAGAACTCGGATCACCAGTTCTTGGGCCCTCTCACGTTGAGAGAGGCGTTGGTGCGATCTAGGAACACGGTGGCGATTCAGCTCGGCCTCGCGGTCGGCATCGACACGGTCATCGCGCTCGCCCAGCGCCTCGGGATCATGACGCCGATCGCCCCGTTCCCCGCCTCGGCCATCGGCGCGTCGGAAGTCCGGCCGATCGAGCTCGTCACGGCGTATGCGCCGTTGGCGAATGGCGGGACAGCGATCCAGCCGCGCACGATCCTCCACGTCGACGATCGCGCTGGCCGGCTCGTTTGGGCTGGCGAAGGTGGACCGACCACGCCGGCGCTGGACTCGAATGTCGCCTACATCGTGCGGGACATGATGCGCGACGTCATCGATCGCGGCACCGCCGCTGGCGTCCGCAAGGTTATCGGCCCCACGCTCCCGGCGGCCGGCAAGACGGGCACGACGAATGACGATACCGACGTCTGGTTCATTGGCATGACGCCCGATCTCGTCACCGGCGTCTGGCTCGGCTTCGATCATCCCCGCCCCATCGCCGCCGGCGCGGCCGGCGGCTCACTCGCCGCGCCGATCTGGGCGCGCCTCATGGCCCAGTACTACACCGACCATCAGGCGGCCGATTGGATCCCGCCGGCGACGTTGATCACCGCCGAGTTGGACCGTCGCACGGGCACGTTGGCCGACTCGACCACAGCTCCTGACCAACGCTACACCGAGTACTTCTTACCCGGCACTGAACCTCTCGCGCTGCGATTCGACGTCACCAGCATTTTTAGCGGCGGCCCGATTCAGTGAGCTGGTCGCGGCCGTGGCATCTCGGTTGCCCACTGGATCGGAGTTACCCGCCACCGGAACGAGAGGCGGCACCGCCCGCAAGACGATCAGAACCTTGTTGCTCGAGTGATCAACCTGCGATAGCGTCCCGGCAACGCAACTCGTCCAGGGCGACGAGGCGCGCAGCGCCGAGGAGATCTGAAAAACGCCAACGGTCAGCGGCGCCGGCATCCTGCTGGGTATTGCCTGGATGCTAGTGCCACTGACCGTTGTCAGCCTGCGCCGGTTGGTTACCCGGCGATAGCGGCTTCCTCCTCGGCCTCCTCCATCTCAGTCTTCCGCGTACTCACCGGCTTGCTCGCCGGCAGCAACGCGATCGCAAAGACCTCGTCCAGCGTCTCGACCGGATAGAACTTGAGCACATTCCGCACTTCCTCCGGAATGTCCTCCATATCCGCCTCGTTCGCCTTAGGCAGGACGATCACCCCGATGCCAGCCCGGTGTGCGCCAAGCACTTTCTCCTTGAGCCCACCGATCGGCAACACCCGCCCACGCAGCGTGATCTCGCCAGTCATCGCGACGTCGCGCCTGACCGGTCGCCCGGACATCGCCGAGACCAACGCGGTCGCCATGGTCACACCCGCCGAGGGCCCGTCCTTCGGGATCGCCCCGGCCGGCACGTGCACGTGGACCTCCATGGAGCCGAGTCGCTCCTCGGGGATCTGCAACCGCGACGCATGCGTCGCCGCATACGTCAGGGCGGCCCGCGCGGACTCCTTCATGACGTCGCCCAGCTGCCCCGTCAGAATCAACGAGACATTCCCGCCGCCGCTCACCTGAACTTTTTCATCATCGGTCCGTGGAGCTGAGCCCAACCGACGGATCGCTGCCTCGACGAACATGATGTCGCCGCCCATTGGCGTGTAGAACATGCCCGTCGCGACGCCAACCTCGTTCTGTTCGTTGGCCCGCTCCGGATGCACGCGTGGGCGTCCAAGCAGTTCGCGGACGTCATCCGCCGTGATCTGCAGGTCATCCGTCCCGCCGCTCGCCAGCCTACGCGCGATCTTGCGCGCAACCGCGCCGATCTGCCGCTCGAGCTGACGAACGCCGGCTTCCCGCGTGTACTCGGAGACGATGCGTGCGACCGCGTCGTCATCGAACTTGACCGTTCGCCCAGCCGTCGCCAGTCCCGATTCCTCGAGTTGCCGCGGAATCAGATACTTCTTTGCGATCTCCGCCTTCTCACGCTCGGTGTACCCGGCAAACTCGACCACCTCCATTCGGTCCAGGAGCGGACCAGGGATGTTTTGAATAAAGTTGGCCGTGGCGATGAAGAGCACTTCCGAGAGGTCGAACGGCACGCCGAGATAGTGGTCCGTGAAGGTGTCGTTCTGCGCCGGATCGAGGACCTCCAGCAGTGCCGATGCCGGATCACCCTGATACGACGTCCCGAGCTTGTCGACTTCGTCGAGCAAGAAGATCGGGTTCTTGGTGCCGGCCTGTTTCATCCCTTGGATGATCCGGCCAGGCATGGCGCCCACGTACGTCCGACGATGGCCGCGGATATCGGCCTCGTCTCGCGTGCCGCCGAGCGAGACCCGCACGTACTCGCGGCCGAGCGACCGGGCGACCGATTTCGCGATCGAGGTCTTACCGACGCCTGGCGGGCCAACGAACAGGAGGATCGGACCGCGTGCCATCGCGCGCGCCTTGGCCTCCTTCGTATCCGAGATTCGACGGTCGTCGTCCTCGCTCGACTTGAGCGTCGGAGTCGCGTCTTCTTTCCGCGCCTTGAGCTTCGCCGCCGGGACCTCTCCGGTCGTCTCGACCTCGTCCGCGAGTTGCTGCGCCCGCAGCTGGCGCACGGCGAGAAACTCCAAAACACGGTCTTTGACGTCCTTCAACCCATAGTGATCCTCATCGAGCACCTGCTCAGCTCTCCCGAGCTCTAGCTTATCGTCCGACCGCGTGTTCCAGGGCAGTTCGGCGATCCATTCCAGATAAGTACGGATCACCTGCGCTTCCATGGACTCGCGCCCGGCGCGCTCCAGCCTCCCGAGCTCTCGCTCGACTTCAGCCCGGGCCTCTTTGGGAAGTTCGAGTTTGTTGAGTTTATCTCTCAGCTCGTTGATTTCCCGGGCGGAGTCGTCGTCGCCGAGCTCCTTTTGGATCGCCTTCATCTGCTCGCGCAGATACATCTCGCGCTGCCGCTCGCCCAACTCCTCCTGGACCTGCGACTTGATCTCCTCCTGTGCCTCGAGCAGCCCGATTTGCCGCTGCACGTGCACCAATACCCGGCGGAGGCGCTCCTCGACGGAGAGCGTCTCCAGAAGCCCTTGCTTCTCGGCAACGCTCAACTCGATGTACCCCGCGACGAGGTCGGCGAATTTCCCGGGCTCGGTGACCGAGTCCAGAACCTGGTGCACAACTTCCTCGGGCAGCCCCCGACGCTCGCCGAGCTCGGCGGCGCGCTCGCGGATCTCCTTGTGGAGGGCCTCGAACGCCGCATCGTGCTCATTGAGCGGGCTCATCTCCTCGACCGGGAGTACCACGGCGGCGAGGTAGTTGTCGATCGTCTGGTATTGGAGCGCGGTCGCCCGCTGCTCCCCCTGCAGTAACAGCTGAACCCCCCCGAGTCCGCGCTGAATCTGCCCGATGCGGGCGATGACCCCCATCGTATACAGAATGTCGGGTGCCGGTTCATCGGTATTGTCGCGCTGCGCAACCGCGAACACGAGCCGGTCGCCCTTGAGCGCCGCCTCGATCGCGCGCAGCGTGCCCGGGCGTCCCGCCGCGATCGGCTGGGTCAGGCCGGGAAAAATCACCGTTCCGCGGAGAGGCAGAACGGGGAGTGTCTGACGTGTTGCCATTGAAACTCCAGCTCTAGTTGGTGCCGTAGAATCCCCAAGCGGGGTCGGCCCATTATCAGCAAGATCGGCGCTATCCGAGTTACGCCAACCCGGCCGAAACCGCAACGTGCCCCCGCCTTCGTGACACTTACCCCCTGCCGCAGTGACCGGTTCGCGGCCCTTACCTTGACACGGCTGAGCGCGTCTCCTTTCGGGCACCTTGCATTCGTGCTACACTAGGATGGCTGTGCCACCAAACACTTCCGAATCCGCCGACCAGGAGCTGCAAGCTCGTGTCGCCAGTGTCCTTGCCCCGGCGTACGTCGTCGAGCGCGAGGTCGGGCGCGGCGGCATGGGCATTGTCTACCGCGCCAAAGATGTTCGTTTGAAGCGCGTGGTGGCGGTGAAGCTCCTGCCACCGGAGTTGGCGTACCGCAACGAGATCCGGACGCGGTTCTTGCAGGAAGCGGAAACGGCTGCCCAGTTGTCGCATCCGAACATCGTCCCGATTTACACGGTCGACGAGCGCGACGGCCTGGTGTACTTCGTGATGGCGTTCGTGGACGGTGACAACCTCGGCACCAAGCTTCGGGCCTCGGGACCGATGGCGGCCGAGCCGACCAAGCGGGTGCTCAAGGAGGTCGCCCAAGCGCTGGCCTTTGCCCACGGGCGCGGCGTCATCCACCGCGACATCAAGCCGGACAACATCCTGCTCGCCGGCGACGACGGTCGGGCGTTGGTCACGGACTTTGGTATCGCTCGGGCCGTCGACGAGACGACGGGCACGAGACTGACCGCGACCGGCGTCGCGATTGGTACCCCGGCTTATATGTCGCCGGAACAGTGCGCCGGCGACCGGACCATCGACGGCCGGAGCGACCTGTACGCGCTCGGTGTCGTTGGGTATCAAATGCTGTCGGGTGCTCCGCCGTTTACCGGGTCCAGCACCCCGGCGCTGCTGGTCAAGCAGATCTCCGAGGCCCCAGTGCCTCTCCGCGATCGTCGGTCGGACGTACCGGAGGGCCTGGCTCGCGTCATCATGAAGCTGCTCGCCAAGGCGCCGAACGACCGATTCGCGGATGCGAACGCGTTGGTCGCAGCGCTCGATGGCGGGCCAATGGTCGATCCGCCTCCACAGCCTAGAACAAGCGCGCCGACACCGCCACCTCTTTCGACTCCGCCGGTGGCGATGCCAGCGCCATCCCCGGCCTATGTGAGCGCGTTCACCCACGAGGAATTGGGGCGTTGGTCAGCCGCGCCGGTGAACAAGTTCCGGCGTCGCTTGAAGGGTTACACAATCGTCAATGCGGTGATCATCGTACTGGCGATCGTGAGCGACTCGGACCTGTTCGGCATCACCGCGTTCTGGTCGGTTCTGATGGCCTATTGGTATGCAAAGCTGTGGGCCGATGGATTCGACTGGCACGACGTGTTCAAGCAGCCACGAGACCGGCTGTTCTTCGACGTCGCGGCCGAGGCCATCGACGACGCGAAGGCCATGTTCGACAAGGACAAGCGCGCCGAGTTGCGGGAGAAGGCCCGGCAGACGCGTCTGGCGACGCCGGACCGGGTGCCGTACGCGCTCGTCCCGCCGGCGCCGCGGTCCGGGCGATCGCCGCTCCCGCGTCCAGCGCCCGAGTCGATCGATCCCGACCTCGACGCGTCGCGTCGTGCCGCGCGGGAAGAGCGGCAGGCGGAGCGGCGCGACGAGCGGCGCGGGCGTTCGCGGCCGGTCTTGTCGGCGCCACCGTCGCCGCTTCCCGGGCAGACGGGTGCTGTCCCTGTCGACGTCGTCTCGAAAGAAGCGGCGGCGCTCGTGCCCCCGGAGGTCTTGGGCGGTCCACATGGTGCGTTCGTTCGCCGAGCCGTCGCCGATCGCATCGCCGTGCGCGACATCGTCGAGAAGCTCGGCCCGGCTGACCGTGCGCTCCTGCCGGACGTCGTCCAAACCGTTGGCCATCTCGTCGAGCGTATCGCCTCGCTGGCCGGCGCGCTCCAGCGGCTCGATGGCGACATTCTGCCCGACGCGCTCCCGGGACTCGAGCGTCGCATCGCGGATTGCGAGGCCGAGCCAGAGTCGCCAGAGCGCGAGCGCAAGCTGACGCTGCTCCGGCGGCAGCAGGCGACTTTGCGCGATCTGGCCGATCGGCGGGCGGCGCTCTACGCGCAGTTCGAGAACGCCGGGCTCGTGCTACAGAATATTCGCTTCGACCTGCTCAAGTTGCGGTCGGCTGGGGTGCAGTCGGCGATTGACGACGTCACCAGTGCGACCCAAGAGGCTCGAGCGCTCTCGCGCGAAATCGGCAACGTACTCAACGTTGCGCAGGAGCTTAAGGCCATCTAGCTGTGCGCTGGCTCGCTATTCTCGCGTTGTGCGCGGCGCCTTCGGTGACCGCGCAAACGCCCGCCACGGATACTGGCACGCGTGCCCGGACCTCCGACAGTACGCGGTCGCCGAAGGCGCCGCTCGTTGCGACGCCGGCAGTCGTGCGGGGCCTGTACGTGAATCGTTGGGCGGCGCTCGGCAAGAAGATGTGGGAGCTGATCGGCGTAGCGGAACAGACCGAAATCAACGCGCTGGTGATCGACGTAAAAGATGATCGTGGTTTCGTCCTGTATCGCTCACGTGTGCCACTGGCCCATGCGATCGGTGCTGACACGATGCGCCCGATGTCAGCGGCCCGAGTGCGTGCCGTGCTCGACACGATGCGAATCCACGGGATCTACCCGATTGCCCGGATCGTCGTCGCCAAGGACCCGCTACTAGCCGAAGCCCGCCCAGCGTGGGCGATTCGACTCAAGGCCGACACGAGCCGAGCCTGGCGCGACAAGCAGGGTCGGGCCTGGCTCGACGCCAATCAATGGCCAGTGTGGCAGTACGCGGCGGACCTCGCGAAAGAGGCCGTCGACCTTGGCTTCAGCGAGATCCAGTTCGACTACGTGCGCTTCCCGGACGACAAGCACTTGGTCCGCGAGGCCGCGTTCCCTTTGGCGAATGGCCGACTTCGCGCTCAAGTGATCCGTGAGCAACTCGGCCGCGTGCACGCGCTGCTGTCACCTCTCGGCATTCCCATCACGGCCGATGTCTTCGGCCTCACGGCCACAGACACGACGGACATGGGCATCGGCCAACGCTGGGAGATGTTCGCCGACCAAGTCGACGTCGTGCTGCCGATGAGCTATCCGTCGCACTACGCCCCGGGCACCTACGGCTTCTCGGTGCCGAACGCCCATCCGTACGCGGTCATCGACCACACCCTGAAAGACGCCAAACGCCGCTCGGCGGCGCTGCCGCACCCGGTGGTCGTGCGGCCGTGGTATCAGGATTTCACGTTGGGTCCGCCGCACTACGGAGCGTCCCAAGTACGGGATCAGATCAAGGCAGGCTATGACAACGGCGTCGAGTCCTGGATCCTCTGGAATCCAGGCAGCCGCTACTCGCTCGATGCGCTGAGCGATTACAACGAGTCGAGGCGCTCTTCCAACTCGCCGGCCAACCCGGCGTGCCCGAACCGCTGCGCGGACTCTATGCCCTTGCGGAGCGCCGCGCGCGCATCGTCCGTTCGCCCCAGCGATTCGAGCGCGGCGGCCAGCCGGCCGTAGCCGTTCCCCTCGTCGGCGTACCCTGCGAGGTACGTCTCCAAGTGCGCTCGCGCCTCCTCCCACAAGCCTTCTTTGAGCGCTTCATTCGCCAGCCCATAGTGGGCGAGCAGATTCGCGGGGTCCTTCGCGATCATCTTCCGGAAGACGTCGATACGCGAGCTCATCGTTCCAGCAGCTGAGTTATGACCTGGGCCACGCGCTCGGGCGATTCCTCGGGCGCGTAATGCGAGTCGGGCAGCACTTCCAACGTCGACCCCGGTACGGCTGCGTGCAACGCTTTGGCCTCGTTCACGGAGACGAACGGGTCGTTCGTGCCGGCGATGATCGCCGTTGGCACGTCAACGGTGGCTTCAACGACACTCTTGTCACTGGCCACTGCCGAGAGTTGCGCGGCGATCACCGCGTGGCCGCCGGGCGCGATGAACGGTCGCATGTAGTGATCCAGCGACCGATTCGCCCGCGCGGCATCGGTGTAGCCACTTGCGATGCGCGATCGCACGAGATGGATGAGGAGCGGCCCAGGGAGATATCGGGCGCCGCGCAGCGGCGCCGACAACCCTTGGCCAGACGCAACCGTGTTGAGCAACGCGAGGTGCGATACGCGCGATGGGGCGACCAGGCGAACGATCGTCGCGCCGAGTCCGTGTCCAACAAGGCAGGCGCGATCGATGCACAACGCATCGAGCAGCGACACGAGCCGGTCGGCGTGCGCGCGGGCCGTCAGCGGCCGCCCCCCCGGCGGATCGCTTCGCCCGTGGCCGAGCAAGTCGACGATGACGACCCGGTGCCCTGCGGGTAGGCACGGCACGACGCACGACCACAGGTGCGAGGAGGTGAGACAGCCGTGGATGAGCACGAGCGGCTCGCCTGCGCCTCGCGTACCGGCGGCGTAGTAGTAGAGCCGCGCGCCAGCGACGTCGACGAACTCGCCCCTCATGCGATGTCCGCGGCCACGATACGACCGGCGATCGCGGAGGCAGCGACAGTATACGGCGACGCGAGGTAGAGCTGGCCCGGTCCCGACCGTCCTGGGAAGTTGCGGTTGATGGCCGAAATGGTCACCTCATCCGCGCGGCGCGATACGCCCGGGCCGGCGTTGATGCACGCGCCGCATGACGGCGCGATGAGTGTCGCGCCTGCCTCGGCGAACACGCGATCATAGCCCTGCTCGACACAGTAGGCGAACACGCTTTGCGAGCCGCATTGGATGTAACATCGCACGCCGGCCGCTATCCGCCTACCAGCCAAGACCCGCGCGTACATGTCCATGTCGTCGCGCTTGCCCGCGGTACACGAGCCGGCGTACGCAATGTTTATGGGGATGTCGTCAAGCTCATCGACGCGGCGCCCGTTCCCTGGGTCGCCGGGCAGCGCGACCATGGGCCGCAAGCCACTGGCGTCGATCTCGATGATCCTCGCATACGGAGCTCCGCGATCGGATGCGAGATCGGCGCACACCTCTCGTGCGGCGCGGCGCGACAGCGCGCGCCGAGTCACGAGAAACTCAATTGTGACGTCATCCGGCGCGACAATGGCCGAGAACGCGCCGACCTCGGCGGCCATGTTGGTGAGCGTCGCGCGCTCATCGATGGACCAAGCGGCGACCGCGTCGCCCGCGTACTCGAGGATCGTGCCGATCGCGCCGCCCGAGCGAACGAATGGGTGGCGGAGCAGCTCCAGCATCACGTCCTTTGCTGCGACGTTCCTCGGCGGCTGACCAGAAATGAGCACGCGACAGATCGGCGGGACGGCCACGCGGACGTCACCGGTATACCATGCATTGGCGACGGCAGTCGTGCCGATGCCGAACGCGAGACAGCCGAGCGCGCCGGCGTGCGGGGTATGGGAATCAGATCCGACGATGATCTGGCCGGGCAGGGCATGGTCCTCCAGGATCTTGCTGTGGCAAATGGCCTCGGATCCGCCGCGCGAGACCTCGCCATAGAGGCGAATGCCCTGCACGGCTGCAAACTCACGCTGGGCGACTTCGAGCGATATGGCGACGTTCAATAACTCGGGATCAATCGCGGTGTCGGCCAGAAACGTGAGATGGTCGCGGAAGCACAGCACGCTCGATGGATCTTTGACCCGTGCATCTCGGCCGAAATGCTCATAGAAAATCTCGGCAGCCATGGGCGTCACGTACTCATGGCTAAATCTCAGATCCGCCCGTACGAAACCCTCGGCGACCCAATGCCGGTCCAGAATTTTCTCGGCGATGGTCTTCGGTTTGGCGACTCGCGCGAGGTTGTAGTAGCCGAGCCCACCGTGCTCGATAATCTCGCGCCCAATCGGATCGGTATGCTGGGTCAACTCGGCGATCGGCACGGACTCGCCCCGCCTCAGGCGGGCGAGCAAATCGAAGTCGGTCGAGGTCAAAAGACCGAGGTTCTCGCAGTTCTCCCGATAGATGCGCTCGAAGCTCTCGGCGAACACGATGCGGATGCCGGCGGCCCACTCGGCGTACGGCGCCGCTTCCCGTGAGGAGCCCTTCCCGCGCCGCCGTCCGGCGACCGATGCCGCGAACCCGCCGCGCAAGACAGCGCCGCGGGTGACTGGAAACTCCCCGCCGGCGCGAAGGCCGAGATAGGCGAACTGCCCGAGCGTCCGATCGTGGTAATAGCAGATGGACGCCGGCGTGATCTCGTCGGTCGAGATGTCATCACGCAGCGGCCCCGGCGAGTCGAGCTCCTCGCCGGCCAATTGCCGCGCCATAAGCGCTGCATCGTCGACCAGAAACAGAACTTTGCCTTCGAGCCGGAATTGCTCGCGGCGTCTAGCGATTTGCCTCAAAGGTGCCTAACGTTACGCGTGACCGTGCCGCTCCAGCCCGCTCTGACGCCGCCAAGCGCGGCGGGGGCCCCGGCCCCACCCGTCAAGTTCCCGCTCGGCTGGCTCCTCGACCATGGCGCACCACCCATTCAGTATCGCGCCATAGCCGACGTGGCGCGACTCCCCGGTGTGGCTGGCGACCCGATTTCCGCACTCCCATATGCCTACCTCCCAGCTGTCCGGCTCGCTTTGAGCCAGCGCGCCGACGGCGAATGGGGTGCGTCAATGCTGGGGATGGGTCGCGGCGACGCATTCGAGGGAATCGGGACCATCAATGCCGTGCGCCGGCTCCTCGAATATGGCTGGAGTCCGGAGTCTCCGCCCTTGGCAAAGGTTCGGCGCTTACTGTTCAGGTTGCTCGCCGAGGATGAGGATCCGGCGTACCTGTTCGAGTTCGCGGGCAAGCCAGAGGAAGAGGAGATGGCCCGCCGCGGGCGCGCGATTCTCCGCGAGGCCGCGGCGTGCGCGCTGGCGCAGGCTGGGTACGAGGGTGATCCCCGGTTGCGCGGCGCCGCGCGCCGGATCATCGAGCGCGTGAACACGTACCTCAAGTCGCTCCCGGTGAACGGCCTGCGTCCGGCATGGGTGCGCGTTGGCAACCGCCAGGTGCTGCCGCCCGAGGCGGCACCGCCGTCGATGTACGCGATCATGATGCTCGCGTTCATGCCGCAATTTCGGAGTGAGTATCACGAGCACGTGGAGCGGTTATACCAGTTCCTGACGCAGCCGCTGCCCCGGCAAGAGTCCGCGCAGCTCATCGGAACGACACCGATCCTGCAGCCGCACCTCGTGCTCGGTGATCTGCTGCCCCATCGCAATGCGGTCGACGCCGACGTGCCGTTTGCGCTCGTATGGCTGGAGATCCTCGCGCGGCTCGGGTTCTTGAGGCGCAACGAGAATTGGTCGCGGCTCTTTGAGCGATTCCTCGACGACCGCGACCGACTCGGCATCTGGCATCCCCACAAAGGGCTGGCGAGTCCAAAGTCTGCGCATCCGCTTGCGTGGGCGGCTTATCCGCTCGTAGACGAGTCCGCCGAGGGGGAGGAGCGGTGGGCTGACGTCACGTTCCGCCTGGGGCTCATCGCTCGGGCGTCTGGGCGTACGATCGAGTTGATCTGACGGTTGAAGTGATCAGTCGCCCGCGACTTGGGGGGTCCGGGGGGCGTAGTTGGGGTTGCCCCCCGGAGGCGAACCGACCAGTCGAGCAGCGCGTAGCGCTGCATCGACGAGCCGCGGAGCGGCTCTGACGCGACGGTTGCGTGGCCGGTTGGATCCGGCCGAGATGTTTCCAGCGGGAATGTCGGGGTACTCCACGCACTTCGTGCGTGTCGCGTCGGGTCTCTCCGTTCGTGTCATAGAAGCCGTTGGTTCTGGCACAACACCGGCACTCTTCATTCATGGCTGGGGGTGCTCAGCCTTCGTCTGGCGCCGGAACCTCCCAGTGCTCGCCGCCGAAGGCGTGCGAGCATTAGCCATGGATCTCCCGGGTCATGGTCTTTCAGACAAGCCGTCTAGCGCCGAGCACTATACGAGCGATGCCATGGCGGATTCGGTGCTTGCGACACTCGATGCGCTCGGATTGGAGCGCGCTGCTCTAGTCGCGCATTCACTCGGCGCTGTCGTGGCGCGGCGCGCGGCAGCGCGCGCGCCGGATCGCATCAGCGCACTAGTGCTCCTGGCACCGGTGAGCATCGGACGGGTTCCGATCATACCGTTGGTGCGACTGATATCGCCGCGTTGGATCGAGGCGATAATCCCTCATCTCGCATTCCGCTGGACGATCGCCACGGGCCTATGGCTATCGCGCGCCGGCAAAACCACCCTGAGCGATCGCGAGATCGACGAATACTGGGCGCCAACCCAGTTCCCTGAGATGACGTTAGCAGCCGTCCGCATGCTCCACGCATTCGACTGGGAGCCAGAGCCCAGTGCCATAACGACGAGAACGCTCGTCATACTCGCAGGCGGCGATCGCCTGGTGCACGCCCAGCCAGATTCCACGTACCACGTCGTCCGGGGAGTGGGCCACAATGTCCAGGAACAGGCTCCAGACGAGGTGAACCGCCTGGTGCTATCTTTTTTGACCGGTTAGGTTTGAGATACCTTGACAAAAACTGAAGTGACATTCGACACCCTCGGTCTACGACCCGAGGTGCTCGTCGCGGTGCGTGAAGCTGGGTATACGCACCCAACCCCGATTCAACAGGAAGCCATTCCGCTCGCCCTCCGCGGGCGCGACTTGATCGGCCTGGCCCAGACCGGCACTGGCAAGACCGCCGCGTTCACGCTCCCCATTATCGACCGCCTTTTGGACGGCCCGCGCCGCACGCGCGTGCTGATCCTGACGCCCACGCGCGAGCTCGCGGCGCAGGTCGACGAGAGCTTCGTTAAGTACAGCAAAGGCAGCGGGCTCGCGGTCGTCGCCGTTTACGGCGGCGTTGGGCTCGAGCCGCAGGAGAAGGCTCTCCGCAGGGGCGTCGACGTCGTCGTCGCCACGCCAGGTCGCCTGCTCGATCACCTCGAGCGCAAAAACGTCTCGTTCGAGCACCTCGAAGTGCTCGTGTTGGACGAGGCCGACCGCATGCTCGACATGGGCTTCGCGCCGCAGATCAACAAGGTCGTCGCCCAGATCCCGCCTTATCGGCAGACGCTCCTCTTCAGCGCGACGATGCCGCCAGAGGTCGAGGCGCTGGCGCGGAAGTATCTGCGCAAGCCGGTGGTCGTTCAGGTGGGCCGCCGCTCGGAGGCGGCCAGCACCGTGACTCACGCGGTCTACCCGGTGCCGAAAGACAAGAAATCGGCTCTGCTCATCGAGCTCTTGAACAAGCCCGAGATGGACTCGGTATTGGTCTTCACCCGGACGAAACACGGCGCCGATCGCGTCGTGCGGCATCTCGAGCGCGCCAGCGTTAATGCCGTTGCCATGCACGCCGATAAGACCCAGGGGCAGCGCACCAAGGCGCTCGAAGATTTCAAGGCCGGGCGCGTCCGTGTGTTGGTCGCGACCGATATCGCCCAACGCGGGCTCGACATCTCCGGTATCTCTCACGTCATCAACTATGACGTGCCTCAGCAGCCGGAAGACTACGTGCACCGCATCGGGCGCACGGGCCGCGCCGCCGCCACCGGCGACGCGTATACGTTCATGTCCGCGGACGAGATTGCGATGGTCCGGACCATCGAGCGCATCATTGCGCAGCAGATTCCACGGATATCCGTACCCGGATACGATTTCGGGACCGTCGCCGCGGACTGAGCGCGTGCGACTCGCTTCGCTCGTCGCAACGCGTAATGTGCGCGAGGCTCGACTGGCCGTCGCTTCGATCGCTCTCCTCGCCATCGCTCTTTCCACGGCCTTGCAGCCGGCAGGCGCGCAAGCGCCGCCGCCGAGTGGCAGTTCCGCGCCGAGTGGCAGTTTCGCGCCGAGTGACAGCTCCCTGATCACGTGGGGCCCGCTGCCGCCGGGCTCGTCGCACGCCGAAAGACCGCGGACGTATGACCTCAAGCACCAAATCGTGCACGTGCGTTTCGACTGGACGCGTCGCGCCGTGGTCGGCTCGACCACGCTCAAGATCGCGCCGTTGCCCGGCCATACCCCGCCGCACGATGTCGCGCTCGATGCGGTAGGCATGCGCATCGTGAGCGTGACCTCGGCAACAGGCGCCGCGCTCCAGCACACGTACGACGGCCGCACGCTGATCGTCCACGTGCGCGTCCCAACGACGTTCACCGTCTCGTACGAGTCGGTCCACCCCAAGAAGGGCGTGTACTTCATCGACCGCCGCCATATCGTGTGGACACAGGGCGACATGGAAGACACGCGCTACTGGGTGCCGACCTACGACGAGCTGAACGACAAGGCGACCTGGGAGTTCTTCATTCGCACAGCGCGCGGTGAAAAGGCGTTGTCGAACGGTCGTCTCGTGGATTCCCACGATGTCGACAACGAGACGGAATGGCATTGGGCGCTGGACAAACCGGCATCGACCTACCTGATGACGGTCGTGACCGGCGACTACGTCGTCGTTCAGGACAAGTGGCGCACCGTACCACTCGGCTACTGGACGTATCCCGATTCGGTACAAGCGGCATGGCGCGGATTCGGGGAGACGCCACACGCCGTCGAGCTCTACTCGGGGAAGACCGGCGTCGACTACCCTTGGGCCAAATACGACCAGGTCGTCGCGCCCGATTTCATCTTCGGCGGGATGGAGAACGTCACGGCGACGACGCAGAACGACGACGCGATCCTGCACCCCGCATGGGCGGAGCCCGAGGCGAACGCCGCGGGCCTCATGGCCCACGAGCTCGGCCACCAGTGGTACGGCGACGATCTCACGATGGAGTGGTGGAACGACTCGTGGCTCAGTGAGGGCTTCGCGACGTTCATGGAGCAGTACTACACGGAGAGCACACACGGCGTCGACGAGGGCACGGTCGAGCGCATTGCCGGCAACGACCAGGTCGTGCAGTTCGACCGCCAAGCGCGCCGTCCGCTCGTGTACGATCGCTGGGTCAACGACCCATTGGAGTTGTTCACGGTCATCTACCCGAAAGGCGCCGCGGTCCTGCAGATGCTCCGGCACCAGCTCGGCGACTCGCTCTTCTGGACCGCGATGCACCGCTACACCGTCGACCACGCGTTCGCCTCGGTGACCACGGCCGACCTCGAGCGCGCCTTCGAGCAGGCCAGCGGGCGGGATCTCTCGACGTTTTTCCACCAGTGGGTGACCGGCGCGGGCATGCCGGCGATTCGCGTGTCGGCGACCTACGACTCCGTCGCGCACCAGGTCACGTTCACCGCACGACAGGTCCAACCTCGCGACAGCCTCACCGATTTCTTCGATGCGCCGGTCGACGTCGCCGTGTTCACGGATCACGGCGTGACCCGCGGCGTCGTGAACATACATGGCGAGGTGTCGACCGGAACGCTCGCGGTCGATGGAGTGCCGCGCGCGTATCGGTGGGATGTCGGTCGCTGGCTGCTCGGGGTCTACGACTTCCCACGGCCGACGCCGATGCTGATCTATCAACTACAGCACGACGATGACGTCGCCGGACGCCTCGAGGCCGTGGAGTTGTTGCACGGGGAGCCGGCCGTTGCCGCCGTGGCCAAATCGGATCCCGATTGGGGAGTGCGCGAAGCGGCCGCCGCCGGGCTGACCGATGCGACGAGTCTCATCGTGGTCATGCACGATCATGACCCTCGCGTGCGGTCCGCCGCCGCCAAGGCGCTCGGTGCTGGACACATCGGAGGGCCCGACGCGAGTGCGGCGTTGCGCATTGTCGTGGCCGGCGACTCGTCGCTGCTCGTGCGAGGCCAGGCGCTGGTCGCCCTTGCCCAAATCGATACGGCGGCCGCTATGCCCTTGATCCGTACGGCGCTCGCGACGGACTCATGGACCGATATCGAACGGGTGTGGGCTCTCCGCGCCCTCGCGCTCACGCACTCGAGCGAGACCTACGACCTCGCGTTAAACCTGGCGCGGCCAGGCGCGACCCGATTTGCCCGGCTGGCGGCCTTCGAGCCGCTCGTCGTCGCGGCCCGCGAGACCGGGCGACGGGACAGCTTGGCCACGGAGCTTTCGGGATTCCTCGATGATCCGGATCTTCTCGTCCGCGAGGCCGTCGCGCGGTCACTCGGCGCCCTCGGCCTCCAAAGCAGCGTCGCCGCCCTGGAGTCGCGGAAGCGGGTCGAGGCCGATGGCACTGTACTTACAGCGATCGATGACGCGTTAACGGCTATTCGTTCAGGTAAGCAGTAACGACAAGTTTCCTCGTTGGCACCGTCTTGAGCTTTCGGGGTACCGGTAGCCATGCCAGAACGCCAGGAAAGGGTGTGGGGCCTCCTTCTGTCCGCTATTTGCATAGCGGTCGGGATGGCCAGCTGCGCCCATCCGGCGTTGAGCCAGCACCCCACGCCGCCTCCGCCGCCTCCGCCGCGTCCCCCGGCACGTACCCCGCCGCCGCGCCAGTCGCCACCGCCCCAGCGGCAGGTCGTCAAGCCGGCGCCGCCAAAACCGACGGTCGTGCAGCCGCCCCGGATGCAGCAGCAACAGCAACAGCCGCAACCGGGTACGCCCGGCTCGGGTGCTCCGGCAACCGTGACTCCGTCATCGCCAGCGATCGGAACGCGCGTGCCCACGGGCGTTCCGCACCCCCCGGTTCGCCCGTGGGAGCAGCGGAACGCCAGTATCCCCCCATCAGAGCGACCGCCTCCTGGCATGTGCCGCGTCTGGCTCGACAAGGTGCCGGCCGCGAGCCAGCCCGCGCCGACGACGTGCAGCAAGGCGATCCAGATGCATCCGCCGAATGGGCACGTGGTTTTCGGCGAAGATGGCCGCCGGCCCACGGCGACGCGCGTCCCGCCCGCGAACCCGCCCGAGTCGTCGTCGCCCGAGTCGCCGCTCGGCGAGCACTGAATAGAACGGCACTCCTCGCCGCTGCGCGGCTCGTCGCTCTGAACGAGGCCCCCTGCCATAGCCGCGCCATGATGCACACCGGTGGCGACGAAACGAGCGGCGTCGACTCGGGCGGCGTCGAATGGCGTTTGCGATCCGTCCCCTTCGTTCAAAGCGACGAGCCGCGAAGCGGCGAGGAGTTAGTTAGCTCTTGACGCGGGAACCCATTGACCGTTCGCTCCCGCCCGACCGGGAAGCGTTCCTCGCGGCCGAGCCCTCAACGGGTCGAGTCATAGTAATCGCCCCGACGCGCGCAGCGTGCGAAACGATCGAGCTCGCAGTCGGCCTACACCTCGACACGTTCCTCGAACGCCAGCATGGCGATGACGTTCGCCGCCTAGCCGCCTCAGGCCAGGGCTTCGGCATCGTCGCCGGCACCGGCACCGGCAAAACGCTCGCCATCCGCCCGATCGCCGAGACCATCCTCCGCGCCCCGCTGAAGGTCGGCGTAGTCAACCGCGAGCGCGAGGCAACGCCGGAGACGCCGACGTGGAACGTCATTATCGTCACCACCGGCATCGCCCGCCGTTGGTTCCAAGCGGGCGACATCCTCCGCACCGACACGCTGATCGTCGACGAGATCCACCAGACCTCGGCCGAGCTCGAGCTGTGCCTCGCGCTGGGCCTGCGCGCGGGCTGCCGTTTCATCTGGCTCTCCGCCACCGTCGACCCGCGGTTCTACGCCCGATACCTGGCCTCGGCCGAAGTAATCGAAAGCTCGGCATTCGACCCCGCGAAGGCCGCGCGCGTGACGGTCGTCCGCAAAGAGGTGGGCGAATTTCTCGACGACCGGTTCCTCAAAGACGCGACCCGCGAGCGCCATGGCGTCGGCGTATTTCTGCCAACGCGAGCCGCGGTCGAGTCGGTCGCGGCAGACGTCGGCACCCGGTTCCCACGTATCACGTCCGCCTACTATCACGGCGGCGAGCCGATCCGCGTCATTCGCCCATTTCTCGAGGACGACGACGTCCGCCCTTACGTGCTGGCCATGACCGCGGCCGGTCAGAGCGCGCTCAATGTCCGTGGCCTCGACACGGTCATCATCGATGACACCCGATTCACGAACGTGATCGAGCGCGGCCGCAATGTCCTCACCCGCCTCCATCTCGGCGCGAACGAGATCCTGCAGATGGCTGGCCGCGTGCACGGCCGCGTTGCGGGCGGCCGCGTGTTCATTCTGTCGAGTCGAGACATCGATTTCCGGTCGCTCGTGCCGCAGGAGCCCGAGTTCCAATTGGCGGGCGATTCGGAACGCGTGGCCATCACGTGTGCCGCGCTCGGTGTACGGGCGGATGAGTTGGACCTGCCGGTTCCACTCGACCGCCCGGCCTATCGCCATGCCGTCGCGCTCCTCGAGCGCCGCGGCATTGTGGAGCACGGGCACCTGACCACATACGGCCGCGCCATCGAAGCGATGCCGGTCGACCGCCCCTGGGCGGAGCTCATCGTGAACGCCGACG
>Ga0210409_10002649_pt1 | contig 21039 bp, 16 predicted proteins | sample IncBWH17MmetaG_FD_161649 | JGI IMG/M metagenome (GOLD analysis project Ga0210409, IMG submission 161649) | Forest soil microbial communities from Barre Woods Harvard Forest LTER site, Petersham, Massachusetts, United States - Inc-BW-H-17-M | ecosystem: Environmental > Terrestrial > Soil >...
TACCAGGGGAAGAAGCCCGGATTCAACGGAGAGAACAGAGGAGAAGCGGCATAGAGAAAGACGCCAGTGAAAAGAAGAGATCCGGCGGCCCAGACGAATTGCTTTGATTCGACAGGCTGCCAATGCCAACCTTTCAAGAGGCGATTCTTCATCGAGACAGAGAAAAGCACAGCCATCAGAATCGCGGCGAAGCTGAGTCCTGACGGATGGTGAAATTGCTTCCTGTCATGAAGAGAATCATCATGAAACCTTGCCAGACGAACGTTAGCTTGAAGTCGAGGGACATCTCCGACCACTTGCGCGGGTAGTTCTCCGATTTTGGAGTGTTGAACAGTGGCATAAGGCTAAGATACTACTTCGAAGTTTGCAGTCTGACGGTGAAATTATTCCGTGTTTGCAAAAAGATTTATGCAAGCGATGAGCGGGGAAATGAAAAATTTGTGTGTGGTGCTCGTGGGGACGCGGAATCCGCTGAATGTGGGGGCAGTGGCGCGGGCGATGAGCAATTTCGGGGCAACGGAATTGCGTGCGGTGCGGCCATACGAGAAAGCGTGGAGAGAGGCGAAGTCGGCGGTGGGCGCGGGAGAGTTGCTGGCGCGGGCGAAGGAGTTTGCAAATTTGGCGGAGGCGGTGGCGGATTGCTCGCTGGTGGTGGGAACGACGGCGGTGGGAAACCGGGAGATGAAGCATCCGTTGCGGGGATTGGAGGAGGGTGCGCGGTTGATCGGGAAGCGGATGGAGACGGGGCGGGTAGCGGTTTTGTTTGGGTCGGAGAAGTGGGGATTGTCGAACGAGGATTTGAGCTATTGCCACTGGTTGATGCGGATACCGACGCGAGTGGAGCACCGCTCGATGAATCTGGGGCAGGCGGCGGCGGTGGTGATCTATGAAGTCGGGAGAAGAGAAAGAATTACCACAGAGGGCGCAGAGGTGCCGCCGAGGTCACAGAGAAGAGGGGAAAAAACCGCACCCTTAAACCCCAAGGGTGCGGCACCCAAGATGGGAAAGAGGGAAAAGTTTGCAGAGATGGAGACGGTGGAGCGGATTGGGGAGGCTCTGCTGGAGGCGTTGAGGAAGAGCGGTTATATTGCGGCACGGGGAGAGGCGACGGCGGAAGAGAAATTACGGCGGATGCTGCGGCGGTTTTCGATGGAGGCGGCGGACGCGGAAGTGCTTCTGGGGATGGTGAGTAAGATCTTGTGGAAGCTGGACGAAAGCGGTTAGCAGGTAGCCCTTAGCTGAAAACCGATCGTTCGCGGCCAATGGCTAGCGGCTATTGGCTGACGACTCGAGACTACAAACTAAAAACTAAAAAGGAAAAAACTGAGCACAGTTCGCCCTTCCGGTCCACCTGCCACAAAGCTGAGAGAAAAGGGGTGGCGGCTTCAAGTGGGAGAGGTACCGGATGGAGGCGGTGAAGTGACGGCGTGCGGGACCTAGGCCCGCTGGAAGGTGAGCAGGTTTTCAAATTGCACGCCGTAGCCGATGTCGCTGTTCGGAGGTTGGCTTCTACGGACGACGCGGCCAGTGCATTGAACAATGGAACGCGCGCTACCGACTGGTGCGTTTTTCAAGTTTCTGCATGGTGCTGCCCTGGCGCGGACGGAGAGGTCGACGCGAACTATTTCAAATCTTGGGGCGGAATGAGCATAAAGCCGCGGGCGCAGAAGTCCAAGTACCAATGGCATTAGATGATTTTAATGGAGGCGGAGCGCGGGAATCAGGTGGGCATTTTTAGGAAAAAGTAGATGCCGAGGAAGAAGAAAACGAGGTCGGGGGACCATGCGGCTAGCATTGGGGGGAGTTGGCCGATGCCGCCCATGGCTTCGAGTAGGGCAGCTACGGCCCAGTAGCAGATGCCGATGGCGACGCCGAGCGCGACGCCACCGATCGCGCCACGGCTGCCGACGAGAATCGCGAAGGGAATCGCAAGCAACATGCTGACGGGCGCGATGAGCGGGTAGGCGATTTTTTTGTGCCACTGAACGGTTAGGGAAGAGACGTCAAACCCGGCGCTTTGCAGGCCGTCGATATAATGGCGAAGGTCGCGCCAGCTCATCTGAAACGCCTGAATCACTTCACGATTGAAATAGGAGGGCGGCTCGACGAGTTCGGGCAAGTAATCGACTTTGAACGGCGTGTATTTCACGACGGTGCCACCGGCGAAATCGCGGACCCAGCCGGATTCGAGGGCCCAAGTTTTTTCGGTGTCCAGCCACTGCGCGCGGTTGGCGAAGACACGGCGCTTCATCTGAAAAGTGACGGGATCGAGTTCGATGACGCTGAGGCCGCCGAAGAGTTTTTGCTTGGGATCGAAGATGTCGTAGTTGTAGACCTTGGAACTTTCCCCGAAAATCCAGCGTTGCGGGCGGGTGTAGGTTTGCGCGGGCTTGCCTTTGATCTGGTTGCGAAGCGCGTCTTGGCGCTGGTTGGCATACGGGAGATAGGTGTCATCGAGAACGAGGAGAGCACCGGCCAGGACCAGGCCGGCGAGGAGCAGCGGAAGCGCAAGGCGGTAGAGGCTGATGCCGCTGGCCTTGAAGGCGACGATTTCGTTGTTTTTGCTGAGCACGCCCAGCGTGACGAGTGTGGCGACGAGAGCGGCGAGCGGTGTGAGTTGGTAGACGAGATAGGGAATCAAGAAGCGGAAATAATCCACGACAACCAGGAATGGGATGCGGTGGCGCGCGATGTCGTCGAGAAGCTCGAAAAAGGTGAAGGTTTCAAAGAGCAGGATGAACGCGCCGAGGACGAGCAGGAAATAGTAGGACAGGCGGCGGAGCATGTAGATGTCAATGATGGAAGGAAAGTTGGAGGAACTGAGCGGAAACGGTTCGTGAACGGCCTCGCCATTCTCTTTGCGGGGGGCGATGCGCGCCTTTGCACGCATGCGGCGCTGGCGAACCAGGCGGCGCCAGGCCATGAAGCGCGCGAAGAAGGAAAGAGGAGAAGGCTCGCTCCAATAGCGTTCCATGCGGGGAAGAAGCGCGAGGCCGGCGAGAACGAGGATGAAGTTGGCGGCCCATATGCCGACGGCGGGCGGAACGATGCCCTGGCGCGCGAGGCCGGCGCCCATGATGAACAACAGATAGTATCCGGCGATGATGAGGACCGAGAGAAGCGTGCCGGCAGCGCGTCCTCCGCGGCGGGGCTGCGCACCGAGAGGCACGGCGATCAAGGCGAAAGCGAAGCATGCGAAGGGAAACGCGAAGCGCTGATACAGTTCGACGCGGGCATCGCGCCAGCGTGGGCCGCGATCGTGCCACAGGTCGGTGAGCGAGCGCTCGGGATTGCTGAGGACGCGAACCTTGTCCGCATCGAGAGATGTGAATTCGATGGGCCAGTCGCTACGTTCAAAGGCGGTGACGGAATATTGATCGGGATTTTCGCGCTGGAATTCGTGGGTAGTGCCGCTGTTGAGATGAAGTTCGAGTTTTCCGGCGGAGGGTTCGGCGATGACGATGGCGCCTTCGGCGAGAGTAATTCGCGAGCCGCTTTCCGCGCCGGTTTCGAAGAGGAAAACGCCGTGCCAGTGGGTGCCGCTGGCGGAGACGTCGTTGATATAGAGGACCATGTGGGGGAAGCGCTCGTCGAAGACGCGGGGCTGCACCTGGAACGAGATTTGCGACGCGATGAGGCCGGCCTCGATGTCGCGAAAGGCGCGGAGGCTGTGCGGGGCAAGCACGACGGTCATGAGGAGGGTGAGAGCCGCGCCGGCAACGGCGAGCAGCCCGACGGGAACGAGGATGCGTTTGCGGCTGATGCCGAGTGAGGTGAGCGCGATGATCTCGCTGTCCATGGACATGCGGCCGAGCCCGAGGAGGACGCCAATGAGCACGGCCATGGGAATGGTGAAAACCAGAATGCTGGGGATGATACAGAGGAAAAGGGCGAGGATTTGCGAGCCGGAGCCGGAGTGGCGCACGAAGAGTTCCATGAGGCGAACCAGCTTGGGGACGAAGAGAACGAAGGTGAAGATGAGGAGGCCAAGAAACGCGTGACGAACGATTTCACGAACAATGTAGCGATCGAGGATGCGCATGACGGGAAGGGGCAGTGTAACATGGGGAGAGAGTGGGAAGTTCGCAGCCGACAGCTAACGGCTAGGTCTTATGGACTGTGGGCTGTCAGCTGTCGACTGTAGGCTCTGAGTGAGGGACTGCTAGCCAGCCGGGGCGAAAGCGTCATACAAAGGCAGGAGTTGCCAGGGGATGAATCGGATTCATTTGGTGGTGCTGTGGCACATGCATCAGCCGCAATATCGCGATCCGGAGACGGGGCAGTATGTGCTGCCGTGGACGCGCTTGCATGCCACGAAAGATTACTACGGCATGGTGAAGCTGATGGAGGAAGTGCCGGGCTTCCACGCGACATTCAATATGGTGCCGGCGCTGTGCATGCAACTGGAAGAGTATGCGAGTGGGAATTTCAAGGAGCCGTGGTTCGAGCTGGCGTTCAAGCATGCGGACGAGCTGACGCGGGAAGACAAAGCCGAGATTCTGGCGCGGGCGTTTCAGGTGAATCACGAGCGGCTGCTGACGCGGTGGCCAAGATTTCTGGAACTGTTTGACTGGTCGCGGGCGGCCAGCGGCGCGCAGGCGCTGATCACATTTCGCGCAAGGGACTGGCGGGATCTACAGGTTCTCTCGCAACTGGCGTGGATGGAGGAAGCCTGGTTCACGAAGGATCCGGTTGTGTGCCGGCTGGCGAACCGAGGAAAAGACTTCACGGAAAAAGACAAAACGGAATTGAAGGCCAAGCAACTGGAGCTGCTCGGGCTGGTGTTGCCGGCGTACCGCGAGGCGGCGGCGCGCGGCCAGATCGAACTCAGCACTACGCCGTATTACCATCCGATCCTGCCGCTGATCTGCGATTCGGACATTGCACGGGTGGCGAATCCGGGGACGCCGCTGCCGAGGCGGGCGTACCGGCATCCGGAAGACGCGCGCGAGCAGTTGCGGCGGGCGAAGGAATATCACGAGCGGGTGTTCGGGGCAAAGCCGGTGGGATTGTGGCCGAGCGAAGGGTCGGTCTCCGACCAGTCGATGGCGATCGCGGCGGAAGAAGGATTTCAGTGGTTCGGAACCGATGAGGGTGTGCTGGGACGCACGCTGAACGTGGGATTTTTCCGAGACTCGTCGGGGATCGCGGCGAGCGCCGACAAACTGTACCAGCCGTGGCGATTGCAGATGGCGAGCACGGGAATCACGGGACTCTTCCGTGATCACCACATTTCGGACCTGGTGGGATTTGTCTATAGCCGGATGGACAGCAAAGCTGCTGCGGCGGATTTGCACGGCAGGCTGCGCTACATCGGAGACAACGTAAAGAGCGCGAAGCCGCTGACGGTGTGCATTTTCCTGGACGGCGAAAACGCGTGGGAGTATTACCCGGGGAATGGGCGAGAATTTTTGCGCGAGTTTTATCAGCGCATCGCGAGCGACACGGATTTCCGCGCGCTGACGGCGAGCGAGGCGATCGCGGCCGCAGGAGACATTTCGACGACCAGCACGATCTTTCCAGCTTCGTGGATCAATGCGAATTTCGACGTGTGGATCGGGCATCCGGAAGACGTGGCTGCGTGGGATTTGCTGTGGGACGCGCGCGAAGCATACGGCAAGGCGGCGGACGCGCGGGAAAAGGGCCGGGAAAAGGCGCCGACGAAGGAAGCATTGAAAGAGGCGCAGGAATCGTTGTTGACCGCGGAGGGCAGCGACTGGTGCTGGTGGTATGGGCCGGAACACAGCACGGCGAACGATGCGGAGTTCGACGCGCTTTACCGGAAGCATCTGACCGGAGTTTACCTGGCTTTGGGACAATCGGCGCCGGAAGAATTGGCGAAGCCGATCAAGCGAATGCCGGAGAGGGCGTACCAGTTGTACCCTTCGACGTTCCTGAAAGTGAAGGTGGACGGCATCGATTCGAGCTATTTCGAGTGGCTGGGGGCGGGAGTGTATTCGCCGGAGCGCAGAGGCGGCTCGATGCACGGGCGGGTATTCTTCCTGAAAGAACTGCGATACGGGTTTGAGGAAGAGCGTTTTGTGCTGCGCGTGGATTGCTTCCCCGAAAGCATCGCGGAACTGGAGGACGCGGAGTTCCGGATCGTTATCGGCGCGAAAGAAGAAGTGGCGGTGGTGGTGCACACGGACCGCGGGCGGGTAAGGGAATATTCGGTGGAGAAGGGCAATGTATGCCTGCTGAATCCGAAAGAACTGACCGAAGTGGCGTACCAGAGGCATCTGGAAGTGGCCGTGAATCGCGACATGCTGGACTTGAAAGGAAGGACGAGATTCACGGTGGGTGTGGCGCTGTGGCACGGCGGGCTGCCGATTGACGTGCTTCCGGCGGAGGGATTTTTCGACGTGCAACTGGGAGAAGAGCACTCGGCGTGGCCGGCGGAGCCGTAAAGCAGCAAGTGCGGAGCGGGAAAGTGCCGAGAGGGAGACGCTACTGATTGGGCACCGATGGGGGGCCCGGTCTATGGCGAAAGACGGATTCTCTTGAAAAACTAAGAAGGCGTGGACCCTGGCGCAGGCGGAGAAGTCTGTTCAGCGGAGGGAGAATTTACGTGTGCACAAAGTGTATGCTTGCGCGGCGGAGCAGAGCTTGAGGGAAGGGCGAGCAGAGGCGAACGAGTGTCATCCGCAACGGACGTGAACGCGAAGGAACGGAAAAAGGGCAACGCGGAAGCGCCGCAAAGGCCGATGCGGGCGAATCCCGTTGCGCTGGAATTGCCGGTGAGCGTGGCCGGGGCGCGTCCGGTGTCGTCGAAGGACAAGCGCGAACTTTTCACGGAAGAAACCACCACGGTGCTGGTGTTTAAAGACGGAGCTGTGATTCAGCTTTCCGCCGCGGTGACCGTCGGCCAACTGCTGTTTCTCACAGAAAAACGATCAAAGAAAGAAGTGGTTTGCCAGGTGGTGCACAAGCGGAGCCATAGGCCGACGTCGTGCTTCGTAGAACTGGAATTCACGGAGCCGGAGGAGAATTTTTGGGGCGTTTCGTTTCCGTCGCAGCCGGATAGCTCGGAAGTTCCTCCCGCAGCGGAAGCGGTGGAAGCGGAAGAGACGACGGAAGACGATCCCAACGAGCCGGTGGCCGCGCCGAAGAGTGAGGACGTGGCGCAGTTGAAGGACGAAGTGGCGGTGCTCAAGGCGCAGTTGGAGGAGTTGCGAGGGAAACAAGCGCCGGAAGACAAGGAAGCGGTGACGCGGAGATTGGCAGAGGCGGAAGCGGCGGCGCGGTCGGCGGCGGAGATCGAGGCGAAACAGAAAGCGGAAGAAGCGGCGCGGAAGAAAGCGGAGCGCGCGAAAGCGGAGCGCGCGAAAGCGGAGCGCGCGAAAGCGGAAGTGGCTGCGCAGTCGGCGGGGGAAATCGAGGCCGGGCAGAAGGCGGAAGAGGAGGCAAGCAAGAAGGCAGAACGCGCAAAAACGGAAGCGGTGCCCTGGTCAGCTGCGGAAATCGAGACGAAGCAGAAGCTGGAAGAAGAGTCGCGCAAGAAGGCCGAACCTGCGAACGTGGAAGGCGGAAGCGCGCCGGCGACGATCGGAATGAAGCTGCCGAGTGCGGGCCTGCGGTCTGCGCCGCCACCATTTCCGCATACGGCGAACGCGGAGGCGGCCGCGCAAGCAGAGATCGATCCGTTGGAGGATTTGCTGCCGAAACCAGCGCTGGACTTTTCACGCGTGCCGAAGCATGTGGACCCGAACGATCCGTTCAACATTTACCGGCCTGAGCCGAAGGGTGCGGGTAAGCGGGAACTTTTGGTTGGTGGTGTTGTGCTGGCGGTGGCGATCGTGGCAGGCACCGGCGCGTGGTACAAAAACATGCTGCCGTTCTTGCATCGGGCACCGAAGGCGAGTGTTGCGGCGAATGCTGAGACTGCGACGAAGCCAGTGAGTGAAACCGGCAGCGCGAGTGGAACGACCGCGCAACCGGCGGGAAATATTGGCGGCGCGCCAGTGAGTAATTCCGCGCCGAGCGCAGTGAATGTGATTCCAGAGCCGGCGCGGCCTGCAGCAGCTGGCGCGATGCCCAATTCGCCAGCGGCAGCGCCGCCAGTGATTTCGCCGATTGTTTCGCCAGGGAACGAGTCACCCGCGGAGAGAGCGGCGTTGGCGGAAAAGCCCGGGACGCGGGCGACGGCTTCCGCGAAGAAGGGTGCGGGAAAACCGGCGGAGAAATCAGGAAAGAATCATGGGAAAGCGCAGACGAGCGGGGAATCGGCGCCGGTGCCGGTTGCGCCGGAGGTTTCCGTTTCCGATCTGCCGATCCTGCCGGCGAAATTGCTGAGGGCCGTGCAGCCGATCTATCCGCCGGATGCGATGCGGAATTACATCACGGGAGATGTGCGAATAGAGGCGGAAGTCGACAAGCAGGGGCGCGTCGGTGCGATGAAGGTTTTGCTGGGCCCGGCGCAGTTCCGGCAGGTGGCGATGGACGCGCTGCGGCAGTATGAGTATGTGCCGGCGACGCAGGGCGGGAGGCCGGTGCCGTCGAAGGTGACGGTGACGATCAAGTTTTGGTTTGATCCGTGAGATGGTGCTGCCCATGGGACCCTCTTCGTTTCCACTGAAAAAATTTACTGAGGTGATGCAGGTTCGAGGAGTCGGGGTGTGCCTGCATTGGTCGTTAGTTTTAGTTGGCTGCGTGATATTGCTGGGTGTGATTGCATGGGGTGGAGTAGCAATGCAAGCGACGGTGGGTCTGCCACTGGTGATTTATCTCAGCGTTTTCGGATTTACCCGATTCACTCCTCTAAATGTGGCCATGGGAGTTTTGGGATACTACAGCCTATTTGTTGCTGCTTTGAACCTCTTGCCGATTCGCCCCTTGGATGGCGCCAAGGCTTGGTATGTTGTGCGGGTGATGTTTCAAAAGCAGGAAAGCAAGGCCCCGAAGAGCGCTCGTATAGGTAAGAATACGATCAGAATCGGGATGCGAAGAATGACTGAGTTTGCGTGTAGAGTGCTGGTGGATGCGGCGGACTACTTTGTGGGTTGCGGCTTTAGTTCGACCTGGACTTGCTGGAAGTCGGTGGTGCCTATGTTTTCGGCGGCGTGGGTGACGGCGTCACTCCAGCCCGCGGTGCCCGCTTTGGGACTGCGTTCGATCACTTTGCCGTCCGGCAGGGTGACTTTCAATTTTCCATCGGTCAGAAAATAAGAGACGTTCGCGGGATGCGAATGCATTGGCGCGACCTGGCCGGGCTTGAAGTGGACGGCGAGGACGCGAACCTGATCGTTCTCGAAGATGACCGTGTGGCTGTCCCCGGCGACTTTGACGACGTCCTGGGAGGGAACAGGGCGCGTGGCGGCGTATACGGCGGAAGCGGTGAGCAGTGTTGCGCCGAGAATTGCTCGCGAAATCTTCATGGTTTCTCCTGTTGGGATGGAACGATGGTTGAGTGTGTCCCCTGGGTGCGGGAGCCGGGGAGATGATACACCGGGAGTTTTTGCTGGGGCAAAGGGAAGATTTTCTTTGTGGAGGGGTGGTGATTGGGGGAAGGTTTGGGTGGTTGGCTTAGTCCGTAAAAGCGAACGCTTCGCATTCGCACTCAAAAGGAAGCGGCCCGCCCCAGAAGGCGGGCCCTACAATCCCAAGCGTGAAATGAGACTCAGATGCAGTTGCCGGCGGTGTTGGACCATTCGAGCTGGACGGTATAGGCGCCGAGCTGTTTGGTTTTCCAGGCGCAGATGTCGCCGATTTCGCCGTTGCTGTCGTCGTACCAGCCCTGGCCGGGAATGGGATCGGTGATGGCTTCGCAAAGTTCGTGCGAGCTTGTGGAAGTGAGCGCGGGCAAGACCGTTAGTCCGCCCATACAGCCGGAGCAGCCGGGATAGGGCATGGCCGCGTAGAAGATGCCGTCGGGCGTTGCGTCGTGGTAGCCGCAGAAATCCTTGCAACTTGCAGAGCCACCCAGTTTCACCTGGCTGCCGGGCGGGAGAAAGACGAAGTAGAGGGAGTTGGCGCTGGAGGGAGGAAGGGTTCCGTTCGTGAGTTCAGTTTTGATCAGGGATTGAATGGCGGAATCCTGCACGGTTTTGCCGGGCTCGGGCGTGATGAGAACTTTTGTGCCGATGCGCTTGCCGTGGCCGATCGCTTTTCCGGGGACACTGTATTCGCCAAGCTGGTCGAGGAGCGGGCTGGTAAGGACGAAATCGAAGAAGGAGTTCATCTGCTGGCTGAGCTGCGAGTTGGCGGCGTCCTGCCATGCGGTGCCCCAGAAGAGGGTGAAGACTTCGACGCTGGTGAGGAGAGGACCGTTGCGATAGGTGAGGTGGGGCGCGGGCGCAGCGGCATCGCGAACGTAAGGATGAAGCGGAACAATGCGGATGGGCGATTTCGTTTGCGATTTTCCAGACGAGTGATTGGTCTTGCGGACGGCACGCGTGGACATGGTTGGCTCCTTGCCGGACAGTTGCACCAGGCTGGGGAGGAGTGCGCCGGAGGAGACAGGCTAGCGAAGGGAGATGAGGAAGTAAATAGGACTGGCGGTGACGGAAAGAGAAGAAGAGCTTAACGCAAAGACGCTGAGTTCGCTAAGAAGAGCAGAGAAGAGAAAAACGAGAGCGGCCCGCCTCGGAAGGACGGGCCCTACAACGGCAAGAAATACAAAGACGGGGCCATCTGAAGGTGGCCGCTATGTTAGGAGAGTGGTTCCAGTTTGCGTTGGAGGCCGATGCTTGGGTCGTGTTCGTTGTTGACGATTACCAGGTCGTATTTGAAATGCTGGCCGCCGCTGCCTTTGAACTGGGAGCCGGGAATCCATTGGCCGCCTACGAGAGGAGTTCTGGTGACGTTCTTGACGGGCTGGCCGTGCCAGGCGATGGGGCCGACGATGGAGTTGTAGTTGGTGGCGAGAATGGAATCGCGAATGGCGGCGGGGGAATTGATGTCCTTGGTGCGCTTGAGAACGTCGAGGGCAACCTCGAAGAGCGCGTGCAGGTAGCCGAGCGGCTGGGTCCACTGCTTTTTGGTTTCGTCTTCGTAGGCGGCGCAGAGTTCGGCGGAATTTTTTCCGGTGAGGCCAGAACTGAACGGGAAACTTGGCGACCACCAGACTTCGGTGGTCAAGCCGGCGCCGCGATCGCCGAGCGCTTCGACAGCCGTGGGAAAGAGAATCCCTTTGGCGATGCTGGCGATTTTTGGCTTGAAGCCTTGCTCGCCGGCTTGCTTCCAGAACGTGGCGAACGCCGGAGGAGGAAGCACGCCGGAAAGGATTTCGACATTGGCCTTTTTGAACGCCGCGATATGCGCGGAATAATCGACGGTGGAAGTTTCAAAGCGGCCTGGATCGACAAGCGTGAATCCTTTCGCCTGCAGCGCCGGGGGAAAACCAAACTTGGCGTCGGAATAGGCGATGCCTTCGGGATCGTTGGGCCAGAGCGCACCGACGACTTTGTTGGTGGGGATGGAACCCCACATGGCCGTGAAGACGGCGATCAAGTCTTCGAGTCCCCAGAAAAAGTGATAGGTCCACTCGAAGCCTTTTTCGGGCGTGCCGCCGCGGCCGAAGAAATAGGATTGCCATGGCGCGTCGGTGGTGATGCAGGGGACGCCGTTCTTTTCGCACTGATCGCTGACGGGATTGACGGTGGCGCCGGTGCTCGAGGCGACCATCAGGTCCACATGGTCGGATTTGATCAGCTCGGATGCGATCTCTGCCGCGTGTTTCTGATCGGACTGGGAGTCTTTTTCGAGAATTTCGATGGGATAGGTCGCGCCGTTGATGGCGATGCCGCCCGCAATGGCTTTGCGGATTCCGGCGAGGACGAAATCGTTGCCTTCGCCGAAACGCGCGAGTACTCCGGTGCGCGGGCCGATGAAACCGATCTTGATCGTGCGGCTTCCGGCTCGCGCGGATTTTCCGAATATCAGGCGCGGAGCAACTCCCGCCACGACGGCGGCTGCCGCGGAGTCTTGCAGGAAGCGCCGGCGGCTGGATGCGGCGCGGGTTGCGTTCTGGTGCTTGGGCCCGGTTTTCGACTGGTCGCTCATGCGCACTCTCCCATCAAGAATATCCCGCGCCTTCGCCGCGCGTTTTAGGGCTGGACTTGTAAAAGTTTCAACCGAGAAGGAATTTCTGTACTTGAGTATTGCGCCTGCGCCGCGGGCTGACAAACGAATAGTGGCAGGGGATGTACCCGAGAGTTACTAGAAATCGGAAGAGCAGTCTGCGGACGAGCAGACAGAATTCTTTGGGGCGATTGCGTGTCCTACGGGGCGGGAGCCAGGGGGGTGTCGCCATAAAGGAATGCGGTAAAGGGCGTGCCTTGCTTGATGACGGCGTCGGTGCCCCGCCGAAGTGCGGTAAGCGGGCCGACCACGGGAATCAGGATGGCTGCGTTTGGAGGCTTGGCCTCGCCTTCGCGTGCCGCTTCGCCGCACAGGCGGATAAGCGTGCCGTTCAGGTCGAGATAATCAACTTTGAAGGAGAGAACGCCGGGAAGACCGAACGCGGTGTTCTTGTCGACTTGAATTACGGTGCCAACTGCGGGCGTGCCGGTCTTGATGAGGACCACGCCGTCCTGCTGGACGTCGCGCTTGACGGTCATGGGAATCTGATCGCCGACAGACGCGGTGTGAGAATTCACGTCGGCAGCGAAGGCGAGAAGCACGGGCGTGCCTTGGGGGAGAAGAAGCTTCTCGCCGGGAGGAATTTGGGGAGCGGCGTCGGCAGTTTGCGATTGCATGGGAACCGGCTGCGAGACAGTGGGATTGTTCATTGTGTATTTCCCGATTGCCACGAAGCTGCGCTGAAAATTGGGAGCGATGGCGATGGCCTGGAGCGTGGTGGTGGAAGAGATGGTGACCGGGCCCATGTAACGCTGAGAGGAGGAGGTGGGGGTCCAGCCGTCGGTGGTGTAGTAGATGATGGCGCCTCTGGTGGCGTCGGTGATTTTTACTTTTGTGGGAGAAGAGTAGGCGCCGGGCTTGACGGAAAATTTTGGCGTGGAGGTGAGGGCGACATACGGCTGGTAAGACTGCGTGTTGGCCGCGTCCGTCGCGTTCTGCATGGCCCGCTGCGCGTCCTGCTGGGCTTGCTGCGCGTCTTGTTGCGCCTGCTGCATAGCCTGCTGAGCGGCTTGGGCGCCGGGGTCTTGGGCGAGCGACGAGGACGAGGTGAGAAGGAGAAAAGCGAAAACGGCTAGAAGATTTCGCATGACGACCTCCTGGTTTGTGGGACGTAAGCGAACGGCGTCTGGTTCCAGTGAATCGAGGTTGTTCGCGAAGATTTCCTAGAGAGGAACTAGTGAGTGTGATAAAGACGGGATCGGGATATGGGGAGTTCTCTGGTTATTGTGGGGAGTGATTTTCTATTTGAATCTGCGGAGCAAATCGGAGGTAGTACAGCAGATTGTAACTTGGCTGCTGAGAGGGAGCGTGCTGGAGCTATTGATAGCAGTGCCGTGCCAGGTGTTGGTGCGGCGAAAGCCTGAGTGTTGCGCGAGGAATCGCTGTGCCACAGGGAGTTAGAAGAGTTTTACCGCTACGCGCTGGGGGGTGTTGCCTACGGGGATTAGAGTGATTAGGGAATCGGTGTAGAGGCGGAGGACGGCGAGGTCCCCGGAGGATTCATTGACGACGAGGAGCATGGAGGGCTTGGCGACCGATTGCGGGAGATCGAAGCGCATGGCGTTGGGAGCGGCGCCGACGTTGATGGGCTTGCCAATGATGCGACGGTTGAAGATGTCCACGTGGAAGACGCGGCCGGCGGCTCGATCGGCAACGTACATTTCCGAAGCGCCCTCGGTGAGGATGGCGCTGGCAGGAGCGGAGCCGAGGAGCATGGTGTCACCGACTTCGTGGGTCCAGGTGTTGATGGCCTGAAGGACGTGGGCTTCGGGAGAGATCACGTAGAGTTCGCCGCCGTCGGGTTTGAGAAGCATTTGGGTGGGGCGACCGGCGAGTTCGAGATTCGCGAGCAGGACGGCGCGGCGGAGATCGACGACGGAGAGGCGATTCTGCGAGCGGCTCATGACGAAGGCGATGGTGCTGTCGGGGACGATGGCGACTTCGTCGGGCTGGGGGATGACTTCGATAACGGCGCGCGGCTGGAGCGTGGCGGCGTCGTGGATGGTGAGCGAAGAAGAGCGGCGATTGACGACGAGGATGGATTTTTGATCGGGCGTGATACGGGCTTGCACGGGTTCGGAGGCGGTGCGGGCACGGCCGAGGATGGAGCGCGAGGCAGTGTCTATGGCGAGGAGTTGGTCGGAAGCGGCGGAGGTGGTGTAAACGCGGTCGCCTGTGGAAGAGAAGTCGAGCGAGAGCGGCGCGGGGCCGACGGGAATTTTGGCGATGAGTTGCGAGGTGCGTGTGTTGAGGACGAAGACGTAGCCGCCGGCGCTGCTGACGCCCCAGATTTCGGGGCGTTTGGCGTGTTCGCGAAGGTCGGAGATGGCGGGGCCGACAGGAATCTTGTTGATGACGCGGAGCGAGGCGAGATCGACGACGGTGAGAGAGCCGTCGGATGTGGAAATGTAAGCGTTGAGGTGGAGATCGGGGCGGAGGACGGAGGGGCGATGCTCGCTGAGAAGAATGACGAGGGCGAAAATGAGCAGCAGGACGAGGAGAAAGTAGACGCGGAAGTTTTTGCGATTGGGCATGAGGAGAGTGAATAGTTTACAGTTTTTGACTTGAAGTTTGAAACAGGATAGCAGAGTGACTGGTGACTGGTGGAAAGGCGGTCGCCGGCGACCAGCGGCCAGAGAACGGTGAAGAGAAGAGAAAACCCGCACCCTGAAATCGCAGGGTGGGCACCCAACAAGAAAATGATTTCGCGTGACTTGCGTACGGGTTGAGGCTTACGCTTCCCAAACTAAACGGGGTGCACCAGTGACATCAACTTCGCTTCCCGCGAATTCGGGCACCGACGGAATCGTCCACAAACAGGTGTGGCTGCCGCGCGATCGCCGGCTCAGGCTTCTCGCCCTGGCTTCCCTTATTTACTTTACGTGTTCGGGGGGCGCGTTCGGCTTGGAGTCGCTGATCGGAGCAATCGGAGCGTTGTGGGGCGGAGTATTAATCCTTGTTGCCCCGCTTGCCTGGAGCCTGCCGGTAGCGCTAATCGCGGCGGAACTCACGGGGCTAATGCCGGAAGAAGGTGGGTTCTATATATGGGTTCGCGAGACGATGGGAGCATTTTGGGGAGTGCAAGAGGCGTGGTGGATTCTGAGCTACGCGGTAGTCGTGTTGGCCATTTTTCCGGTTTTGTTTGTCAGCTACCTGACCTATTTCTTTCCAGCCCTGGGGCCATCGGCAGATGGCTCCCACCCCGTGATGGGAGCGCTGCTTCGCTGGCTGGTGGCAATTCTGGTGATTGCATCGTCGATGGTGGTGAATTTGAGCGGCGCTCGAGCGGCCGGGCGTCTGGCGAAAATTGGGATGGTGTTCGTGCTGGGCGCGTTCGCGATCATGATTCTGGTTTGGCTGCGGCGGGGTGATGGCCCGGGGGGCGTTGCCGGCGCAGTCGCGCGCGGCTTCGGCGGCGAGCATCATGGCGCGCTGCTACTGGTGCTGTCGATCGTTGTTTTCAACTTCTCGGGATGGGATTGTGCTTCGACCTATGCGGCTGAAGTGGATGAGCCACAACGCAACTATCCGAAGGCAATTGCGATCGCCCTGGTAATCATGGTCCTTAGCTATTTGCTGCCGGTGATTGCAGGAGTGAGTCTCACAACCGATCCAAAGATCTGGAGCGACGCGGCTGGGTGGCCGGCGGTTGCAGAATTGATTGGAGGGCACTGGCTGGGGAATCTGCTGGCTGCGGCGGGCCTCGTGTCTATGTGGGGCCTGTTCAATGCTCAACTTCTTTATGCTTCTCGCTTGCCGTATGTGCTGGCCTACGATCGATGGTTGCCGAAAGCGCTGGCAAAGGTGTCGCCGCGCACGGGAGTGCCAAGATTGTCGATCATCAGTCTTTGCGTGATCGCCGGCATTTTTGCCGCTCTTTCCTTTGGGGAACTTGCAGTGATTCAATGCGTGGTCTACGCGGGAGTTCCCATACTGGAGTGCATTGCGCTAGTAATTCTGCGTGTGCGCCGTCCGGACGCTCCGCGAATTTTTCGAGTGCCAGGTGGATGGTGGGGTCTGGGATACGTATGCCTTACGCCGTTCGGGTTCACAATGCTGGTGCTGTTCGCGGTGTTACGCGACTGGAGAGGCTTTCAAGGGCAACTGTTTGTGGTGGGACTCATTGTGGCAAGCGGCGTGTGTTTGTACTGGGTGCCCGCGGGTTGGGGCAGAAGAGCAGGCGGAGTTGCTTGAGGCGGAGTAGCGGCGCATCGTGGCGGCAAAGAGGAAAGAAAAGAGTTCACAAAGAGGACACAGAGGACCAGCAGAGTTCACTGAGAAGAGAAGAAGTCAGGGGAGTTTGGCGCATTCGGATTTGGTCTGGAGGAGGAGGACGGGAACGTCGGGATCGGCGTCTTTTTAAAGGGCGAAGAAGTCCTGGTAGGCGGCGCGGGCTTTCGTGGTGTCTCCCAGCAGGACGTAAGCGCGGGCTAGTGTGGTGTCCCGAAATTTCCTGGGCCATTTCCAGAACCGTAAGCCTTGTTTGGTGACTGGCTTTGGGACGTTGAGATATAACAATTATTTACGGGACAGCATCTAGCAGTTCAGCATCTTCGTCTGGGCACTGCGATCCTCGGTCAATTTCGCAAGATTAGCGCAAAAAGATTCCTAAATCTGAATCCAACTCCTGATTCACGCGGAAACCGGGCATCAACTGAAGTCAGGGTGCGGCACAAGTCCGGTAACCCGGCTTGCCTGGGCCGAGAATCAATTTTCGAAGAGAGCAGCTACTTAGGTTGTTTGATATCCGGACTGGCTTGTTCGATGCTGCCCTTCACCAGTTCGGTCTTCACTTCCGACTTCTGTCCACGGAGAAGGTTGACTTCCGTTTCAAAGGTCCTGTAACCCGGCAGTTCGACCTTGATTCGATGTTTTCCAGGACTGATCAAGAGGGAATGAACCGCGCCGCCTAACTCACTGGCATGTCCGATGTATTGGTCATCAAGAAATACAGCTGCGCGTCCCGGCTGGACAGTGATTTTTAATGTAGCTGTGACGTCAGGGGCGTGTGATCCGGGCAACAGGTGCATAACGACTTGGACGGTCTGCACTTGCCCGGGCTCAACGAGGACTTTTCGCGCAAAATTGCCGTATCCGGACTGGCGCACTTCAATTTGGTGTTCACCTGGCAGCAACAGCACCTTTTTGTTTCCCTTCAATTCTTTTAGAAAGCCTACATATTCCCCATCGATCCAAACACCCGAATCTCTCTCCACTTTCGAGGCACCCTCAAAGTGCACTTCTCCCATGACCTTGTTACTCTGCGGAGATACCTGCCCGGCCATACCGAAGAAACAAAGACTCGTAAGCAGGAGTTTGGCAAGCTGCGACCTTAACCTTGGGGACATTCCTCACCTCATTGGATCTCAAGTATTTAAGGGGGCTGTCGCTGCAGTATAACACCACTCCAGTTCAAGGTTCGACACGGTGGCGCGAACGCTCCGGGGCTGGGATCGAAAGATTTCAGGGACGAAGCGGCCGAGGTCGGGGTCTTGAGCTTTGTAGACGACGCCCATGCCGCCGGACCGGGCCAGAGGGAAACAAGAAGAACTACAGTTTTCTCTGCGCGCGCATCCCCCAGGCGCGTGCGGGCAGTTCAATTGCTCCCTGGGGGTTCGCCGGCAGGACCGTCTTCAGTCGCTCGCGAATCGCCGTTTGGGTTTGTTGATCACGTGCGGCGAGATAACCCGGTGCCGAACCCTGCCCGGTCAGCAGTGGTTCCCAATAATCGTCAAAGCTGGTGAAACGTGTTGTCACGTCGAGCGCATGTGAGGTCAAGCCTTCCAGCTTCGCTTGCTCGAAGAGGCTGCGGAGTCCTTCTGGTGTACACATCGGGAAACGGTACGCCTGATCGAAGGTGGCCGCTTCGCCGTCGATTGCAATGGCTGCATCCCAGAACTCGCGCAGAAACGTTGCTCCGTGGGCGTAGTCCCAAACGTAAACCGCGATGGCGCCGCCCGGCGTGGTGACCCGGCGGAACTCCTCCAGCGCCCTGCTCGGACTCGGAAGGAAGTTTAACCCCAAGCCACACACCGCAACATCGAAGCTGGAGTCCGGGAACGGCAAGGCCATCGCGTCCGCGGTCTCGAAGCGGACGTTGGGGTATGCGTGACGCTGGCGAGCAAAGCCGATCTGCTCAGGAGAAGCATCCACTCCCACGACGGTGGCAGGCGCGGTACGTTCAACAATGGCTTCGGTGACCATGCCGCTCCCGCAACATACGTCAATCCATCGCAGACCCGCAGGGACATCCAGCCACTTCAAGAATTCATGGGCCACCAAACGGCTCCACCGCCCCATCCATTGGTCGTACTGCGCGCCCGAAGTCCATTGATCCATGCTTGTCGATTTACATTATTTGCGGAATAGCTGCCAGAGAAAAGATAATGGACCCGTCAGCGACTGAAGCCACCAAGCGTTACTGGGCGGAGTGCGGCACCCGGTGTCCCTTAGGATTTGATTTTTTCCGCTATGTACAGCAGCAGCGGAGCGACGTGAATTAAGTTGTAGGGGATGGCCGCGCCGGATCTTACTCATGAAATCGACGTCGCCACTCAAGCGGCCAACGCCCAAATCAATTGGCTTTTTCGATCAAAGGACGCGCTCCGCACGGGCAGACCGTGCCAGCGCTCCGGTTGGGATGAGAGTTTTGGGATCGGTGTTAGTTGACGTGACGGTGGAGGACTTGGGCGATTTGACGGATTTCGGCGAGGAGTCCGGCGAATTCGGCGGGGAGGATGGATTGCATGCCGTCGGAGAGGGCTTTTTCGGGCTGGTGATGGACTTCGACGAGGAGGCCGTCGGCGCCAACGGCTACGGCGGCGCGGGAGAGCGGAAGAACTTTGTGGCGTTTGCCGGTGCCGTGGCTGGGATCGACGAGGATGGGCAAGTGGCTGCGCTTTTTTACGGCGGGCACCACCGCGAGATCGAGCGTATTGCGGGAAAAATCGGAGAAGGTGCGGACGCCGCGTTCGCAGAGCATGACGTTGTAGTTGCCTTCGCTCATCACGTATTCGGCGGCCATCAGGAATTCGTCGAGCGTGGCGGCCATGCCGCGCTTGAGGAGCACGGGCTTTTTGGCGCGGCCGGCGCGCTTGAGCAGGGAAAAATTCTGCATGTTGCGGGCGCCGATCTGGATGACGTCGGCCCACTCTTCCACTAAATCGAGAGATTCGTTGTCGATGGCTTCGGTGACGATGCCGAAGCCGTAGTGTTTGCGGACTTGCGCGAGAATTTTTAGGCCGGGGAGGCCGAGTCCCTGAAAGCTGTAGGGCGAGGTGCGCGGCTTGTAAGCGCCGCCGCGGAAGAGGCGCACACCGGTGGGTTTGAGTTGTTCGGCGATGGCGAGACACTGCTCTTCGGTTTCGACGGCGCAGGGTCCGGCGGTCATGGCGAGATGCGGTCCGCCGACGAGGACGTCACCCGAGGGAGTAGGGATGCGGACGATGGTGGGATCGGATTTTACGTCGAGAGAGACGAGTTTGTATGGCTTGGTGACGGGAATGCATTCAACGACGCCGGGCATGGATTCGAGGACGCCGAGGTCGACGGCGTCTTTGTTGCCAGTGATGCCGATGGCGGTGCGGCCGGCGCCGGGGATGGGATGAGCTTTCAGGCCGAGCGATTCGATTTTGTCGCAGACGGAGCGGACTTGTTCGTCCGTGGCGTTGGATTGCATGACTACTAGCATCGGAGAGGTCCTTTGGGACCGCGGTTAATCAGTGTACTAAAGAGGATTGAGATGGGGCAAATGGGTGGGGAAAGAACAGATTTAACACCGAGGACACTGAGGAAGAGCACAGAGGTCACAGAGAAGAGGGCGGCAACCTGCGGGAGGGATTGAGCATCCATTTTAACGAAAGCAGAACCTCGCCCAGTTGAGGATGAAGTGGACTGTCCAGCCGCTGCTTTCATTTGCTGAAAATCTGCACGGAGGACATACGCATGAAACGCATGTTGCTGCTGATGTGCCTGGGCGTCTTGTTTGTGCCGGGTGTGCGTGCCCAGGGGGGGCACATTGAAGCTGGAGTGTTCGCGGATTATTTCCGGATGTCGCAGACGGACAACAATTATCTGGGGATTGGAGCTCGCGCGGGATACCGGGTGTTTCCGCACGTGAAGCTGGAAGCGGAAATGGCGTATGACTTTGACAAAGGGTTTGGCGAACTGACCACCAGCACAGGAGGAACGATTGTGGTTCAGAACTCGAACATTCATGTGCTGCACGGATTGTTCGGGCCGAAGATTGAACTGGGACACGGTTTAATCCGGCCCTTTGTGGTGGTGAAGGGCGGGTTCGACAAATTTTTTGTGAACTCGTGCCCGACTTCGTTCAGTTGCGTGTCCAGCCAGATTGCGAATCTGCGCGCGAGCAGCGTGAATGGAGCGTTTTATCCGGGCGGCGGATTGGAAGGGCATATCGGGCCGGTCGGCTTGCGGCTGGAAGTTGGCGACGAGATGTATTTCGCCAACGGGACGCACCACAATTTGCGGATGGCGTTTGGGCCGTACATCCGGTTCTGAGAAAACCAGGAGGGAAGAGAAGAGGGTTTGCGGCGCCTGATCGTAAGAGCCCACCCTTTGCCCAAACCGCAAGGGGTGGTGCACCCTCAAGATCATTTGTTGAGTGGCGCTATAGAAGAGGACTAGAGTAGGGAGAGAGAAGCGTTCCAGCCCGGGAGGAAACGTTGCTATCAGTCATGACCATTCCAAGCTGGTTCCCTAATCTTAATCTTCCGATCACGAGCTCTCAACTGCTCGTGGGAGGAGGAGCGTTATTGTTCGTTGCCGGATTGCTGATCGGCATCGGGCGAAAGCAGCGAGTGGCGTTGCAGAGGTCGCCGCTGACGGATGAGTTGATGATTTATCTGAGCCGGATTGCGGACGCGGCGGAGATGCAGGCCAGCCGGCCGTCGGCGCAACAGATTGTGGAGATGTTCGAGAAGCGGATCGAGCAACAAC
>Ga0210409_10002651_pt1 | contig 21023 bp, 18 predicted proteins | sample IncBWH17MmetaG_FD_161649 | JGI IMG/M metagenome (GOLD analysis project Ga0210409, IMG submission 161649) | Forest soil microbial communities from Barre Woods Harvard Forest LTER site, Petersham, Massachusetts, United States - Inc-BW-H-17-M | ecosystem: Environmental > Terrestrial > Soil >...
GGCCGATCTCCGGTTTCTGGTGAAGTTGCTTCGCGCGGAACTCGACCGCTTCGCGCGTTCGCTGGTCCTGCGCCTTCTGCAAGGCGCCCTTCAGGAACATCTGTTTCAACAGGTCCACATGGTCGAAGTCCTTCGGGCTGCGTTCAAGGAAGGCGGTGGTTGCCAGTTCGGCCTGTTGCACATGCAAATCCCTCGCCTCCTGAAATTGGAGCAACGGACTGATGTAGTAGGTCTGCGACGGGTCAATTATGACGACGCGCTCGCGCTGTTTGAACTGATTGATGATGTGGTAGCGGTCCAGCGCTGCCAGCACTGTCACGGCGATGGCAACGAAGAACCAGAACCAAGGCAGGCGGTCACGCTGAGCGAACAGTTGGGTGGGATCGAAAGCCTTGCGGGCCGGCCCAACACGCGGCGAGGAAGACTTGGTCTGGCGAAGTTCAGTGGTTTCCATAGAGCGTCAGTAGTAGCTGTTTTTGATCTTGGCGATGAGCTCGCGGACAGCCGTGTCGCCGGTGATGTCGTCACCGGGGCGGCCTCGCGCGGAGCGCGGCGGCAGGCCCGAACCGGAGATGATGATTGCACCGGCGCTGCCGAGTCCCGCGGCGGTGGAAAGGCTGCTGAGAGAGGCGGCGAGGCCCGCCGCGCCCGCCGTGACTAGCGGCATCCCAGTGGGCGAGGCAACTGCGGCTGCGCCGGCAGTCGTCGCGGCAGTTTGGAGAAAGCTGCTGACCGCACCGGAGATGAGTTGTCCGCCGGCGAGCGTCCCGTGGTCGAGCACTTTCTGGATAACGGCCGGCGCGGCAATCGTGCTAAAGATGATCCAGAACGCGAGCACAAGCACGCCAAGTGACTCCTGCAAGCTGTAAAAGGTCGCCGTTGGATCGAAGTATTTGAGTGACGGGTCGGTCATGAAATCGAGAATGCCCTGTGTGATGAGTGCGGCGACCGCCCAACCAAGCGGCCAGAGCAGCACGCCGACCAGGTGCATCAGATAACGGCTACCAGTGTGCCGCAGGGGTCGGATGGCCATGAGTCCAATGAGCAAGGGCGAGAGCGCGTAGCCGGAAAACAGAATAAATTTCTGAATGATGTAAGCCCAAAACAGCATTAATGACGCGAAATGGCCGATGAGCCACAAGATGCCAGAGATAAGGACTTCAACCGTGAATCCGCTGATGTTGCCGATAATGTCCCACCAGGAATGGGTGCTGCCCGTATCGCGTTTGATGACCAGAAGCTGATTGTACTGGTCATGTACATGGGATGGGTCAACGCCCAGGCCGTTCAGGATGGAAGACTGCAACAGGGACTGCACCTGGTTGCCCCATTGGGGCAGGAAGACCAGCAGCGCCGTCAGCACAAAGAGCCGCACCATGTGCAGCATGAGCGTCTTGCCCGTGAAGCCGTGCGTGACGAGCATGATCGTCCCGACGATGAACAACGCGAAAGCCACCATGCGCAGCAATTCGTTCAATTCGCCGCACTTTTGCAGGAACGTCGGAAAGATGTTTTCAAAGGAGGCCATACGTCGGGACGATTGAAGGATTTTGTTACGGAGTCGGGAACGCTGTGGGCGCGTTCATCAGCTTGAATGTTTGCCCGTACTGCTGCACCGCCTCGGTGAACTCGGCGTCCTGCTGCTGTTTCTGGGCCTGAATCTGCCGCTGCGCATCATTGCGGTTGGCAATGTCCTGCACGAGCGCCGAGGCCGTCGCCTGATTGATTTCGTAATCGGTGTTGTTGAGCGCGGCCGAAAGGCCGACGAGAACGCCCTGCAACTTTTGAACTTCCGCGTCGGTAGTCGCCGACTTGAGTTGTTCGGTGGTCGCGGCGATTTCATCTTTCAACGCAACCCGCCGCGCGGCAGCATCGGTCGAGACGGACAGGTAATTGTCCGTTGTCTTCTGGACGGCGGCGACCGGCAGATACGGGGTTTGCTGCCGGGCGATGGTCTGGCCATCGGGCGTGGTGAACGTTGTGCCGACGCTTTGGAACAAGCCTTCACCGTTATAGACCATGGCCTGTGCGGCGTTGACAGTGGTTTCCAAGGTGTTAAGCGTCTGGCCAAGTTCGGTCTTAGTCAGGTCGTTGACGAGGGGTTGGAGGGTCGAGAGCACAACCTGAGAGGGGTTGCCAAACAGATTCTCGTAGTTTTTGAATTCACTTAACTGGTCGGTGAGCGTTTTAATCTGGGTAACCTGGTTCTCGACCATGGTGACGAACTGCGCGACTTCCTGTGCCGTATCAATGATCTGCTGGATGTTCATCGTCGGATCGAAGACGACCCATTGGGCTTGCGCCGACAGACCGACCCCAACCGTGACGAGTGTGAGTGCGATTAACTTCTTCATACTGTGTTTCCTTTCTTTTGGGAGCAGGCTAGAGCCTGCTCTGCTTACTCCTCGATGCGGAGATACTTGGTTGATTGTTGGAACGTTACTCCGTCAATGCGCTGCTCAGGCAATTGCACGGGGTAAAGGCGGACGCTGCTGTCCTGGTTGCGCTGGTGCTGCATGGACACGTAGAGCCAATACTGCTGCTTGACCGCGTCGCTCTTGCCCTTGTCGTAACCATTGGCGTAAGACTTGTCGGCCTGCGTTTTGGCGGCGTAATGAAGGCCCTCGCTCGCGAGCACTCCGCCCGCCGCACCACCGACGGTGGCGATGGGGTTGCCGTGGGAAAGCTCGTTGCCGAGGAACGCGCCGCCTGCGCCCAGCGCGGCGTCGTCAATCGGGCGCATGGCGGAACACCCGGAAAATAAGCCGATAACGGAGGCGCAGAGCAGGGTCTCGAACGCAAGATGAATGAGTTTGGTTTTCATGTTTATGCTTTCTTGTTGGATTCGTTTCGTGGATCGGTTTGGCGATTGGCGTGAAAGATGATGCCCTCGACGACGCTTGGACATTGGCGAAGCTCGCGGGCGCGGCGGTCGAAGTGTTCGCCACTCGACGAACTGCAATAAAGCATCTCCGCCGAGGCGACGTTGTGGACCGTGCCGCAGAGATTGCGCGTCGAGTCGGTGTGCAGATAGGTGAAAGGTGAATACTTTTGGCCGGTTTGATGGTCGGGTAACGGGTAATTCATGATGGCGTGTTGCGTGACTTCCGGCAGCGCGATGTCCTTGCCCATGTCCTCCAGATCCGTGCGGTCATTCTGCCGCATGATGAAAAACTGGCGCGAATTGCCAAACACGGCGGAGCGGATGCGCGACTGTTTGAACCGCGCATATTGCTGAACGATGGAGATGTTCCAGCAGTTGAACTTGCGAAGTTGGGCGTAGCTTTCCTGAACGATTTCCTGGCCACCGGGAATGTCGAGGAAGCGGGCGACCTCCTCATACACGTTCCGCTTCCGAATCGCGCGCGGTAGCGTCATGATGTGCTTGCGCGCGTGGTTCGTGATGAGGAAACCCGCCGCTGCCTTCAACTCCTTGGCTGATTCCGGGATGTAACCCAATTCGAAATGGGCGATTTTGCCCGTGAGCGAAAGATTGCTAGTGCCATCGAACAGGCAGCCATAGTTGCCGTCACGACACCACGGCAGGATAAGCGTGGCGATTTCCATAATCTGGTCGCGCTCACCGCTCATTGGGTCGAGCAACATCAACTCCTGAAGCATCCGATGCGTCGGGAACTCGTCGGGCGTAAAGTGGGCGAAAGCAAGATTGCGAACTTCCTTGCTCGTCCTGGGGTCTTTGAGGAATTTTAACGTGGCGGCCTCGTCGAACTGTTCTAGGTACTTCCTGCCCCACTCGTTCCACAGGTCCCCCTGCGCCGCAGGCGCATTGGGTCCAGGCTGCGCCTGGTCGCGGAAGTCCGCGAAGGTTTCCAGTGTCGTTGCCCCCGGCGGCATTCGCTCGGCGCGGAATTTCTGCAACGCCATCGCGTGCCGGGCGATGTCGAGTAACTGGTCGTGCCGCTTCTTTTGCCAGTCCTGGAACGCATCCTCGTAAAGCAGATTCAGGTATTTGGCGATCTGCGCTTGGCGGAGCATCTGTTTGTCCTCCTGCGCGCTCGTGCCGATCATCCTGGCGACCAACGCGGTCGCAGCCGAAAGATGGTCCGGCGTCAGTGGCAGTCCCTTGGTGTCGAGGTAGTTGATGGTCAGGTCCCCGTCCGGGTGGATGATGATGGGCCGCGCGCCCTCTTCGACCGTGGCGGTATAAATGCCGTAGGACAGTCCTTCCTCGATGATGACTGTGTAACCGAAGTAACCCTCAGTTTGGGTCAGGAGGTCGCAGACGGTCACCGATTTGCCTGCGCCGGACATGCCCAGCAGCACCGCGTGCTGTGGCGTCTTATTGCCAACCGAACCGGAGAAGGTCTCGATACCGACGAGATTGTCTTGCGGTCCATCGTAGATGGCCTCGGCGGTGGCCAGGTGTCCCGTGAACGTGCTTGTGACGGGCAGCATGTCGGCAAGGAACCGATGTTCAGCATAAAGTTTGCGATGCTCGTAACGCCCCCACGTCCAGCCGGGCCAAGTCTGGAAGAATAGATTCCGCGACGTGCTGGGCAGGTTGCTCTCGAAATACTGCGCCGCGTTCATCGAGTTGATGGCGTTCTTAATGGCGCCGCTCTTGGCGTTGAGGCCGTCGCGGGTCTTGTCCCAAACGCGGATGACGCACATCGCGTGGAACGGAATGGTTTGGCCCTGCATCAGCGCATGGATTTTCCTCTGTTTCTTCTGCATCACCGTAAGCAGGGAGATTTTCTTTTCGCTGGCGTAGTCGCCGGCCACGCGGTCGTGTTCCTTTTCCTCCTTGCTGATTTCCTGCGTGATAGGGAGCGGATCAACGTTCACCGTGATCGTGTAGTCCAGGAGCCGCAGGTTGGTGAGGCGTTGAATGATGCCGGGATAGGTAGTGCGCGGCCAACGGGTGAGTACGATGAGCGAATGATAGTGTCCGTCGAGGAAGAAACCGAAATCAGACTGGCCGTTACCCTCGCTGTGCCAGCAGTTTTCCTGAATGGAAAGTTCCGGTGCAAATCCGTCCGCCGGGTCGTAATCGAACCGGTCGTTGAGCGAAGGATTCAGGAAACGCTTGTAGTGCCGGAAGTGGTCGAGGTCGGACATCGGCAGCACCCGCGCGCCGCCCGAAGCGAAGATTTCCAGCAACATCCGGTGGATGTGCTCGAATTCCGTTTCAAGCTGGTCAATTAAAGTGCTGTAGTAATCGCGGCGCGCCGCGGCGGATTGAAACGACTTCGGCACGTTCTCCAGGCCGCGCGAGACGTAGAAGATGACGCGCTGACGGCGTAGTTTGCGCTCCGACATCGCCTGCCAGTAGCGGGTGAAGCGTTCGTTGCGCGCGCGCTTGGTCCAGACATTGGTAAAGTTTTCCGTCTCGTGCTGGTAGCGCAATAACTCACTCTTGAAATCCGAATCGCAGAAGTATTGCACTTGCAGCCGCTGATTCTCATGGAGCGAAGCCAGCAAAAGGCAAAGTTGATCCTGGAAATCGTTGAGGTCGGCAACTGGACTGTTCGTCAGGTCGGGGGCTTCAAAAATGAAACCCTTCGACACGTAGCCGCCGCGCCGCAGCAGATTGAAAATGACCATGTCGCGGATGAAGAAACCATTGGGTGCACGCTCAAACATAAGTCAGTGGTGTGATCTCTTGGCTTCGGTGGAGTTCATGGCTGCTCGTTCGCCAGGGGATGGCGGGGAAACCGGGTGGTTTGGACTTCGGGCGCGAAGCCGCTCGTAGAAAACCATCGCTCGAAACAATCGCAGTCGTAGCCTGGCGGTTTGCCCTGCCGCAGACCGAATATATAGGCCAGACAAAATCCGACCGGCACGAGAGCGACCACAAACGAGGTCAAAAGCGATGACTTCAGCATGACGAGCAGTACAAAGAACAGCGTGATGCCGGCGCCGATGCCGCCCACGAGCCACCAGAACAAACCTCCTTCCAGACCCCATGTGCGGCCTTTGGAATCGGACGCAGCATTGGTGTCTGTTAAGCGCAGGTCGGTCTTCATGCTCGTGGGCGGTTGGCGGTTTGGCGGGTGCGTCGAGGGTGGGCTTGGGCCTCGTCAGAAGTTGCCGACGCCGACGGCGCTGCTCGTGTCGAGGCCGAAGATTTTGTAAAAGGCGAACACGGCGGCAGGGGCGGCGGCGATGATCGCGCCACCGAGGATGGACATCTTCCCCTGGTCCACATCACCGCGCCGGATGGCAAAGCCGCCATAGATAACCGCAAAGATGCCCAGAACGAACCCGAACATCATGATGACGGCCAGGCTGTTGCTGATGCCGGTCTTGAGCTCGGTGGAGCTGAAGGCTTGAGCGGAGGCCGGGAGGGTGTTGAGCGCGAGCATGGCGACAGCCATGAGGAGCGAAGGCAGCCGCGTGCGGACTTTCGGACTGATATATTTGTTTAACTTCATACGTGTTTTGTTTTCTCGTTTTTCTCTCGTCAGCGGCCTTTCCGCCGAACACGCGATGACAATCTCACAAGCCCTCCAAGTCCTGGTGTATGTCCTACACAACATTCGCGCTCAGTCCGGGCTACAACTCAGGGATGAACAAAACCACAAACCCGACGAAGCTCACTAAGCTCCACGAACTGGACTCCCTGTTGCCGCGTGAAATCCGCGGCCAGCCCCACGCATTGCCAAGAATCATCTCCTCCGTCAGGCGTGGTGAACTCGGATTGACCAAGCCTGCGCGACCGCGCGGAAGTTTTCTACTACTCGGACCAACGGGTGTTGGTAAAACGGAAACGGTGGTCGTAACGACAACGCAAGTCTTCGGCGCGAGCCAACTGTTCCGGTTCGACATGTCCGAGTTTCAGAATCAGGAGGCGCTTGGGCTGCTTCTCGGCGCACGCCTTGGTGAAGTCGGCTACCTGGGCGGAGTACGTGAGCGCGCGGCGGAAGGGTCACTCCTGTTTGACGAAGCGGAAAAAGCACATCCGCGCGTGCTGGACATTCTGCTGCAACTGCTGGATGCAGCGCGCATCACAGTGGCAACGGGACAAACGCTCGACTTCAGCGGCTTCTATATCTGGCTGACGTCAAACATCGGTTCGGCAGAATTGATGAGCCTCCAGCACTCGAACGATGCAACGTTGGAACGCCACGTCCTCACACGAGCGCAACAAACGCTGCGCCCGGAAATCTTCGCTCGCGTCAACGAAAAGCTGGTGTTCCATCGCCTGAGCTACGAACACCAGTTGGAAATCGCGGAGAAGTTCCTCTCCCGTGAAATTGAATTCCTCGCTGCGCGTGGTCACAAGCTGGAATTGGACAAGACGGTGCTGCCGTTCCTCGTGCGAAAGGGATTTCATCCGAAGCTCGGTGCCCGCCCGATGCGCGATGCCGTCGAGAAGTTGGTGGGCGATGCGGTGAGCGAGTGCTTGTTGGGCGCTCGGCAGGCGTCCGGAGTTCTGGCGTTGGACGAGACGCGGGACTGCCTGGTCGTCCTCTGATTCAACCCAGGTAGAGATACAGGTAGGTTTCCTCGATGTCCTCAGTTGGCTGGATTGCACCGAGGTCACGTTTCCGCTGTTGTGCGCATACCCGCCGAACCGCCTTCCGTTTCGCCCTGTCCTTGGGCAGCCGGACCAGCAAACAATCCGCAAATTGGTCACCGTCTTTATTGCTGTAGATGTCAGGCGCGATCACTTTGGCCGCGCCGGCGTGGTAAAGTTGTTCAACGAACTTCGCGGCGTCGCGCTCGCGTTTGAAGCGTCCGAGCGAATGTGCGATTGTTTCGCCGCCATTCCCGTGCAGCCACGCCTTTCGCTTCGCTGTGCTTCGGTTTTTCCAAAAGCGAGCCGATGAACGCCCGGTAAATGTGCCTCTGGGTGGCGTCGTTCTTTGGGGGTATTTTCGCCGGTGCACCACGAAATGTCGGTAGCGTTTTGTTCGTGGTCATCGCGTCGCGATATTCGTCGGCTCTTACAATCCGACCGTGCAGATAAAAGCATTCGGAAAGCAGCGTCCCGTCACGCAGCCAGATCCGGTTTCGGCCGCAGAATTCGCCCCTGACTGTCGATACTTCCATCTGAAGTTGGCCATTTTCGTGCCAGGCTTTTTGGATGCCCATGCCCCGGGTTAGCTTGGATTCGCCAAGCAAACAGCCCTGCTCGCTCCATTGGCGTCCCATCAAGCTTGCCAATTTGGTATACCCACATCCTGAGCGTCCAGCCTTGTCCATCATTTTACACTCGTTGGCTGGGCTAAACCAGGGTTCTTAGCACGATGAGCACGATGAAGGGATGTTTCTCATCTGACAAGCCGGAGCGAATCCGGTTTTCCAAGCCAGTTCAATCTGGGGAAAGATTCCTTGAGGTTGAATTGCGACAGGTTCCCGCGATGAAAACCTAGAGGCAAAACTCCCGGGCGGCGGCGGGCGGGTCAAAGGAGGAACGGAAGCGTGAGCGTCTAAGCGAATCGACCCGTAGTATCCTTGATGCGACCGGCGGCGCCATACAATCAACGGGCGTTTCATCGCGCATTGAGACTCGGGAAAATTAGGTAAAAACCATTGGAATCGAAAGGGCAAACGGGTGAAAAACCATATTGCACCCAGACGGCAAGACGACTACTATACACTTGTTTAGCATGGCTGCGGAACTGACAAAGCCTCAACAGTTGGTGCTCGAATTCCTGGAGGAGCGGAATGCGAATGGCGAGGCTCCGCCCACATTCCGCGAAATCTGTGGACGGTTCGGCTATCGAAGTCCCAAAGCCGCGGCGGATCATGTAGCCGCCCTGGAGAGAAAGGGGTTGGTAAAGCGCGAAAAAGGGTGCGCACGCGGGCTCCGCCTCGTCAGGAAGACCATCGGCATTCCGCTTCTTGGACGGATCACTGCTGGCTTACCCCGCGAAACGTTTGCGGAAGCTGGCCAACGCCTGCCAATTGACCCAGCGTCATATGGTATTCGCGAACGCTCCAGAGCCTTTGCGTTGAGCGTGACTGGCGATTCGATGGTCGGTCGCCAGATTTTTGAAGGCGATATCGTACTGCTGGAGCATGGGGCTGCGCCTCACGACGGTGACGTTGTGGCTGCGCTGATTGATAACGAATCGACTCTGAAAACCTTCGTCCGGAGAGGTAACAGAGTCTGGCTGCACGCGGAGAACCCACGGTATCCTGATTTGATCCCTGCATTGGATTTGCAAATCCAAGGGGTGGCGCGGGCGGTTATCCGCTTTCTCAACAAATGAGCAGCGCGCTTCAATCGCTTCAGTTGATGCCAGAACAGCGGCAGTCCATTCCTGGCCTCGTCCCGGTTAATGGGGGGGGAACGCTGGGGCGAATTGATGAGCAATATGCGCTCCGTCAGGCAGCGGCTATCGGAGGAATTGACTATTTATTCTTTCGGCGATTTTCAGATGGCCGTTCTTCCCAAGTAGCTGCGTCTGTCATCGACAATAACGATGACCATTTTGGTGAATCTCAACTGGCTGAAATCCATCTGAAACTTTGGTTGAACGGGGGAACCCCGCTGCTTTACGTCGGCTGGCAGACGCGGGTGGATATCTTGAGCTGCGCGCGCGGGCCAGACTTCTGGAAAAGTTCCGGTGTTAGGTACGAGCCTGCCGAGACTATCGAGATTGCAACGCAGGTCTCCCATGCTCTTCAGGCCAGACAGCGCCGTTTTTCAGCGTATCGGTTGAGTGATGGCACCTTTTGGGATAATCCTGAAAATTCATCGCTTGCTGACGCAGGGAAAGCCGCACATCGGCGACTTATCAGTGCCGTTGTCGAGACGGACAAGGAACTTGAAGGTCATCGGCACCCAGTGCTCCGCCGATTGCTGCTTCTCACAGTGCTCATCAAGTATTTGGAAGACCGGGGCGTCTTTCCGGATGGCTGGTTTGACCAGTGTCACAAGGGAGCTAAGTCGTTTTTTGGATTGCTGCAATTCGGCTCGCCGGATTCTGTTCGTGAACTGCTCAGCAGGCTGGAACGGAAGTTCAACGGTGATGTTTTCGAGTTACCCGAAGCAGGTCAGCAACGTCTAACTACGAGGGAACTGCGGCGATTTGCGGAACTCGTCGAAGCCAAAACACTGAAAGCCCAGCGCTATCTTTGGGATCAATTCTCTTTTCGTCACATTCCGGTCGAAGTCCTCAGTCATCTTTATCAACATTTCGCACAACGAGGCAAAGGTGCTGTGTTTACGCCTCCAATGCTTGCGAATCTGATGCTTGACTACGCACTTCCCTACGACCAGCTCACGGGAAGCGAACGCGTCTTGGACCCTACTTGCGGTTCCGGGGTCTTCCTCGTGGGTGCGTTTCGGCGATTGGTTCACTTTTGGCAGAGCCGTAATGGATGGCAACAACCAGATGTCTCGATGCTCAAGTCCACACTCAAGCGCAGCATTTTCGGTATCGAATTGCAGGAGGAGGCTTTGCATCTCACTGCCTTCAGTCTTGCCTTGGCCGTCTGTGATGCGCTCCAGCCGAAGGTAATCTGGAAAGAATTGAGATTTGATAAGCTAGTCGGTAGCAATCTGCTTGTCGGGGATTTCTCCGATCAGCTCGACAATCTCCGAGGCGGAAGTAACGAAGAGGGATTCGCAGCGATAGTTGGAAACCCGCCGTTCGTCTCCAAACTCAGTGAGGCAGCGCAGCGCTCTCGCGAACAAGAGAAGCAGGCTCTTCCTGTGCCAGACAACCAGATGGCATATTTCATCGCAGAACAGGCGATGTCATTACTCAAGGATGGCGGGCGACTTTGCCTCGTTCAGCCGCATGGTTTTCTCTACAATGAGAAGCCAAGGGCATTTCAAAAAGCCTTCATCTCAGCCAACCAGTTGGAGGCAGTGTTGGACTTCACATCGGTTCGCAAGCTCTACGACGGCGCAGATCCAAAAACGGTTGCGCTGGTGGTGACCAAACGAAAGCCTACTGCCGCGCATCGTATTCGCCATCTCACTTTTCGCCGCACGTTCAGCGTTCAGGAGCGTATAGCATTCGAACTCGACCATTACGACCGGCACTTAGTGCCGCAAAAGACAGCCCAGGAGTTTCCATGGGTTTGGCGGGCAAATCTGCTTGGCGGCGGCCGTTTGCAAAACCTAGCAGCGCGCATGGACGCGATGCCGAAGTTGAGGGAGTTTGTGGAAAGGAAGAAATGGGACTACGGCGAAGGATTCGTCGGCGCGAAAGGAGGAAGACGAGAGTCCGCACCGTGGCTGACAGGTAAACCATTCTTGCCAACCCGAGCGTTTACGGAAAACGGCATTGACGACTCGCAGATCAATATAGTTACGGCAACGAAATTTCGCTCCGTGTACAGCGAAGCTCGCTACAGCTCGCCACTTGTTCTTATCAAGGAACTCGACACGCTTCCCTGCGTTTTCTGGAACAAAGGCTTTCTTGCTTATCGACATCAAATAGTTGGCATCCATTCTCCAAGGACTGAGGAGCAGGCCCTCCGGGCATTTTACAACCAGTTCACCTCTAACCGATTAGTACTTCGCGCTTCGTGCGCGCTTCTCGGCACGCGCGCACTGTCAAGCAAGGCAACTTCCATCCTCAAGCGCGATATTGATGAGCTGCCGTGGCCGGAAGAAGGGAGAAAATGGGATTTAAGCCGATGGGAAAGAGTTTTGTGTGAGGACATGGTTGACTTCACATGTGAGTTTGTCCGATTGGGGCAGAACTCAAGGCTTTTGAAAAGGCAGGTCACCCCTGGGAACATAAAAAACTACTCCGAGATATTTGTCGAAATGCTCGGCAGCATTTACTCGAATCTTCGAGCCGCGAATTCAGGCATGTTTGATGGCCTTGCGTTCCAAGCATTCTGTTTCGGGAAGAAATCAGAATTGGAGTGGCCGACCGACTGGAGTGGACCGCTCCAAGAGATCATCTACGTAACACATGGTGATGCTCTGCGAACGATTCGAGTGCTCCGTTTTTATGAGCGCAACACAATAGTGATCGTGAAGCCGGATAGATTGCGTTACTGGATTGGCTCGACCGCCATCCGCGATGCTGACGAGACGCTCGTGGATTTGCGCAAACAAGGCTACTGATGACTGATCTGTCACCGACCGATCAACCAGCAAGAGGGCGAATCTCACAGGGACCGACCGAGCTTCTCGTGGAACAGACTTTGGTATTTCTGCGTCGCGAGTTGCCTGGGTGGCGCGATGACCCAAGGCGCGTAGCAGAAAATGCAGAAGAGCGACTCAACGCGCAACTATGCAAGTACTTGAATGTCGCTTCGAACCACCGTTTTCCGATGATCCATTTTAGCCACGAGGAAAAGCAAAGCGGAATCCGCCGTGTTGATGTGTCGGCGCTACCAACGATGGAGCAATTTGTCGGTTTAACATACCACAGCATATACGACCCGTTCCTCGTTTTGGAGGGCAAGCGTCTTCCGGCTCCATCCCGTAACCGGGAGCGCGAATATGTGACTGGGGGCGACGACAAATCTGGAGGCATCCAGCGATTTAAGCTTGGGCTTCATGGAGCCAATCAAAAAATCGCGGTAATTATCGGATACGTCCAGCAGGGAGAAGTGAGTAATTGGGAGCGCAATATCAACAGCTGGATCCGCGAACTTGTCGGCAAGCCCGCTTCCACCGGCGAAGAATGGTTTAACGAGGAACAGCTCACCGAGTTTGTAGAAGATGGTGATTCTCGCATCGCGACCGCGTCCTCCGTCCACAAGAGGGTTGGCGATGCAGTCTCGCAAGAGATTGGAATTCGCCATTTTTGGGTCTGCATGAAGAGTCGACCAACAAAAGAATCATGAACTGGAGATAAAACAAAAATGCGTTTAGGAGACCGTCACTCTCGACGGATGGTCGCTAATTGCTCGACTCGCAGGCTCAGATTCTTCCCGGTGTCAAACCATGCTAGAAGCAACGACCGTAAGTCGTAAGTCGGCAATTATCCTAGCTACAACGGGGCTAAAGGCGTGGATCAAACCGCGGCAAGGGCCGCTCGTGGCGAACGTTAAACAAACACAGCGTCACGTTTTGCCGACTCGAGTAACGAAAGAAATGTACCTCGTTGGGCAGCACTGCGTATTTGGTCTCCGGTGAGAGGCACAACGAGAAGCCGTTCGTGTGACCCACGGAGCATTTCTTTTGAAAAAGTATCGGTGAAACCATTCCAAGAGATAAGAAATCCCAGGGAACTCCTGCCTTTTCTATTACGAATTTTTTTCTCGAAAAGAACAAATTCATCCTTTCCACATTTTCCAGACCATTTCTTGCATTCGACAAGAATGAATTCTGCTTCGTCCTTAAATCCATGAGCATTGCCGTCATGCGAAATAACGAGATCGATTTCCTCTGTTCGTGTTCGTGCACGAGACTGAACAACTTTTAGTCCTGGAACTGTGTTGAACAGTTCCTCCGCCAATTTTTCAAGCGCGCGCCCCTTTTCATTCGCAGTTTTGGCCATGTCACATGCCCGAAGCAGATGCAATCGTCGTTTGCACTGCTTTGCGAAGGCCTCCTCCCTTTGAAGTTTTGTTTGAAAGCCTGCAAACAATCTCTTTGCGACTTTCATGTCCTTGCGACAATGCAAAGGTTGAATCTTCAGTATCTCTCCGTTGTGCAATAGAATAATCGAGCTTTGGGTTTCATTTTTCGGGATGAGGCGTTCGGTCAACTCATCAACACCGCGAAGGATATTATCCCAAAACGTTTCTCGATCATTTGCAGGCCAGTCAGATGGCGTTAAGGCGAGGACATCATTTCCAGCCAGCCTGTGTTCAAAAGCGAGGCCGATGGTAACGGGGTGATAGGCTCTACGATCGTCATAATCGATGATCAATGGTTGGATTTCGAATACAAGTCCGCTCCATATTTTCTTGCCATTCACCTGCGCTGTGAATGAGATGCCGGGGATGTCCATTCGTTGGCCGACCGATTCAAGCCGCTTGGCAGCCCGTCTTGAAATGCTGGTAATCTTCTTTGGCCCGCCGTCCGGAACATCAATTCTTGTAGTTCCTATCCAAAATGGTTTGTAAATCTGCGTGAGCGCTTCTCGCTTCTTCCATTTGCCTTGTATTTCCTTGATAGCCGAATCGAGGTTGGCCGGTAGATATGGAACGCATTGGTTGTTGCGTTTTTCAAACCATGCGCCGTTGGTAAAATGCTCCAGAGCCATCGTGTTGAAACGACACGTCATCATTGTAGCGAATGTTTTCGCTGCCTTTTGGGGGTCCGAAGTATTCTCTTTCGTTAATTTGCCCAGAATGTATTTGCCATAGACGTTGTCTCCGTCGCGTGGCGATTTCCAATCCCATTCCAACGGATAATGCAACTCAACAAGTGGGTTGCGCCAAGTGATCTTGCTGGCAGGCTTTTGTTCGATGGAGTGTTTGAGATTCCTGATTCCCCATTTGACTAATGAAACGAGAACCTCAATCCGCCAGTGCGGGTGAGCCTTTTCGTAACTGTCAAGCGCATCCTGAAAACCGTGAAAGTATTTTTCAGGAATCCAATTCCGTTCGTTTGACTTGTCAGCATCTTTCCTCACGCCGGTTCTTTCGCAATCTGGTCGTCCGACATTTCCTTTACCGTCAGGGCGATGACGATTCTTGGGCGGCTACCTGAGTGTTAGCGTCCGTGTTCTCGACGGGTGTGCAGGTGATGGGCATTCGGGGCGGAGCAGTTTTCCACATCAGATCGACCTCCAACGGAGTCAGGTGGTAGGTCTGGTTGATAAGGTCGCTGATCCTCCGCTCGAGTCTCAATGCCTCGGCCGCGAAAGTACTTGAGGGTTCAATAGTGCGGATGTACTCGTCTCGCAACGCGTGAACGCCGGCGGCGGTCAGTGGCAGTTTCTTGCCTCGGATGCGTTTCACCTCGCCGACCCAGGCGTCGGAATCGAGTTTGGTCATCGCAAGAAGTTTGTTGCTCGGCTTTTCAATCGCGTATTCCACGCGGAGCCAATCGAGCAAAGTGCGCTGCGTCTGCTGCTGGCGGAACGTGATTTCGATCAGGCGGCAGACAGCCCTTTCGGCCTCCTGTCGGATGGAAGCGGTCGGTTCGGCAATGGGAAGCTCTTCCATGCGGAACGCCACCGGCGAAAGAGCCTCGTCCTTCATGTGGGGCAAATACCGCCAATTGTGCCACCACATGAGTGGCGAATTCAGAACCGCCAGCAGGAAGAGATCGTCCGTACTCAGGAAAAAAGTCTTGTTGTTGCCAAAGCGCCCAGCCTTGTCGAGGGCGTAGGAGGGGTGGAACTGTATCTCCTGGTACATGATCTTGGGTCTTTCAAACGCATCCCAATACGCGCAGGATCGGAGTTCCCACCAGTATTTGCCTTGGTCTTGCCGTTTTCGAAGCTGCCCCTCCAACGGTTTGAGGTGATGATACAAACTGGGATAGCGAGCCTTAAACTCGGTTTCAGCTTCGTCGCCCATTTCACTCCATGGCCATGCTCGATCACTGCTCGACGGCAGGACGAGCATCCAAAGGTTGGCCCAGTCGGAATTCCAGCGGCCAAGATCGCCGCCCCGTAAATAGGGCTTGATGACCTCCCTGCAGCCCTCGTGCGCCGCGACCAGTTTCCGCTTGCAGTCCTCGTCGATTAGGAACGCCTGGTTGAGTCCGGTGAGGATTCCTCGATACGCCTTGATTCCACCCAACTCTGTGAGAGGCCTGCCTGCATCTCGTATCTTTTGGAGCAGTTGAACGACCGCAATAGGTTCAAGTTGCCATCCGTCTGCGCGAAGTTGAGCAATTTCCAACTCTGTTCCTTGTCGTTCAATCTGCACGCTCAGATCATCAATTCGCAATTGTTCGCGGGGTATAGTGCAAAGTTTGGCCGTCTTTGGCTTTGGCGCTTCGTTCGGCTTCTCGACAACGATAATAGAGGGGAAGACGTCGGCTTCCTGGAAGATCTGTTTGGCGTGGCCGAAATCCACCACCGACTTGACCCATGCTTTTTCGCTGAAGAAGCGGCGGAGCGGTTCACCGTAGCCAGCCTTCATCCATTTGTTGGTGACAATGAAGGAAAGCAGTCCGCCCGGTTTCAGCATACGCACGCCGAGTTCGTAGAAATAAACGTAGAGGTCGGCCATTCCGTGGAACGTGGCGTAGTGGCCTTCGAGCCACGGCTTGAACGGACTGAGCAGTTCCTGCCGCACATAAGGCGGGTTGCCCAGCACGACATCAAACCCGCCCTGAGCAAAGACTTCGGGAAAGGCTGACTGCCAGTCGAAGGCCTTAGAATGGATCGACGGGTCGCTAATGATACTGTTCCCTTCGCGGATTGTGTGGTCGAGGCTGGTCAAGCGCTTGCCGCGCGCCGCTGTCTTAATCCACAGACTTAGCTGGCAAATCTGAATAGCTTCCGCGTTCAGATCCACGCCGTAGAGGTTGTTTTGCAGTATCTGGCGGTCAAGGTCGAAAAGGGTGCGCTGCCCGCGCAGTTCCTCCAGGCGCGCATTGGAGATTTCATAGATTTCGTGAAGTTGATCGAAGGTTTGGATTAGAAACGCGCCGCTACCGCACGCGGGGTCCAGAATACGGAGCCCCTTCAACTCGTCCTGCCATGCTTCCCAGAACCGGATCAACGCCTTTCGTTGCGGCTCGTTAAGTGAGTTCGTATCGTAGGCGTTGGGATCCAGCAACGGCTTTCGGGCGGTGCCAGTGGCTGCTGCCTCGTGCTGGTGCCGGAGCAATTCGAAACGATGTTTCAATACCCCGCCAAGGGCCTGCTCAACTATGTAGCGGGTGATAAAGGCGGGGGTGTAAAAGGCCCCTTCCAGCTTGCGCTTGCTTTTCACTTGCTCGTCCTCAAGCGGAACCACTCCAGACTCCAGACTATGGCGCAACCGTTCCAGGTCGGTAATGGATTGCTCGAAGATATGACCGAGGATGTCCACGTCGATTAACGTCCGGGCCTTGGTACTCTCGCCTGTTTCGGCCACTTCACGCGCGGGCCGGTAATCATAATCCCCAAGGTCTTTGAAATGAGCGCAAACCTCATCCGGCACCTGGAGCGCGTCCAGTGCTGGGTCGAGAGCGAAGAGGCCACCGTTGTAGGCAGGAATGTTCAAGCCGGCGTTACCCTCGTCGATAGCCCGAAACAGGCCCCGGAAGTTGTGCCAGATGGGCTTAGGATTGTATGGATCCTGGTGCTCGAACGCGTGCTTGAGAGACTCGGCCGGCAGCAGCCCACGGTCTTCGCAAAAGGCGCAGAATAGAACCCGATCCAAAAGCTTTTGAGTACACCGCAGGATTTCCGGTGGGGGAGTACTGGTGTTCTCGTGACACAACCGGGTGAGCACCTTTTGGCGGATATCGGCGTAGAGCGAATAAAACTGGTTAGTAAGTTGGCGGCCGACGGACTCTGAGTCGCGGAGCAACTCGTATAGATGGCAGTCTCGGTGCCCAGGCACAACCAGTTCGGCACCTAGAAGGAAGACGAAGCGTTTGAGCAATGCAGGCTCCGCTGCCAATCGCACCGTTTCAAAGCGCTCGTAAGCGTTTTGTTGGGAACCTTTATGGTAAAGGCGCGTTTCCCGAATGGAGGTGACGACTATCCAATCGCAAGGAAGATTGATTGCGTAGCGATACGCCTGGTCCACCGCGGACATGCGTCGCCCTGCAAACGGCCGGTCCAAGGGATCTCGCGGGCCTTTGCCTTCGAGGACAGCTACAAATTGCTCCTTACCTTTCTGGAAACGGCCGATCACGGCATCGGCGACCTTGCCGTCCACCTCGACGTGACGTTCCCTGGAAAAGGTGAACGTGTCTGCCGGGCCGGCCGGACCGGTGTAGCCAAGGAGGCCGCAAAAAATGTCGGTGAGGAAATCGGGGAGCAGAGCGGTTTCCCGGAAATCATCCGCACGTCCTGAGGCGATCAGGTTGGCCCAGTGCTGAAGTTTCGGCTGCCATTCGGCTACACGGACCGGGACATCGAATGAACGTACCTGCTGACGGAGAACCTCCGGGTGGAAGAGCGGTTTCGATTCGAGAGCCATAGGTTCAGTGCGGTGTTACACGGCCAGAAAAGACGCGATCGCGTTTGTCTGACGATCCGGCCTGCACTCTGAGCGTCGGCATCGATAAAGCGCCCCAAAAGCCAACAAACCCACTGAGTATTTCTCACCCGACATGCTGAAGTTGTACTAAACTCATTGACTATCGTCAGTAATCAAACGCGAGAAGGAGCGCAATGGAAGAGTGGGAACATTCACTTTTTCTTTTCAACGAATATTCACGGTGAGAACATGCAGGCACGCATGATTTCAAAGCCGAAAAACGGAGATGCAGAAAAACGGATCTCGCCAGCTGTAGCCCGCCTGAAGCCGGGGCTAAAGCACCTGAAGTCCTCCCTGGAGGAGTTGAGGAACCTGTTCGAACGAGCCGTTACGGTTCAGGACATCGCGGAGCCTCTGATTTCGTTCGATGCAAATCAAAAAGTTGAGGGAATTCTCGAGTTTATGGAGGCCAGAAACTTTGACATCGTCGGGATACGAGATCAGGGCCTGGTTGTTGGTTACATAAACCGCGCAGACTTTAAGGATGGCCCAACCAGAGTACATCTTCACAGGTTCGATATGTGCGAGATCCTTCCGGACAATGCTCCGCTGAGTTCAGCCGTCAAGGTTCTGGGAAAACGGCCAGCTGCATTTGTCACAACGTGGGGGCAGGTCGGTGGAATAATCACTCGAGGCGACCTTCAGAAGGCTCCAATCCGGATGTGGCTCTTCGGGTTGATCTCGCTGCTCGAGATGCAGATGCTCCGCCTCATCCGCGAGCGGTATCCGAACGATTCATGGACCGCCAGACTTAGTGCCAGCCGAGCAGGAAAGGCACACGATCTTTTTAAGGAACGAAAACGCCGTAATGAGGAGGTCTACTTTTCTGATTGCCTGTGCCTTGCAGACAAGGGCACGATATTTCTCAAGGACGAGGCCCTGTTTAATTCTATGGGCCTTGCTAGCAGAAGCACCGGGGAACACTTTTTCGGTTGTTTGGAAGGGTTGCGAAATGCCTTGGCCCACGCGCAAGACATAAACGCACGTCGCTGGCCAGAGTGGGGCATGTTGGCAATCGATACAGAACGACTCTTGGAAAAGCTTGAGACCGCTGCATTTTCCAGTTCACAGGTTGCAGGCGGACCGGAGAACTTTACAGGGGGGCCAACACAGGAGTTGAACCGTTAAAGAGGACCATCATGACTAAGCAGGATCGTGAGCGGCTTTTTGGAGATCCGAGTCTTTTTGGAGGCTGGACGGAAGCCGATATCCTCAGCGCAATTAGACGAACGTTCCTTTCCAGGGGGAGCAAGACCACAATGATTTTGCGCCCTGAATTCAAGAGGCCGAAAGTGCTGCCAGCACTGGAAAAGCGATGGGCAGCCGGCATTTGGTCATTTGGTTACTGCTTTTACATTGCGGAAGCAGCTCAGTTGATGTTCCGAAGCGCATTTCCTGGGGAAAAGTTTGGACTGAAGAGCTTTAAAAGCAAAAAGAAGGTGGGTGGCCAATTGCCTCCCGAATTGAAAAAGCACTACACCCTGTTCTACAAGGATCTGTGCTTTGACCCTGAGGTAGGCTCCGCCGTCTCGCAAAACGAGTATCCTGGAGGGCAGGGAGAACGATTCAGATTGCCACCAAGCATGAATGCCCTTGTGTTGCTCGCATGGATTACAGAAGATTCCGAGAAGATCAAGACGCCTTCACGGATCTCGTTGGCTCGGTTGCAACCGGCACTGAGCGACGTTGCAAGTAAATGGACCCGAGGCGGTCCCAAAGCAAAATTGAAGGAGGAGGTTCGGCGTTTAGCAGGGCTTTCTACCTAAAAAAGACCGGGCGGGTCTCCACTGTGGAGCCCGATTAAGCCGCTCCGGAAGACAACTAACCATTACATCCATGAAATACAGCTTACCGCCTCCTCAGTATTGGCAGGATTTTCAAGAGTTGACCCAAGCGGTAGCCAAACAGCATTACCCAAAAGACCAGGCTCACATTTACGGACGAGAGGGCCAAGATCAAAGGGGTATCGATGTTTATGTCGAGGCGCAGCAGATTGGAGTTCAGGCAAAGAACCGACGGCTTTTTAACCAATATGGCAAGCTGGAGCCCAACGGACGACTTGATGTAAATCAGCTTAAGGATATCATGAAAGAAGCATCAAGGTTTGAGCCGACTCTCAAAACCCTTATAATCGCCACTACCGCGCTCATTGATACAGGTCTACAGGATGAAATGTTCAAGATCAATCAAAGGCGAAGAAAAAAAGGGCAATTCCCGGTCGAATTTTGGTTTTGGGAGGATTTCCAATCAGATATCAACAATAATCAAGAATTGCTAGACCTTCATTACAAGAAGATCCTGCCCAAAATCCGAGGATTCGACCCTGATGCGGTTCTTCTTGCCACGGTGAGTGACGCATTTCACAGGCCAGCACTCATAACGCCTATCCGGAATGAAAACTCCGGCGACGATTTTCTGCAAGCATTGAAGGATGTTCAGGAAGCGCTCAGTACTGGTATCTCACATGACAGGGAGACTCGCAACGTACGATCGCGCGCGATTTACGGGTTTCCGGACGCCAAAAGCCCGAGAATCCGTACATTTCTGCAAGAGGCTTGGGAACGCTTGCAGCAAACTCGAAATGTTTTTACCGCAGGCCTTGCCGCAAAGGATCAATATGGATCTCCTGCTATTGAGCAAAGGCCTAATTTTCTGGAAATTCGGGACTGGAAACTTGAGGAGCAACTAAACATTCTGCGAACACAAGCAGTCACGTGTGTGAACCGTGCGTTGAAAATCAAAAAGTGCGCACCGATTCTAGAAAAGGAGTGGTGGTAGCTTGTCATCCTCTCATTCGATAGCCGATAGGAAAACCAAACAAGCCAATCCGTCTCAGCCGAGCCCCGAGGAGATGGTTGCTTGCGCAATGAACGAGCAGGGATTCTTGTTCGCTCAAAAGGTTCAGGAAGTCCTCCAATTTTCGGCGCCCGGCAGAATCAGTCCGCAACTATGGCAATTTGTTGACAGAGAATACCCGGTTACCGCTTCGAATGGGGAACAGACTCGCATTGACCTAGTGTTTCGCAATTCGA
>Ga0210409_10002654_pt1 | contig 20991 bp, 18 predicted proteins | sample IncBWH17MmetaG_FD_161649 | JGI IMG/M metagenome (GOLD analysis project Ga0210409, IMG submission 161649) | Forest soil microbial communities from Barre Woods Harvard Forest LTER site, Petersham, Massachusetts, United States - Inc-BW-H-17-M | ecosystem: Environmental > Terrestrial > Soil >...
CGCGGATCCATCACGATCTTTAATGGCTGGCTCAAAACCTTATCGTCGACGGTCAGGCGGACCTGGTAAGTGCCCGGAACTGCGCGTGGTCCTCGGGGAGAACGATACTCGTATTCGCTGGATTGATCTGCAGCTTTACCGCTGGGGGTGCCCCATGCCAGATTCCAGACAAAGCGATGCATCCCTGGCGTGGTTTCCAGAATCTCGGGTTTCGGAAGCCATCGATCGGCGATGGGGAGTCCGGGACGCTTCGGTTCGGGCGCGTCATCCGAGGAAAACGTTCGAACCAGATTCTGCTTGTCGTCAAGAAACTCGAGCTTGATGTGGTTTGCGGATGCGCTGAGGTGGTAATCGATGACGGCGCCATTGGGCGGATTGTTTGCGGTGGGCTCTTCCGGCGGCAACGGAGTGCCGAGGAAAGTATCGTTATCGACGCGGATGGCTGTGGCCGGCCGGTAGAGATACGCGCTTTCAGCTTTGACGGCGTCTTTCGCTTGCCGCAATGGCGTGATGTTGTCGAGTATCCAGAACGCGCGTCCGTGAGTTGCGACGGCAAGGTCGTCTCCGTGAATGGCCAGGTCGTGGATCGAAGCTACGGGAAGATTCAGCTGTAGCGATTGCCAGTGATCGCCGTCGTCGAATGAAACGTAAACACCGAGTTCCGTTCCTGCAAATAACAAGCCGTGGGTTTGGGGATCTTCGCGAACCGAGCGCAGAAATGAAGATGCGCCGATGCCGTCAGTGATCAGTTGCCAGGTCGCGCCGTAATCGCGCGTGCGATAGAGATATGGCTTCTGGTCATCGAGACGATGCCGATCGACGGCTGCGTAGGCTTCAGCGGGATCGAAGTGCGAGGCTTCGATCAGCGAGATCTTGCTCCAGTCGCTGAGGCCGTTGGGCGTGACATCTCTCCAGGTCTTTCCGCCGTCTCGCGTGATGTAAATGAGACCCGTGTCGCTGCCGGCCCATATCAAATTTCCGTTCAGGCCCGAAGGCGCGATTGTGTAGACGACGCCGTATCCTCGCTGCTTCGCATTCGCGTTTGTGGTTGGACCTTCGGGCTTCTTATCGCCTGGATGCTGCGTCGATCCGGTCAGATCGGGGCTGATGGTTTCCCAATGCAGGCCGCCATCGATCGTTTTCATCACGTACTGAGTGCCCAGATAAAGAGTTTTCTTGTCGAACGGGGATATAACCAGCACGGGCGTCCAGGGATCGCGATACTTGCGCGCGTTGATGTCGACCCCAAATTCCGGCATGGGCCACGGAGTGATGTCCTGGCTGAACGAAGTTCGAATGTTGAAGCGCACGACATCGCCGTAAGTGCCGGTCAGGTAGATGATGTTTGCATCTTTGGGGTCCGGGACCATGTATCCGCTCTCGCTGCCGCCGGAGGGGAACCAGTCACGAGGCGTAATCTGTCCGGCGTCGGAGCGGCTGCGAACCGCTGCGCTGCCGCTGTCTTGCTGGGTCCCGAAAACTACGTAGGGAAACTGATCGTCTGTGATCACATGGTAGAACTGCCCGGTGGGCTGGTTGTACCAGGAACTCCAGGTGCGGCCGTAGTCGAGGCTGATGGTCGCGCCTTGATCAGTAGCGAGAATCATTCGCGACGAATCTTTCGGATCGACCCAGATCTGGTGATAATCGTCTCCGCCGGGTGCGCCGCGCACGATTGAAATTGTTTTGCCGCCGTCTTCGGAGCGGTATAGCGCGACGTTGGGCACATAAATTACATCCGGATTATTTGGATCGATCGTGATATCTCCGAAATACCAGGCACGGCTGGTGAGCCGGCGGTCGTCGTTCTGCAGCGTCCACGTATCGCCTCCGTCGTCGGAGCGATAGAGTCCAGGCTTTTTGGAGCCGCTGATGAGCGCGAAGACTCGTTTGCCGTTCGGCGAAACGGCCACCGCTGTGCGGCCCCAGTCACCTTCGGGCAGTCCTTTCCCGGCGAGCCGCGACCATGACTGACCTTTATCCTGCGAGCGGAAGAGACCGCTGCCCGGGCCGTCGAGCGGAGCATAGGTGCTCCACGGCGGACGCTGGCTTCGCCACGTGGCGGCGAATAGGAGCTTAGGGTCCTCGGTGGCGATGGCAAGTTCGGAGACTCCAATCTCCGGGCCCTGATCGAGAACTTTCGTCCAACTCGTGCCGCCGTCCGTTGACTTGTAGACACCGCGCTCATGGTTCGGCGCGTAAGCGTGTCCGAAGGCGCCGACGTATACGATGTTCGCATTTTGCGGATCCACAAGGATGCTGCTGATCTGGCGGGAGTCACGTAGTCCGATGTTGGTCCAGCTTCGGCCGCCGTCTGTTGATTTATAGACGCCGTCGCCGGAGGACAGATTGGACCGAATATCTACTTCTCCGGTACCCGCGTAAATGACTTTCGGATCGGACGGAGCGACGGCGAGGGCTCCGATCGAAGCAACAGGTTGCCCATCAAAAATCGGCTCCCACACTACGCCGGCATCTGTGGTTCGCCACACGCCGCCGTCCACCGAGCCAAAATAAAAGGTAGTTGAGTTTCCGGGAAATCCCGCCACTGCGACCACTCGGCCGCCCCTAAAGGGCCCGATAAGGCGCCAGGCTAGCCCGCTGTAGAGGGCGGGAGGAATCGTCTGCGCGGTTGCGAATGTAAGAGCGATGAAAGAGGCGAAAGTGGCGAAAGTGGCGAGCAAATATTGAAGCCTGATGGCGAACTTGGGCACCTGTTGATCCTCACCCCGTGGAAACAGTTAGTGTAGTTGAAATGTTGGAATTTGCTAAAGTGGTTACGGCATCCAATGTGGAAACCTCCAGACCGGACGGGAGACTATGGGCGAACCCACAGTTGATGTTTTGTGCAGGAACTGCGGCCAGACTTTTACGGCGTTCTTAAAAGAGATGGCGGCTAAGAATGCTAAGGTTACTTGTCCGCATTGTGGAAAGAGCAATGAATATTCTGTGCCCAGCGGTGCGATCCCGCCTTCGGGGCGGAATTAGGCTGAAGGTGCTTTGCTGGCATCGGCCTTCTGCTCCGCAAGCCTCACCCATACCAAAACGGCGAATGCTCCCATCGTGAAGATGGAAACTAGGGCGCAGGTACCAGTGATGTCACTCACTCTCCACTGCACTCCGGTGGGATCGGAAACCACGGTGGGCCCAGCCAGGGGAAGGGCGAGCAAGATATTTCCCGCCGCAGATACCGCGTAGAGCAACACTGCGACACGCCAATACCCGGACGGCAAAGGCTCGGAGTTCGTCGAACGACCCCGCAAATACAGCGCAAACAACTGGTAGAAGACATATACCGTGAGATACCAGCCGAGGAAGTTGCTCACGGGCACGCCGAAGTAGACCCCTCCTTGCTGCCAGATCCAAAGGTGCAAGATTGTCGACCAGACTGGATCCTGGGAAAAATCCCACGCGACCATGACGAATGCTGCAATCAACGGCAGGGTTACGACGCGGGATCCCTCCAGAGGATTTCGCGTGGCTCCCAAAATGAGCCAGGCCACCGTCCAGGAAAGATAGGCCATCCCCAGATACGCGAGTCCCAGTTGGATGGGGACGGCAAAAAGCTTTGGCCCCATAAGATCGGTGAAGTAGTAGTGCCCGAACGGAAAGCCGGTGCGAACGCCCACATTCTCGAAGACGTTGCCGACTACCAGGCAAATGGCGAAGAAAATGAGGATGCCGCGCCATCGGTAGAACATTGCGCCATGAATGAGGGCAAAGACGATGGGCAGCAGGACATGCATCGCGACGACTATGACGATGGGAACTTTACCGGGGACGATCTGCAACACCCGCGCGCCAGCGTAGAGCATAAGGAGCGCCCATAGCACCGGGGTTGTCCCGGTTTGTTGCTCGAATGGTTTGTTCATGTGGGATTAAGAATACTTCTCTGGGCAATCAAGCTTCACGCCTTTTCACAAATCCCGTGTAGAGCGGACACTCTTGTCCGCCGCTCTCGCATTCCGGAAGCGTGGAGATCAAGAGCAAAGTCAAAGGCGGCGGACAGGAGTGTCCGCCCTGCGAGATCTAAATCCAATCTGCGATCGGGCGCGTACTTGATGCAGTAGACGGAGCTGTTCGTAAACCGCTGGGGCGTGGCGCCGCGTCCCGGCGGCTTAGCCCACGATGTGGTGACGTCTACGAATTCAATCCCCGAGGAAAACTTTATGAAGCGACTGAAAACGATGGTGACCTTCGCCATGGCGCTGTTCATGCTGGTTCCAGCCAGCATGTTCGCATCCAGCCATCGCGAAGCCCCCATCTCCGCGCTGGACCACTCCGCGGACGTGACTGACTGGTACGCCTTTGTCAGCTACGACCATCCGGATCGCGTGACCATGATTCTCAACGTCGACGGGTTCCTGGAACCCTCCAACGGACCCAATTATTTTCCTTTCGATCCCAACGTTCTCTACGAAATGCATGTCGACAACAATCGCGACGGAATTCCGGACATCACTTTCCAATTCCGCTTCAAGACCGAAATCCGCATGCCGAATGTTTTCACCGGCTTTGTGGGCGGCATCGCCGGCATTCCTCCGATTACTTCGCTGACCGGCAAGGGTTCCGAAGGGTTGAGTCTTCGGCAAACCTATTCGGTGGTAATGATCAAGAACGGCGTGCGGACTGAACTGAGCGAGGGCAAAACGCTCTATGCAGTGCCTTCTAATGTTGGCCCGCGAACTATGCCGCAGTATGACGAGTTGTTTAAGCAAGGAATTTTTGATCTGGGCAATGACGTGCGTGTGTTCGCGGGAACAGTCGATGATCCTTTCTACATCGACTTGGGCGGAACTTTTGATTCCATCAACTACCGCATGGGCGTTGGCGGCATATTGTCTGCGGCAGAGGATGCCGACGACACTCACAACTACGCGGCCGATTCAGTAGCGGGCTTCAACGTGAACTCGATTGTGCTGGAGGTTCCCATCACGATGCTCACGGTGGACGGAAAAATACACAACGCAAACGATAAGGATGCGGTGATCGGGACCTATGGCGCGACATCCCGGCAACGCATTAGCGTGCGTCGAGTTGCGGATGCATCCGATGGCGGCAATCAGTGGCGGCAGGTAAACCGTGAAGGCAACTCGCTGATCAATGAACTGATCATTGGAACTGGTTCCAAAGACAAGTTCAGCACCGACTTCCCCGTCAACGACAAGCAGTTTGCCAGTTTCGTCCTCAATCCTCTGCTGGCGCAACTGTACGGTTCCGTATTCGGGGTCCCGGTGCCGCCTCCGCCGCGAAATGATCTGCTGTTGCTGGTGCAGTACGAGCCTCCGATCTGCCCAGGGTGCGGCGCCGGCGATACAGGACCAATCGCCGACTTGCTGCGCTTGAACACAGGCATTCCCCCAACTGCTATTGGCAGCCAGAAGCGTCTCGGCTTCCTGGTGGGAGACCTGGCTGGATTCCCGGATGGCCGCCGGCCCATTGACGATGTGGTGGATATCGCGTCGCGGACAGTGGCTGGCATTCTGATCGACTCGAAGAAATACGGCGCGCCGATTGGCGACGGCGTGCAACTCAACGACGTAGGCTATGGCACCACGTTCCCGTGGGTGAAACCGGCTCACAGCGGGCGTGACAGCCACCACATTGGCCCCGGACAGCGAGGCTGCTCCGGCCAAGCCAATGATATTTGCCCGGTGAAGTAAGCCGGCTTCGTGGCCGCTGCGGAGTAACGGCGGCCACGGATTTTCCCCAACGATTCTGAGACGAAAGAGAGGAATGTCATGAAACAAATTGCGGCTCTCCTACTGCTGGTTCTGGGCACGGTTGCCGGATTTGCGCAGACACCGTCTACCCCCGCTGAAACCCAGATCTCTCCGGCCGAGCGCAGTATAGCCCAGGCGACAAAGCTGATCGAGAAAAACCCGAAAGATTTCGAGGCGTACAACGCGCTGGCTCTGGCACTCTCGCGGCGGGCTCGCGAGACCTCCGATATTAAGTTCTACGCGCAGGCTGAAGAGATGTTGCAGAAATCGTTCGAAATCGCTCCGGATAATTTTGATGGCCAGAGGATTCACGTCTGGCTTCTGCTAGGCAAACACGAGTTCGCCGCGGCTCTCGACGTAGCCAAGAAGCTGAACCAGAAAATGCCCGACGACGTGATGCTCTACGGCTTTCTCGCCGACGCCAATGTGGAACTTGGAAACTACAGCGATGCTGAGAAGGCGGCGCAGTGGATGCTCGATCTGAAACCCGGAAATATCCCTGGCCTCACGCGGGCTGCGTATCTCCGCGAATTGTATGGCGACATCGAAGGTTCGCTGGAATTGATGAACATGGCATACCAATCAACGCCGCCCGGTGAAGTCGAAGATGGAGCCTGGATCGTGACCCAGATGGCGCACCTGAAACTGGCAATCGGAAAGATTGATGAGTCTGAGAGGCTATCGCAACAGGCCCTGGCCATGTTTCCGGGATATCACTATGCCCTCGGGAATCTGGCGAAAGTACGAATTCAGCAGAAGCGATACAACGATGCGGTGGATTTGCTGACGCAGCGTTATCACACAGCCCCTCATGCGGAAAATCTGTATGACTTGGCACAGGCGTTGCAGCTGGCAGGGAAGACGGACGATGCGAACAAGGCTTTCGCTGAGTTCGAACAGAAATCGTTGCTCGAAACCAACCGTGGCGACAACTCCAATCACGAGTTGATCTTCTACTACGCGGACTATGCCAGGCAGCCTGAGAAAGCGCTGGAAGTGGCGCAGCGAGAAATCGCACGCCGGCACGATGTCTTCACGCTAGACTCCTACGCCTGGGCTCTGTATGAAAACGGGCAATATGGAGAGGCGCGGAAGCAGATCGAAATCGCGCTGGCGGTGGGGGTTCGAGATGCAAAGATGTTTCGCCACGCCGGGGAGATCGCGCTGAAGTCTGGAGATAGAGCAGCTGCAGAACATTACCTGCGGAAATCAGCCGAGTTGAACACTGCGGGCTCGGACAAGGCGCGGGCCACCTTGGCAAGTCTCACACAAGAGGCGCGACGGTAGTGGCAGGCGACACGTAGCCCGGACGCCCTCGTCCGGGGCACCGGGCAAAGCTCGGCGCGATTTCGTGACCAAGTCACAGCTGACTCCGTAGAATACTGGTCTGGTGATCACGAACTTCAACCCGTCGAACTACTGGCTGGAGACGGTCCAGATGCCTGGCGGCACTCCGAGTGAATTGCCGGAGCGCGTGGATGTCGCGATCGTGGGCGCAGGTTTCACCGGCCTATCCGCGGCTCGAACCCTGGCAAAACGCGGGGCCAAGGTGGCCGTGCTCGAAACCAATACCATCGGCTGGGGCGCCAGCTCGCGCAATGGCGGCATGGTGCTTACTGGCATGAAGCTTGGAGTCGAGACGCTGGCCGGTCGTTATGGCATGGACGCGACCAGGCGAATGTATGCCGCTTCCCTGGCCTCTATCGATGTGGTCGAGCAAATTATTAGCGAAGAGAAGATCGATTGCAATTTTTCGCGCTGCGGCCATCTTGAAGTAGCCTGCAAGCAATCGCATTTCGATACTTACGCACGTTCAGTCGAAGTCATCGCTCGGGAATTTAATCACCAGCTTCGCATTGTGGAGAAAAACGACCTCCGCAGTGAGATCGGATCCGACATCTACTATGGCGGCGTGGTCGATGAAGTCAGCGCCGGATTGAATCCTGCGCGCTACGTAGCAGGGCTTGGCCGCGCGGCGCTCAATGCGGGAGCTTACGTCTTCGAGAACGCACGCCTGGGGCGCATCGAGCGCGCCTCCCGCAACGCCGGCTCGGGGTTCCAGCTGGTCACGTCTCGCGGACCAATGTTTGCGAAGGACGTGTTCATCGCAACCAGCGGCTACACTTCAAAGACTACGCCAGCGCTGCAAAAGAAAATCGTTCCTATCGGTTCCTTCATTATTGCCACGAAACGGCTGCCGGAAGCGCTGGCGCACGAACTCAGCCCGTGCAATCGCATGATTTTCGATTCCAAGCATTATCTCTATTATTATCGCCTCACGCCGGACAATCGCATGCTGTTCGGTGGACGCGCAGCGTTTTTTCCGGAAACCAGCAGCACGATCCGGCGCAGCGCTGAAATCCTGCGGCGCGGCATGATTGGCGTGTATCCCCAATTGCGCGATGTGGGAGTGGAATACGCCTGGGGTGGGACACTGGATTTCTGCTTCGACACCATGCCCCACGCGGGCTGCATGGATGGAATGTACTACGCGGTCGGATACGCGGGACATGGTGTGGCGATGGCAACTTATCTGGGCGCAAAAATCGCCGAACAGATTAGTGGCGGTCCGGAAGAAAATCCGTACGCCAAGGTTCCATTCCCCGGCGCGCCTCTTGGTCTTTACAACGGACGCCCATGGTTCCTGCCCGTCGCCGGCGCCTACTACAAGATTCTCGACTGGATCAGCTGAAATACATTGGGTCACATCGATAATCGTCTTCGGAAAAAGAAATAAGCCAAAGGTCCCAACAGCAAAACGATCGGCCCGTACTTGAGGCCAAACTTGTCGCTGGCAATCAGCGCGACCCCGCTCATGATTAGAGGAGCAATCACTGCGTACGCCAGGCCCTTGCTTCCCCAGGGGATGCGAAAGGCGCGTTCCAGATCAGGTTGCTTGCGTCGCAGTTGCCAGGCAGAAAGTACAGTCAGCACCGAGGTTGCAATCCGTAGCCAGATATAAACAGAGATCAGCTGGGTAAGAGTGTTCCATGCGAACACCGAGTAAATCGCAGCGGAGATCAAGATGGCCACCCATGGCGTGCCGAACCTGGGGTGGAGGCGCGTAAGGAAGGGCGACAGATATCCGTCTTCAGCCATGGCGAATGGCATGCGCGTCGACGAAAGCACGGTGCTGTTGAGAATGGAAATAAAAGTAATGGCTGCCGCCATGGTCATGGCGAAGCCGAGCCAAGGCCCACCGATCAATTGCGCGGCATCGGAAAAGTAGCGCGTGTGCCAGTCCTGCCAGTTTCCCAGTGCTGCCAGGGCGCATGCGGTAGGGACGAAATAGGTCGCCATCGAGAGCGGCACTACCCAGGCCAGCGCGCGCGGATAATTCTTCTGCGGCTCCTCAACCTCTTCGGCTACGGTCGAAAGCTGTTCGTAACCCGAGTAGAGCCACAATCCCAATGCCAGGCCCACACCGAAAACCTGGAACACGGGCTGATGCGGCGGAACTAACGGCACAAACGGGTTGTGATGCCACATGCGCACGCTTATCACGCACATGGCCGCGACCGGCAAAAAGATGAGCGTCTCAAGCAGAGTCGCGACCTTTCCCACCGTCTTGATGCCGCGAACATTGATGTAGGCGATGATTCCGATCATGAAAACTGCAACCGTGTAGTGTTTCCATCCAGTGATCCACGGAAAGAAAAAACTTAGATAGTCAGTGAACAGCACTGCGTAGGCGCTGCCCAGCAGGAATGACGCGCACCAGTTCCACCAGCCTGCGAGGAATCCCCAGAAATCGCCGAAAGCGGCGCGCGTCCAACGGTAGAAACCGCCCTGCACCGGCATTGCCGTCGTCAACTCAGCAGCCACGAGCGAAATCGGAATGCACCAGAAGAACGGGAGGACGAGATGGTAGATGAGCGTCATTCCCGGCCCTGAAGTCGTCACCTGATCTTCCAACCCGAACGGCCCCGCCGTGGTGTATGAATACATCACGAACACGAAAGAAAGCAGTCCAGCCTTGCGTATCGCCGCTCCGCTGCGTCCGTTGCTTTTTATGTTGGCCAAGCTTCGTCGCTCAGATTTGAGCCACCGTTATTTGCTGGGGAGGTAGAAGGCTTCGGGCGCAGGCCGATACACGCGAATCATCCACAAGGGACGGCGCAAGTTGCCGGGGCCGGGAGCACCGCGACTCATTTGCAGCCAGCGCTGATATTCTTCATGTGCTCGATTGGTGTCCACGAAGACGTCTCCATAGCGATCTTCCGTGGCCGCTTTGCTTACCGTGACTTTTTGATGCCAGCAATGCTGCCCGCTAATCGGGTCCGGTTGGACGGGAAAAGTCAAATTCTGATGGACGCCCGCATCCTCCCAGCGAATGCGCGATGAGTCGGGATCGCTGCTTTCGAAGGGCTGAATGCCATGGATCGTGCGCATCATCCACTTGCCGGGCTCGACTTGCTTCAGATCGACCAGCGCCGTGGACCAGCGTTCACCGCCGAAGTCTTCCTTCAGACGCCACCGTCCGAGGTGGTGAGAGCAGGCAATCACGCCGGGGCGCATTCCTTCGGTTGCCCAGACTCTGTCCACGAAATAACCGATGGCAGTTTGCACTCGCACCAGATTGCCGGTGACAACTCCTAAGCGCTCGGCGTCTTCGTGATGCATCCAGACCGGGTTCTTGTGCGAGATCTCGTAGAGCCACTTCGCGTTACCCGACCGCGTATGGATCAGCGTCGGCAAGCGAAATGTGGGAAGCAGAAGCATCTCGCCTTTGGCGGTGTCGATGTTGTCGCGATGGACGTGGCTCTTGATGTAGCCGGGAATCGAATGCTCCGGCCAGTGCCAGTCTTTCAGTGTCTTCGAATAAAACTCGAGTTTGCGCGACGGCGTTGGAAAACCAGCGACAGCGTTGCCATCGATCTCAACTCCGATTGGCGATCCGTTCTTTTTGACTACGTGGGTCAACGGATCGACCGTGCTCCCCTGAATCTCTTCCGGCTTAAGCACTTTCCGGTGCAACTCGTAGACGTTGTTTTCGACGAGGAAAGCACCGTATTTCCTCATATAATCGAGCGGCGTGAGCCCTTCGCTGGCGGCGGCCTGGGGCAGCCCCGGCACGCTGTTCTCAAAAATCCAGCGGTAATATTCGTCGATCCTGATCTTCGCTCCCAGCCGATAAGGCGATTCAAAATAGCGGCGGATTCCCATCGATCCATCCGGATCGACCCGCCACGACAGCTCAATCCAGAATTCATCTTCTTCCCACACCTCGCCCAATCCGGCCTCGCGGTGTGCTTCATAGGTGAAGTTGAATTTCTTGCCCTGCCTCTCCAATGCCAGACGCAGCACCGGCTGGCGGAAACCGATCCAGCGTGCGGCATGCGTTTCCTGGCTCATCAGGTCGTGACGCTCGGAAGCGTGGCCCATGGGTAGAACGTAGTCCGCAAACCACGCAGTCTCGCTCCAGGTTGGAGTGAGACAAGCGTGCCGCTCAACTTTGCTCTCATCGGTCAGCGCCTCGATCCAACTCAGCCCATCCGGATTGGTCCACACTGGGTTATAGACGCGGGAAAAATATAGAGCGAGCTTGCCTCGGCCTTCCTTCAGAAAATGCGGCAGCAGGAAACTCATCTCGAAAAACGCCAGCGGATACTCGCGCGCCCACATCAATTCGTTCCACGCGTTGGGTGGCGGCGGCATCATCGGCGGCGTAGGAATGTATTTGTTCCATGCACTGGGAGAAGTTCCGCCCGGAGTTCCCACTGCGCCCACTAGCACGGCCAGAAACTCCAACGCCCGCGCCACCTGCCATCCTCCGAGATTGCCGGCGGCGGCGTTTCGCCACACGTGCGTGCTCAAGGCAGCGCCAGCGCGGCCTACTTCCCGCGCGACTTCGACGATCATGCGAGGATCCGCTCCGGATTCTTGGGCCGCGAATTCGGGAGTGTATTGTCCGTAAGTTTGCTTGAGTACTTCCAGGAATGTCTCAAAGGTTTGCGGCTTGGCAGGATGTTCTTCGCGCAGATACTCTTCCCAATTCACCCATCTCTGAACAAACTCGGAATCAAACAGATTTTCCTGAAGCAGCACGTTGGCCATCGCCAGGAGCACGGCCGACTCACTCCCCGGCCAGGTTGAGAGCCAGTAGTCAGCCTTCGACGCAGTGTTCGAAAGACGAGTATCGATGACGCATACTTTCGCGCCGGCCATCTTTCCGTCGATGATTCGCTGCGCATGCGGATTGAAATAGTGTCCAGCTTCGAGATGCGAACTCAGCAGCAGAATGAAGCGAGCCTTGGAGTGATCGGGCGACGGGCGGTCAAAGCCGTGCCAGAAGGCGTATCCAGTACGCGCGCCAGCTGAGCAAACATTAGTGTGGCTGTTGTGTCCGTCGATGCCCCAGGCGTGCAGCACGCGCTGGTTGTAAATCAGTTCATGCCCCGGCCGGCCGACGTGATACATGATTTCGTTCTTGCGTCCCTCCTGCAGGGCAAGGCGAATCCGCGAGGCAAGGTCGTCCAGAACTTCGTCCCAGGTTACGCGCTCCCACTTGCCTTCTCCTCGCTTGCCGGTTCGCCGCATGGGATACAGGATGCGCTCGGGATCGGTTATCTGATTGAGAGTTGCCGGACCTTTTGCGCAGTTGCGGCCGCGGCTGCCCGGGTGAGCGGGATTGCCTTCAAACTTTTGCACCCGCATCTTGTCCTTGTCGACGTAGGCCAACAGTCCGCAGGCTGCCTCGCAATTGAAGCAGATGGTCGGGATCAAGGAGTAATGCTTTTCGACTTTCTTAGGCCACTGCGTGGGATCGTATTCAGTCCAATCATCCCAACGATCGGATGGAGGATAGCTGGAGAGTCCTCCTGCGGGCTCGTCAAGGTCTAAGGCTTGCGGATTAAGAGGTAGATGGTCTTTCATAAATGATTTCGTCAACTGAGTGGAGCGGCTTGCCCCGCCTTTACCCATAGCTCCTCAAACCACCACAGGCCCGCAAGCGCCAGAACCGCGGCAACAACCGCGAATGCAGAAGCGCTGGGAACTAAAGATGCCAACCCGAGCGAAGCGAGAATAATTGGAGCAATCAGTCCCGTGCCGATGACTAGTCCCCAAAATCGTCTCCTCAGTCGTCCATTGATTAGCACTTGTGTGGCTATCCGCACGTCCTCGCTGACATGCGGCAGCGCAATCTCTCCCATGTTCATTGCCAGGCTGACGATCAACGAAATTAGGAGGATGACAGCTGCGGGCTTGAGAATTCCTGGTGGCGCGTCCATCAGGATGTCCGCGATCAATATCGTGGCGGATCCAGCAACCAAAGCTTGCACTAACAAATGCCACAGGAAAAGTGGGCTCTGCCACAAGTCGCGGCCTTTCGCTTGGGCAAAAAGAAACGCAGAATAGCACGCGCTGGCTATTGCGAAGGCAGCAGCGAACCATTGCAGCGCACTGGGAACGGAGCTTGCAAAAATACCGCACAGCAACCATCCTCCGGCAAGCACACCATAGCCAATTAAGAAATAAGTTCCAATGACCAGCCACGACCTGAAATTGGGCTTAGTAATAAGGTAGAAAAAACGGTCGGGACGCTTCAGGTCGAAAACGAGCAGGGCAGAAGTTACCGCGAGGCCGACCAGGGCTATGGCCGGACAAACGATATTGAGCAACGTGCCGGCGAACCCATCGGTCAGAGCTAGTAGAATCGCCGCAACCAGCAGCACTCCCGCCGCAACCGCCTTGGTCCAAAGATAGGCGGCAATCTTCCAACCCCAGGGTGCAGGGTGGGGCACGTCGTAGACTTCGCGGGCCAGGGCAACTGCAAGATTGCCTGCGTCGCTAGCGTTCGCTTGGGCGGCTCCATCCCGCCAGTCTGAAGCGAAGTACGTGTCCGTCCGCGAAATCCGGGTAGGCTCGAGCAAATCGCCTTCGATGCCCACATAAAACAGCTTGGGCTGCGTGCCTTTCTGCGGCTTGCGCACCGAAACTTTCTGGGTCGCGACCACACGGCTGACTTTGCTTCCGGGGTTGTCTAGATCTCCGGCGAGAATAGCCTGCGTGGGACAGACGATCACGCAGGCCGGTTCGAGGCTCATCTCCACCCGATGGGCGCAGAAGTTGCACTTGGCCGCGGTGTTGTTGTTGGGATCGATGTAGAGAGCGTCATACGGACAAGCCTGCATGCAAGCCTTGCAACCGATGCAGCGCCGGTTGTCGAAGTCAACGATTCCATCAGAACGTCGGTAGAGCGCGCTGGTGGGACAGATTTCCGTGCACGGCGAATTATCGCAATGGTTGCACCGCATCACTCCGAAGTGGCGGGAGGTGTGGGGGAACTCGCCCTTTTCGATATGCTTTACCCAGGTCCGAAATACACCAACGGGTACTTGGTGTTCCTCCTTGCACGCGACCGTGCAGGCGTGACACCCGATACACCGGTCCTGGTCAATAACAAATCCGTATCGCATCGATTCGCGTTCGCTCCCCAATAATAACTGGGAAATATTTAAGCTTCGACATCATAGCTGATCTTTGCGCATGCTAGCTGTGGGTATCGTTTTCGAAGCCCTGGCGCACGCTGATTCCCGATTTGCTTCCACAATTTATTTTTCATTGTGCCTGGAGAAAGCCTAAGATAGACCGTCCGAATCCGCCTTGGAGGAAAGTGATGAAGAACGTGGGTTTAATGTTCGCAATGATTCTTACTGCTGTTTTAGCTCTTCCGGCTCATGCCCAGGAAATGGCCAAGAAAGATGTCGCGCCCAAGCCAGCGCTCAGCCCATCACAGGCCGTGCTTGATTCGTGGAACGACATCGCACGAAAACTGATCGCCATGGCAGACGACTTTCCCGAGGACAAATACGACTTCAAGCCCACTCCCGCGCAGCGCACCTTCGCCGAACAACTGCTCCATGCCGCCGGCGCAAACTATTTCTTCACCAATCTCACTCTCGGTCAAAAGCCGCCCGCCGAAGAAGACCCCAAGCGCGACCAGTACAAAACCAAGGCTGACGTCGTTGCTTTCGTGAAAAAGTCGTATGCCGACGGTGCCGCCGCCATCAAAGCCAAAGGCGATAAAGGCATGAACGACCTGATCACCGACCCGGACAGCCATCAGCAGACGCGCATATACGACGAGGCCTACGGCTTCATCGAGCACTCGGGAGAGCACTACGGCCAACTCGCCGTCTATTACCGGGTAGCCGGGCTGGTGCCGCCAGAGTCCCGTCCAAAGAAATAGCTGAGGGCAGCCTTGCTCGGCGCGATGGGTGAGACCCTGCCGCGATAGACGAGTGCGGACAAGGCGGCTGGACGCTCTGGATCGAGCTCAGCCGCTGACCTGCACGGCCATGTTAAACTGTTGGAAATCGCCGGAGAGGTGGCCGAGTGGCTGAAGGCGGCGGTTTGCTAAACCGTTGTAGGGGCTAACACCTCTACCGGGGGTTCGAATCCCCCCCTCTCCGCCATTACTTTTGTAATCTGGAAGTTGCAGTGGGCTCGGTTGGTGGGAATAGGTGCTGAAACACCATCCCGCTGAAAGTCCACCACAAGGTTCTGCCCTGAATCGATACTGATAGCCAGCAAGAAGAAATTGTTGGCAGTGGGGTCCCAGGGCCCTAACTCGTTCATACGTATCATGTTCCCTAGATGGGCTGCTGCCTCGTGGAACTGCGGATTCTGATTGCTGACCTGTGCGTTCAGTAGCGACGCCTAGTTGGAGAGTTTTTCCTGGTTGATGACAGTTGAGAGTTGCCCAAGGTTTGGGCCCCCGAACGCATCCGAGATCGCGTTGACGACAGAGAGCACGGCATTGCGAGTGCTAACTTTTCCGTTGGAAAAGCTTACCATTGCCGACCTGACGTTTACCGGCGATGATGAATCCGTCTGGGAGCCGTCAATAGTGTTCGCAAAGTCGAGCGTCGCATCTAGCTCCATGTTTGCAGTGACATTGAGAGTTGGACTACCCAAAAGGCCCCCAGCGTGGTAATCAAAGCTGAAACTAATGTTAGTGAAGACGACTTTCAGACCGAGTTCATTTGTTTCCAGCATTTTCCCCCGCACCTCAGGATTCGGACTGATTGAGCATGAATCCCAGTTCGAAAGAGCAGATTTGAGTCCCGCCGCGACTGCATCGCGGATCTGGCCGCACAACGTTGTCGGCGAGACACTTTGTGACACAATCTGGGACAGCGCCGGAACTGTCATATGGAAAGGCAGGGGAGTTGAGTTGAATTCGGGCAACACATTACCAGGCCAGTTCTCTATGTATCCCTGCGAATCAGTGGGGTTGTTGGCCTGAGCAGGAAGAGCAAAGGCTCCGCCCAACAAGACTCCCAAGAACACGGTGAGCATTGCCTCGCGTACGCGTATACGGACATTGGCGACTCTCAGTACTCGGCTTGCAGCTATGGAGATACCCTTGATGGACCGAGAGTGTAGTTGGTTGTTCATAAAGACCTTTTTCTCCTTGAATTAGGTTGTTTTCATCGCGCGGAAGACTTCTGCCTCCACGGTTGTCAAAGTTAGGATCTCCACCCTAGGCGCTTTGCAAAGACAAACGGCTGGGGCTTCTTCACTTTTGGGCATCATCCGATGCCATACGAGAAGACCTCCGCGGAAAGGCCTGTGACCGAATGTGCAGGTTGCCACATCGCCAATGTCGCCGCCACCGACATGACCTGGGTCCAGTTCTATCTGTTGCTTCGTGACAAGCCAGGCTACTAGGTGCCGAGATTTCAATTCGCGTGGCTGAGCCATGCCAAAAATCAAATCCAACTTCAAAGGAACAAAAGGAAAACGAATATGGCTACAGAAATGAACATGTCGAAACAGGTGGGCAAGTCAAAAGAGATGACCATGAACGGTCGTGGCGGCCATCTCTACATGCAAACCAATGAGGTCAAAAACGCGATCATTCGCTACCATCGCTCCCCAACGGCACACTCACCGAGGTGGAACGCTGTCTGACGGAAGGATCCGGTTCCGGAGCCGTAAATTATCGCAGCTACCCGCTTGGTCTGGTCACTGAGGGCGTGAACAGCATCGTCCTCACGCCGAATCGACGCTTTCTGTTTGCTGTCAATGCTGGCGACAATTCGGTCTCCAGCTTTAGCGTCGGTGAGGACGGCAAGCTCACGCTGCTGGACGCCAAGCGAACTGGGAACATCGTGACCGGAAAGAGCGGCACCGCCAAATCCCTGGCCTATGCTCCCTCGAGTGGCACGCTTTACGTGCTACATAGCTTCGGGCCCGACTACATCCGGCTGATGTCGGTCGACCACGAAGGCAGGCTCACGGCTCGCCCGGAGGGGTACTCAGCGACTACGCAAGACAAGCCCAATCGCGTGCCCACGATGGTCGTGCTCTCGCCTGACGAGCAGTTCCTCCTTGTCGGCTCCACGCTCGACGAGCTACCCTCTGCGAATCCAGACGGCACCGCAATTGTCTGGGTCCAGCGGAATGGCAGACCACACTCGATCGCTTCCAATGCGCCCGACCCCGACGGCTCCTGATATTCCCCGTGGGCGAACACGGCGTACTCGGCGACCCTCTGTTTCGGGACGGCGGAGGCGCGGCGCCATGCTGCCCGCTGTTCCTGAACCACCGCCCCAACCAGTTCGTCCTGGGTACGCCATCGCCGATGGAGTGTCGCTCGCGACCCTCGACTCAGATGGCAAGGTCTCAACCGGCCCGGTCGTGAAGGCCGACACCAGTATCGGGAAGCCGTCCGAGCTGTGCTGGATGGCGATCACCCCCGATGACCGACTCGTGTTCGCGACGATGACCGGCTATGGCTACATTACGAGTTGGCACCTCGATGGCAATGTGCTCTCGATCGCGTAGGATCCCGCGTGCCCGAAGGTTCCGGGAGATGGCACCTTTAGGGGGATCGGCGGAATCGTCGGCAGCGGCCCGAACGACATCTGGTTGACGCCAGACGGCGCCTATCTCTACCAGATTTACGGAAACGCCTCGAAACTGGTGGGCTACGCCGTCCAATCGGCTGGTTCGCTCGACGAGATCACCAGCGCGAGCATTCCGTATAACAGCCCGCAGGGCTTGACGGGATTCTGATTCCGCCCTAGCGGCTGCGCGTCGTCGTACGTGACAAGTGCTGATGGTCCCAAGCGCGTGGGCGCTAAACTGTGCTGTGGGCGGAGCAGGTGGTGAACCGTCGGCCAATAAAAATCGAGAGGAGCAGTCCAATATGACGAACGAAACGGTAATCATGTTGATCGAAGCAAAAATCCAGCCACAGCGCCGCACGGATCTTGTCGATGCCGCACGCCAATACCTGCCGTTGGTGCGGGCGGAGCCAGGCGTGGAAGCGTTTTACATCACGGCGCGAAATGACGATCCCAATGCAGTTGTTTTCTACGAGGTTTACAGGTCGCAAGCGGCGCAGGATTTCCATCTGCAGCAGAACTTCACTAAGAAATTCCTGGCGACGCTAAAGAGTGCGCAGGTCGGAGACCGAGTGCGGACAAATCTCGTCGAACTGGCCCTGGACGGCCAAGGATAATTGAGTCACTACATCTTACGCGTGCCTATTGAAGGGCAAGGAAGCCGAATCGGAAGAAGCGCAGGAACATGCGAACAGCACCAGCCTGGCGCTGTACGCATAAAGGTAGGGACATCACGACGGGAGATCCTGCAACGGGATCTCCCATTATCATGTTCGCAAAGATCATTCAGCAGTTCGGAATTGCATGGTCTCCCCACAACTGAAGCGCCACTCATTGCGCATCCCTTCGGATTGGCAAGCGCAGCGGAGCGGACAACGCACATGGCAGACACGGTTCTGCTTGACGATGGCGGTCTGAAAATTACAGCCTTTCAAGTTAACCATGAGCCAGTCTACCCGGCGGTGGGCTATCGGTTCGACTATAAGGGCCGGTCGGTCGTACGATCCGCTGGCCAAACGTGGTCACACACGCCGCAAATGCCGATGTCCTTATCCACGAGGCCCAAAGCGAAGACGCCAGGCGGATTCTCGTGCAAGCGTTTCGCCGCAACGGTCAGGACCAACTCGCCGAGATCATGACGGATACTTCCCGCTACCACACAACCGCTCTCGATGTCGCATCGGTAGCCAACGAAGCAAGCGTGCGCCTTCTCGTGTTCAATCACCTGGGACCGAGCGCACCGGATAACTTGCTTACCCGGCTGATATTCGCCCGCGGACTGAACAAGATCCGCCCACCAAGTCAGTGGCGGACTGGATTCGATGGCATGATTATTGATCTCCCAGCAGGAGAGCGCACCATTCAGTTCGCACCTAAACTGAGATAAACACGCTCCACATTGGGCCTCCGGCTGAACGGTCACCATCTCATCACGATTGGGCGATCGGCATAACGGAAGCAATGATGACGCCACGTGCTAGCAGAAGACTAGAGGCGTTCGGGTCGAACAATTGGCGAGAGCGACGGGACTCGAACCCGCGGTCTCCTGCATGACAGGCAGGCGCTCCAATTTGAGTGGAGCAGGCTGTGCGAATACAAGGGAGAACTATCGCGTTAAGGTAGCGCCATTCGAGAAACGTCGCATGCGGATCGAATCTGTGCTGGAAATCGGTGACAGGGCAGAGCTCAATCTGTGCCGCTCTGCCCTGTGCTGCAACTTCTATGCGTACAGCGCCAGGCTGCTGCTGTCGCATGCTCCTGTGCTTCTTCCGACTCAGCATCCTTGCCCTTGAGATAGGAGAGCGTCACGTCCAGTGCCTCGTGGCCGAGCCGGATGCGGATCGTCCCTTACGCAGGGCCATTCCACTTAACTTCCGGATAGCCGACCAACCGCTAACAATGCGAAGAACTCGTTCCGAAGAGCTTGGCGCGGTAGATTAGCCGGAATCAAATCATCATCGTTGACTGGCACCTTCCGCTGCAACTCAGCAAGAAACACACCGGCGTGCTTAATGTTGCATATTTGGTCCGAATTTCCCTGAGCACGCCAATGACGAGACCGCGTCAGGCAGCCATCTCTTCGGTCTTGGCGAAGGCCAGCAGCTTCATCAATTCGCTGATCTGGATGTTCTCCAGCGAACACACGGCAGCTTTGATTTTTCGGCTTAGTCCGTCGTCTATGCGCGCCGCGACCATCTTGTCGAATTTCGCGTCGATCTCCTTCCAGGTGAATGGCCGCGCAGGGGCCCCGGGGAAATCTGAGATTTCCTGGGTGAACAACGTGCCACTCTTGAGCCGGACGGTCACTCGGCTCGCGAGGTCGGCCGGGTAACGGGCCGTAAGGCCAGGGTCAGGTCTCACCGTGACCTTCTGCATCAAATCTTGGACATCTCTCTTTTCAATCCGGCTGGGCTCGAGTTGCGCCGGCTGCACATCGCCGTCCAAGAGCGCGACAGCCATGAGGTACGGCAGGCTGTGGTCGGCATCCTCTTTGGTGTGAACATCGTGCTTGGGACCGAATCGCCCGCCCCCGGTGAAATCGTAAGCGTCTTGGAAAACTTCAGCCTCGACGCTCACGATGTCCGCCGGATTAAATGGGTGTATCTTATGCAACGCGATCGTGCAGAACACGCCCGATTGTGCCGGAATCGCGGTGTTGTAAGTCTTTAAGGCCAACCGATCGAAGCAATCCAGTTTCACGTTCTTCCACTCGATCTCGATCGATTTGCCCAGCGCATGCGCCAGCCCGTTTGTTCCCTCAATTACATACTTCGGGCCGGTCACCCCGCGGGACGCTAGAAAGACGGCGTGCATAGACGACAACGCAGTTTGGGACGAGTTCAAGCCCTTCCATTGCGAGATCGGCGTGGTGCGCACGACCAACAGCGGAATGACGTCACCGCAGATTTCGACGGCCGCCGCGGTTTTTGCCTCGTCCAGTTGGAGTGCCTTGGACGCCCCGGCTCCTATTGAGAATGAGAGCGGTGTTGTTAGGTCAAACCCCTCTTCCATGAAGGGAGCGACAGAAGTCAGTTCCGACTCGACTTGGTAGGCAACCGCCAGTGCGGTCAAGAATTCTTTGCCGGATCGCCCCGCGTGCTCGCAGGCGGCCAAGACCGCTCCAACGTTGTCCGACGGGTGACACAGCGACACCGGACCAAGATAGCTGTCCATTAGGTCGACGTACCGCACCAGTGCCGTGTTGGCCGAAGCTGCATAGATGACGTTGGCATTTCCGCCGCCGATCAAAGTGCATTGCGCGTCCGAACCGCCGAACTGTTTGGCCTGTTCCACACAGGCCACCGTCGGAGCCGCGCCGAGAGCGTTGATCGCGCATGCCAAAGAATCGAGAACGCTCACTTTCAGGCGTTCCCGCCGCTCGGGAGTAAGGTCCTCGTAGCTCGCCCTGT
>Ga0210409_10002656_pt1 | contig 20981 bp, 18 predicted proteins | sample IncBWH17MmetaG_FD_161649 | JGI IMG/M metagenome (GOLD analysis project Ga0210409, IMG submission 161649) | Forest soil microbial communities from Barre Woods Harvard Forest LTER site, Petersham, Massachusetts, United States - Inc-BW-H-17-M | ecosystem: Environmental > Terrestrial > Soil >...
CTGGCTGGCTGTTGCTACCGCGCTCCTCCTTGTTGCCGGAGTCTCCTGGTATTCCTGGCCCCGGCCCAAGGACAGTTCTGCGACTTCTCCCTTCACCGCTGCCGAAATCATCGACGCCCACATCCGCTCCTTGCAGCCGGGCCACCTTATGGATGTCGCTTCGACGGACCAGCACACCGTCAAGCCCTGGTTCGACGGCAAGCTCGCTTTTGTCCCTCCCGTCAAGGATTTTGCGGATGAGGGTTTTGCGCTCATCGGTGGCCGCCTGGATGTTCTCGGTGGGCAGAATGTAGCCGCGTTGGTCTATACACGCCGCAAACACATCATCAACGTTTTTGTTCTTCCCACCAAAGAGCCGGACACGCCTATTCATCCACCCGGCTTGCGGCAAGGGTATCAGTGGCGCCACTGGCGCCGCCAGGGAATGGAATATTGCGCTGTTTCGGACGTTTCGGATGCGGATATCTACGAGCTCGCCCAACTCATCTACCAATAAAAACTATTCCGTGCGAAATCTTCCCAGATCTCTGTTCTCTGATCACTTCTGCAACTTGGAAGGAAGTTTTTCGTCAGGCGAGTCTCATCCGGCGAACAACTTACTGTTGGGGCTTGCTCTTCACATAGGCCTTGGGAATTTCCTTCGCGTAAATCAGCCGCAGCGTGATGTCCTTCGTCTGCCCCGATTTCAAGCTGACGTTTTTCTCCCACGCTGAGAAAACTCCCTTGCCTGATGCGCGAAGGTCGTAATTGTCGGCCTTCAGCTTGGCAATCGTAAAATGTCCGCGAGCATCGGCGTGCACCGCATGGGGCGCGTTGCCGCTGGACGACTGGTACGAAACGCTTGCGTGGGCCACCGGCTTGTCATCTGGCCCCAGCACCACGCCGCTTAGCGTTGCGGAGTGCTTGCCCTGCGGCGCGGCCGATACGCCTCGTGCGGCCATCAGCGCCAGAAGTAAAACCGCGATAAATAGCAGTGCGCGTCTCATTTTCATCCTTGCCCGTGCTCCCTCCGTGGAGCGCTGGGAAATCCTTCGCTTTATTCCATCCAGAGGCAACTCCAGCTTCGTAACTTTGAGTGTAAGGCGATTTCGGCAGGTGAAATCGCGTCAGGAGGAAAATGTGTTGCACCACCAACCTGCCTCATTGGACAGGTCTGCGCCGAGGAAGGTTTTCGCTGTCTTATTCGTTCCGCAAAGCCACTGCGGGATCCACGCGCGCAGCTCGCTGCGCCGGAATCACGCACGCCACCATCGCCACCAGCACCAGCGCTGCCGCAGTCCCGGCATAAATTCCCGGCGCCGCCAGCGTCACTCCATAGAGCAGCGTTCGCAGAAGCGCCGCCAGCCCAGCAGCCAGTGCCCCGCCCGCCAATAATCCGATGGCGCTCAACTTCATCCCGCGCCCAAGAATCATGCGCGTCACGTCGCCGGGCTTTGCGCCAAGCGCCATGCGCACGCCAATCTCTCTCGTCCTCTGCGCCACCGCATACGCGAGTACGCCGAAGACTCCCAGGCATGCCAGGACCAGTGCCAGTCCCGCGAATACACCGAGTAAGACCATCGGCCTCGTGCGGTCCGCCACGTCCGCCTCCATCAATTGATCCATCGTGCGTACGTAAGATACCGGCTGCTGCGGATCCACGGCCCACACCGCGCCTTCCACCATTTTGATCGTGCTCGCCGGATCGTTCGACGTTCGCACCACCAGCATCGAAAACCCGCCAGGTTTCTCCACTTGCGTCACCGGCACGTACACCGCCGGCTTCATCTCGTACAAAAGCCCGCGCTCGCGAATGTCGCGCACCACTCCCACGACCGTCCACCAGGGTTCATTCTCGCGTCCAAAGCGGATTCGTTTTCCTACCGCGCTCTTTCCCGGCCAGTGCCGCTTGGCCAAAAACTCATTCACCACTACCGCCTGCTGCCCGCCTGCGTGATCGCTCTCTTCCAGTAGCCGTCCTTCCTTTAGATTTGCTCCGAGCATCTCCAGATAGCCCGGCGTCACCTCCCTGTAGAGTGCGTCGTTGTACTCTCCTGTCGGCAGCGGCGCCTCTCCTTCCACCGTGTAGCCTTCCGTGTCTCCAATCGTCATGAAAGGCGCGTCCGACCCGAATCCCGCTCCCTTCACTCCCGGCAGCGCGCGCACGTTTTCCACTGTTGCGTGGAAAAACTCGCGCACTTTATCGTCCGTGTCGTATTTTTTCTCCGGCAGCGGCACTCCCATCGTCAGCAAGTGATCCGCCCGGAATCCAAGTTCCTGTTTCCGCAGATTCCATAGCGTTTCGATCATCAGCCCGGCGCACACCAGCAGCGCGAACGCCAGCGCGAATTGTCCAACCACCAGCGTGTCTCGCAGCCGCAATCCACCGCGCGATTCGCCCCCTCGCCCGCCTTCCTTCAGCGATTCCTGCAGCGGCACGCCGCTAGCTCGCAGAGCCGGCGCGAATCCAAACAGCATCCCCGCGGCAATCGAAATCCCCGCCGCGAAGAGCAGCACGGGGCCGTTCAGTTCAAATCCGCCGCCCGCTTGTTCCGGCACCAGGCTCCCGAACGCGCCCCAGCACATCTTCCCGATCCACAATCCCAGCAACCCACCGGCAACCGACAGCACCAGGCTCTCCGTCAGCAACTGCGACGCAATCTGCCATCGCGAAGCTCCCAGCGCCAGCCGCACGGCCATCTCTCTTCGCCTGCCCGTCGATCGCGCCAGCAGCAAATTCGCCAGGTTCGAACACGCAATCAGCAGCACAAACACCGACGCCACTTGCAGCACCAACAGCCCGCTCCGCGCGTCTCCCGCGTAATCCTTTTCAATCGGCACCACCACCGCGCCCACCTTCGCATTCGAATCCGGGTACTGCTTCTGCAAGTCCGTGGCGACTCGTTCCATGTCCTTCTGCGCCTGCTGCGCCGCTACCCCCGGCTTCAGCCGTGCCACCACCGTCAGGAAGTGTGATTGTCTCCGCGCCCATTGCTCCGGGGTGAACGCCATCGGCACCCAGTAATCGCTGTTCTTACGGTCCCCGAAAAAGAAGTCCTTCGGCATTACCCCGACCACTTTCGTCTGTACCCCGTTCAGCAGAATCTCCCGGCCGATCACCGACTCATCCCCGCCGAAGCGCCTGCGCCACAGGTTGTAGCCCAGCACCACCACAGGCGTCTGCGCCTTGTCCTCTTCCGCTGTAAACGGGCGTCCCACCGCCGGCTGCACGCCCAACACATCAAAGAAATTCGCCGTCACCTTCTTGCCGGAAAGCTGTTCTGGCTGGCCATCTCCCGTCAGGCTGGCGGTCACAAACCGCGTCGCCGCCATGTCCGTGAACACCCGGTTTTGTGCCCGCCAATCCAAATAGTTCGCAGGGGCGGGCGTATTAAACGCAAAGCCGATATTCGACGCGTCCTCCCACACGATCATCAGCCGCCCGGGTTGCGCAAACGGAAGCGGCTTCAGCAGCACCGCCTCTACCGCGCTGAAAATAGCCGTGTTGGCGCCAATCCCAAGCGCCAGCGCCGCAATGGCGATCGCGAAGAACCCCGGAGTCTTCATGATTTGCCGGAACGTGTACCGCAGGTTTGCGAGGAGGTTCATGACTTAGAAACGGTTAAACGCCGCAAATGTTTCCTTATATTTCCCTCAATTTCGTGCACGACACGCTCCTATGGAATACTACAGACTTCGAACGCAGGAGTTCCGATGCCACGCTACCTCACCCAGCACACCCTCGCCTGCCTCACCCGCCAGGGCGCGGAAAATCTCGCCCAGCGCATGCAATCCGGCGGCACCGCCCGCGCCGAGCGCGTCCTCGTCAACATGCTTGAAGGAAAGATGTTCGTCGAATTCCGCGCCGATTCCCGCGAAGCCCTCGAAGGCTGGCTTAAGACCGAAGGCATGCACTTCGATTTTCTTGTTCGCATTGAGTGGGAAATGCGCGGCGACCAGCTGCGAATCGCCGAATAACGCAGCGCCCCTTTTCTTGCCGCCGGTGGAATTTCTGCATTCTCCCCATCTTGCTTTTCCAAGAACGTGACGGAGCGGGAAGTTTCCTTAAATAGCACAGCATTCAAACGATTCAGTTTTCTTTTTCCCGTAATGCGATGATGGAACAAACGTGCATCCCATTTTCAATTTGAAAGGATCCGGATGAAGAAGCTGCGCTTCCTTGTTTCGTTGACCACCAAGGAGAACGATTACCAGCTGGAGCAGGCCGCTTCCGCTCAGGAAGCTTCACGCCGCCTCGGCGTCGATCTCGAAATTCTCTACGCGGACAACGATGCGATTACCCAAAGCACGCAAATCTTGAAAGTTCTCCAGACCGACCCGCAACTGCGCCCGGACGCCATCGTCTTCGAACCCGTCGGCGCCACTTCGCTCCCCCAGGTCGCACGCACCGCCGCCGCCGCAGGCATCGGCTGGGCGGTCCTCAATCGCGAAGCGGACTATCTCTCCGAGTTGCGCAAAACTACGCGCACCCCGATTTTTTCTATCAGTTCGAATCACCAGGAAATCGGCAAGATTCAGGGACAGCAATTTGCCGCGCTGCTCCCCCGCGGCGGCTCTATCCTTTACATTCAGGGCCCCTCAGAAAATTCTGCCGCCAAAGACCGCACCTCGGGAATGCACAGCAGCCTCCCCGCGAATATCCACGTCACTGCCCTGCGAGGCCAGTGGACCGAGGAAAGCGCGCACAAGAGCATCTCTTCGTGGATGCGTTTGAATCTCGCCAATAAGGGCGGCATCGACCTCGTCGGCGCCCAAAACGACGCCATGGCCATCGGCGCGCGAAAAGCCTTCGAGGATGCCTCCCAGGGTGAGGAGCGCGAACACTGGCTGCGCCTTCCCTACACCGGCGTCGACGGCCTCCCGAAAACCGGCCAAACCTGGGTCCGCACCGGCTCCTTGAAAGCCACTGTCATCGTCCCCGCCAACGCCGGCCAAGCCATCTCCATGATCGCCGAAGCCATCAAGAGCGGCTCCGGCGTTCCCGAGCGCTCGTACACCGTTCCCACTTCGTTTCCGCCGCTAGAGAAGCTCGCCCGTTGAAGCTGTTCGCGGTAACCCCCAAAGGATTTTCCATTGCCGGCATCGCTCACCGCGTAAGATTTAGCTAAATCCCTCTCCCTTTTCTCGAGAACCACTCCCGCCGGCCGCTGCCCCACAGTCAATTTGGCATTGACCGGAATCGCCACGTTACGTCCCACAAGCGGTCACTTTTCAGAATTAGAGTTCTCCCAGACGTTCGGACTACTCTTTTATTTTCAATGCGTTGGAAGCCGTGGAGCGGTGGCGCTTGGCCTGCGATTCTTCCGCAGGTCATGTGCAGCACATCCGTCAGTCTCGATAGCCCCACCCGCGCGGGGCTGCTTGTCCAGGCTCGCAAGGGCGACCGCGAATCGCTAGCCAAGCTGATCCTCCCGTACGGCCCGTCCCTTTACCTCGGTGCCTTGCGCCTCACGCGCAATCCCGCCGAAGCGGAAGACGTCCGCCAGGAAGCCTTCCTCAAGGCCATTTCGCGCCTCGAACAGTTCAACGGCAGCAAGGACGAAACCCGCGACGATTTGCACGCCTGGGTTTCGCGCATCGCCACGAATGCTTCCATCGACGTCATCCGCAAGCGCCGCGATGGCAGAATCCTCTCTATGGAAGAGCTCTCCGGCGTCGGCGAAGAAACTCTCGGCAACGGCGTCCCCGCCCGCGCAGACAATCCCGAAGAACGCTTCGCCCGCCGCGAAGCACGCCAGTACCTGGCCGACGCCATCAAGCAGCTCGCTCCGGAGCTGCGCCAGGTCTGCCTGCTGCGCGACGTCTTGCAATACTCCACCCAGGAGACCGCTGACCGCGTTGGCATTTCCGCCATGGCCGTCCGCCTGCGCCTCTTCCGCGCCCACCGCCGCCTACGCGATAAATTGAATTTCGCGTTGCAGCCCCGCAAAGACCGCCAAGCGCTTGCCGCAGCCGCCACCCGGGCTCGCCTTCGCAATGCGGAGCGCAAGCGCGAGAATCGTATTCCGCTGGGCGCGTTTGCCGAATGCGCGTGCGGCGATTGATTCTTTCTCTCTCTTTTGGCTTGCCTTCGCCTCGTTCCGCCTTCTAATTCCTGGTTTCTGATTTCTAGAACGCACCCATAACTTCTTAGAATGCACGGTTGCGAGAAAAAAGGAGGGGTAAGAGGTAATTGAAGGAAAGGACAAAGCCAAGATGGCAACATAAAGTCGCCGCTCCAAGCAAAGAAACGCGGCACAAATTCTTCGGCGGGAATCTTGCAGACAGGGATAAAATCGAAGAGTTTCCTCTGCCCAGGAGAAACATGGAACCCGAGCGACGCCGCAGCCCGCGCTATCCGTTCACTGGAGCCGTTGAAATGCGCCAGGGAACGTCGGAAGACAAGATCACGGCAAAGGTCAGTGAACTGAGCCTGAACGGCTGCTTTGTGGAAACGGAACACCCCTATCCGATAGGGACGGGCCTGACGGTGAAAGTTTTTACGCCAACGGAGTTTTTTGAGGGACAGGCTTCCGTTATTTACGTGGAAGAAAAAATCGGGATGGGCCTGATGTTTCGCGAAACCAAGCCGTACTACCTGGCGGTCTTGAGGAAGTGGCTCCTGTCGGCGATGATGGGCAAGAAAGGCCCCGTAGGCTAAATCGTTTTTGAATCTTCCAGCTCTCCCCGAGTTGGACGAACACTTGGTGCATCCGCGGCGCTAGACTACAATCCTAAGAAATCGTGGGGTCACACGTCGAGCCCGGAGTTCGCGGAGAGGAGAGAAGCGGCGGGAACCGGCGAGAAGGTGCTATTTTTCGACGCGCATGCGGGAGATGGGTGCACGCGCGTCAGGATGCTTGGGCGACCAGTCTTCAGGAGGAAATGTGACGCGCCAGAAGGCCGGGCGCGGCACGGAAAACTCCAGGCCAACCTCTGCCTTGCCACCACGCACGGGACCGAGGAAAGCAACATGACATTCCTGTTCCTCTTCGGTCTTTACGTTTTTCACGTGGATGACGCCGCCGCTGGTAACGCGAGCAGAGAGCAACACCAGGGCGCCGTGTGCGTTGATGGCCAGAGTTTCCGTATACTCCTCGAAGTTCTGGCCCTGAGCGTCCACCCCTCGAAGGCGCAGGGCGATTTGCATCAGCACACGCTGGCTGCGGCGTCGCGCCCCCGAATTCGAAGGAGTGTTCGGAACTTGGGCCATACTACCTCACAGCAATAACTATACGCGGGGGACGGAGATTGTCGAGAAAGTCGCGAAGGGCCATAGGCAAAGTCGATACCGGTTTTTCTAGCCGCGCTGGTCGATGGGAACGTAATGACGCGTGTCATGGCCGAGATAAATCTGGCGGGGCCGCGCGATTTTCTGTTCGGGGTCCAGGAGCATCTCTTCCCACTGGGAGATCCAGCCGGAAGTGCGCGGAATGGCGAACAAAACGGGGAACATGGTCATGGGGAAGCCCATGGACTGGTAGATCAGGCCTGTATAGAAGTCTACGTTGGGATACAGCTTGCGCTTGACGAAATAATCGTCTTCGAGGGCGATGCGCTCGCACTCGAGAGCAATTTCGAGAAGCGGATTCTTGCCCATGAGATCGAAAACTTCGTAGGCGATACCTTTGATGATGCGCGCGCGCGGATCGTAATTCTTGTACACGCGGTGGCCGAAGCCCATGAGCTTCACTTCGCCGGTTTTGACGCGCTTGATAAATTCGGGAACTTTCTGGATGGAGCCGATTTCCATAAGCATGCGGAGAACTTCTTCATTGGCGCCGCCGTGGAGCGGGCCGTAGAGCGCGGCGATGGCGGCGGCCGTTGCGGAATAAGGATCGACGTGAGAACTGCCGACGCCACGGATGGTGTTGGTGGAACAGTTTTGCTCGTGATCCGCATGAAGAATGAAAAGAACGTCGAGAGCGTGCTCGAGAGTCGGATTCGGGCGGTACTTCATTTCGGAAGTACGGAAAAGCATGTTGAGGAAGTTTCCCGGATAGCTGAGGTCGTTGTCCGGATAGACGAAGGGCATGCCCAGCGTGTGGCGATAGGAAAATGCGGCGATGGTGGGCATCTTGCCGATGAGGCGGTAGGTCTGCTTTTTGCGCGATTCGCCACTGAAGATATCTTTGGCGTCGTGATAGAAGGTGGAAAGAGCGGCGATGGTGGAAATGGTCATGCCCATGGGGTGGGCGTCGTAGTGGAAGCCGTCGAGAAATTTTTTGATGCTCTCGTGAATGTAGGTGTGATGGGTGACGTTGTAAGTCCAGTCCTTGAGCTGCTCGGCGGTGGGGAGTTCGCCATTTAACAGTAGGTAGGCGGTTTCGAGATAAGTGCTTTTTTCCGCGAGGTCCTCGATGGGGTAGCCGCGGTAGCGCAAGATGCCGGCGTCGCCATCGATGTAGGTGACCCTGCTAATGCACGAGGCCGTGTTGTTGAACGCCGGGTCGTAGCTCATCATGCCGAATTCTTTCGGGTCGACTTTTATTTGTCGGAGATCGGCGGCACGGATGGTGTCGTGGGTAATGGGAATTTCGTAGGATTTGCCGGTGCGATTGTCGGTGATGGTGAGGGTTGGGCGGGGCGCAGCAGCACCTTCGGGTTTTTTCGTTTGGGTTGCGGACAACGGGGAGTCCATCGAGCCAACCTCTGCTGCGGCGGCGGCAAATCCTGATTGCTTTACCACTGTACACCAAAGAGGGGGGCGCCGGAAACTGGCCGGAAGGGCGGGGCAAAGCGCTGAAACGGGGGCAGTTGCAGGGAAAGGCAAGGGAATGAGGAGGGGGCCGCCACGCAAGAATATACCTCTTGACAATAGTCGTTATAACAAGTATTATGCTTTGGAAAGCCCGGAGGTGAGTGATGATCAACATTCGAAAGAGCAACGAGCGCGGCCATGTCAATCATGGCTGGCTGGATACGCATTTCACATTTTCGTTCGCGGATTACTTCGACCCAGAGCACGTGCAGTTCCGCACGCTGCGGGTGATGAACGACGACCGCGTGGCGGGCGGCGGCGGTTTTCCGAAGCACCCGCACAGCGATATGGAAATCGTGACATACGTGCTGGAAGGCGCGCTGGAACACAAGGACAGCATGGGCAACGGGTCGGTGATTAAGCCCGGCGACGTGCAGTACATGAGCGCGGGAACCGGCGTAGCGCATAGCGAGTTCAATGCGTCGAAGACCGAGCCGGTCCATCTGTACCAGATCTGGATGCTGCCCGAGAAACAAGGACTGAAGCCGGCATACGACCAGAGAAACTTCAGCGAAGCGGAAAAGCGCGGGAAGCTGCGGCTGGTGGCTTCGGCGGATGGACGGGATGGCTCGGTGAAGATCCGTCAGGACAACGAGCTGTACGCCACGGTGCTAAGCGCTGGCGAAACAGTGAAGCACGAACTGAAGAAGGACCGTTACGCCTACGTGCAAGTGACAAGGGGCAGCGCGAAGCTGAACGGCACGAAGCTGGAGGTCGGCGACGGCGCGGCGATTTCCGCGGAGAAAGCGGTGGAGCTCACCGGAGTTGACGACGCTGAAGTGTTGGTGTTCGATTTGGTCTGAGCCCTAAAAAGTGAGAAGAATGCGCGGATGGAATGCCCCCTCCGCGCATTCGTGTTTTTGAGCGCTGACTATAAGCCGCAGGTGCGATGGAATTCGCGCATGAAGGCGGCAAATCCAGCCGAACGGCGGAAGCTGTCAAACTATGGGGACGAGAAGCTAGAGCAATCCCAGGTGGTCGGGATACTTGGCTTGCAGGGAGCTGACCAAGACTTCAAAGGCCGGAAGCTCGCGGAGATTCTTGAGCCAAGGATCTTTCAGAAAAAAAGGCCAGCAGGCGAAACCGTTGCTCACGCTGCGCTCCAGCCAGGCAAATGCAGGTTCGCGTTGCCCGAGCAAGGCAAGAATGCATGCGAGTTGATAGTAGGTGTGGTGCGTGTGTCCAAAGGATTTCGGGCTCGCGCAAGCCATGGTGAGACAGTCCAGCGCCTTGCTCTCTTTTCCGGTCAATGCATAAAAAACGCCTTGCAGACTTGCGAGCAGCGGTTCTTCGGGCAAAAGCCGGGCCGCCTCATCGAGCAGGGCCTTTGCTTCTTTCATGTCTCCAGTCATCATGGCCGGCAGCGGGCTAAAGTAGACGGGATACTTATTGGAGGGGTTCTCCGCCCGCCACGCTTGAATCTCCTCGCGCGCCAAGTCGTATTCGCGGTTCCAAATGTAGACTTGCACGATGCTGTGGCTGATAGCTTTTCTGGGGTGAAACGCCCGCGCTCTTTCATACATTGCACGGGCATGGTCGAGCAACCCGATGTGCGCCAGAATGGTGCCCAGGCGGTTGTAGGCGTGGGGCTGATTGTTCTGCAGGGCAAGGGCACGCTTGAGTTCACCAATCGCTTCAACGTGTTGGAAGTTTTTGGATGGCCCCCATAACAGGAAGGCGTTGGCGACGTGCCCTTCGGGCAAATCCGGATCCAGTTCCAGGGCGCGACGGCAATGAAACTCCGCCTTCTCCAATGAGGCGCTCCCCGGATCCAGTTCAAAGTGGCGAGTGGCACACACAATGGAAAGGGCGGCGTGCGCCAGGGAAAAGGCCGGATCTCGAGTGACTGCATTGCTCAAATGCTGAGTCGCTTCGTCGAGCGCCGCCGAGCCACTGGAGGAACTGATCCGATAGCCCCGCATGAATTCGGAATAGGCAAGAGGGTCCTTGCTATAGCGGGGGTGGCGTTGCACAACCGCTGGACCCAGAGGGCGATTCAAGGCCGCGGCGATTTGCTTGGCGATTTCGTCCTCAAGGCTGCACAAACGGTTTACGTCGAGATCGCATTTTCTTGTGAAGCAAGCACTCTGCTTCTGGGCGTCAAACATTTCCATGGAGAGGCGCCATATGCCTTTTAACATTTGAATGGCGCCGCGGATGACGAAACGCGCACCAAGTCGGGAAGCCGTCTCCGAAGCTGTCGCTTCGACAGGCACGTTCAGCACCGCTGAAATCGGCAGAACGTCCACGCCCGGCAGATTTCCGAGGCGCGTGACCAGCGCGTCGGCAAGCCCCAGGCATATGCCATCGTCATCGCTAGTGCTCCCGAGAAGCGTCAGCGGCAAAACGCACAGCGACGATCGCTCACCCCAGCCTCCTACTCTCTCCGGGCTGGTCGCGCGCACGCCCCCCGATTCAGAATCGGATTGCCGATAGCGTGCATCAATCACGCGCACAGGTCCAATGAAACGGTACCCTTTGCCCACCACGGTTTCCAGAAAACGCGGTTTGGCAGAGTCGTCACACAGCGCGGTGCGAATTTTTCGCACAATGTTGTTGATATTAGGTTCGGTATCGACAAAGAGATCCGAGCGCCACAATTTCGCGACGATTTCGCTGCGCGATACCAATTGTTCCCGCCGAGTCACCAGAAGAATCAGCAGCTCCATGGGCTTCTTCTCGAGCTTTACTCTTCGCCCCAAGCGGCGAAGCTCGTAGCGCCCCAGGTCTAACTCGACATCGGCCACAGAAAGGGTTTTGCGCCTCATAAGCTTTCACTGGGGATTATCCCCTAAGAATCAGTAATTTACGACGATATGCGAAAGATAGACAAACTGTATGGCCTCTTGATTGGCAATACCGCCTTCACAAACCATTATTTCAACAGTTTATTTTATTTCTTGGTGGAGGCTGAACATGAAACGGAATTTGCTTCTTGCGCTTGCAGTTGTGGGATTTTTCGCTGGGGCGGGTCAGTTCTCCCCCCTAATTACAGAGGCTCATCTTCATGAAACGAACGCGGTGACCCCGGATAAAATTGTATGGGGCCCGGCACCGCCGGTGGTGCGCCCCGGGGCCCAGTTCGCGGTGCTTGAGGGTGATCCCACCGCATCAAGCGGCGACTACACCATTCGGTTGAAAATGCCCGATGGGTTCCGCATCTCGCCGCACTGGCACCCCCTCCGGGAAAACGTCACGATCATTTCCGGGACGTTCAAAGTCGGGATGGGGGATGAGTTTGACGCCAACAAGATGAATGCGTTCGTTGCCGGTAGCTTTGCCTATCTCGACCCCGATATGCACCACTACGCGATGGCAGTAGGAGAAACGATCGTACAGGTACACGGGCAAGCGCCCTTGCAATTCAATTACGTCAATCCGAAAGATGACCCGAGCCGGAATAAGTAAATCGGGTTGGCACGCCCGACAGACGAACGGCACAGCACCCAAACAGTCCGGGATGAGGCCAAGCCAAACGCCTCCCTGACCAACCCAAGGGAACATTCGCAAGAACTTCTCGCTCTTGCATTGCCGCTTGAAAATTCAAGAACTCAGTCTTAAAGGAGAAGAAAATGGCAGTCAACACGGACAAACTGAACGTATTCGTTGGGCAATTTGTCGGGGATCTGGGAGCCGCAGTCCACGCCGGTATGGTGGTGATTGGGGAAAAGCTGGGGTTGTACAAGGCACTCGCCGAAGGCCCCTTGAACTCGGCCGAACTCGCGGCAAAGACCGGCACGGATGAACGGTATGTGCGCGAATGGCTGGGCTCCCAGGCGGCTGGCAGGTACGTCACCTACAACGAAAAGACGCGGAAGTTCAGCCTGAGCGAAGAGCAGGCATTTGCGCTGGCGAACGAAGACAGCCCCGCGTACATTCCCGGGGCGTTTCAATTGGCTCTCGGTTCTCTAGCCGCCGTACCCAGGATTACCGAGTCTTTCCGCTCCGGCGCAGGCATGGGCTGGCATGAGCACGACGCCGACGTGTTTCATGGCTGCGAGAAATTCTTCCGGCCGGGCTACGCCGCGAACCTTGTTAGTTCGTGGATCCCCTCGCTGCAAGGTGTACAGGCCAAGCTCGAGGCCGGCGCGCGCGTTGCTGACGTGGGTTGCGGCAAGGGCGCTTCCACTGTGCTGATGGCCAAAGCCTTCCCAAACTCACAATTCTTCGGTTTTGACTATCACGACAAATCCATCGAAGGCGCCCGCGCAACGGCCGCGCGACAAGGTCTCGCGGATCGCGCGATGTTTGCGGTGGCGAGTGCCAAGGGATTTCCCGGCAAGGACTACGACTTGGTGACCGTATTCGACTGCCTCCACGACATGGGTGATCCGGTTGGCGCAGCAACCCACGTGCGCAATTCGCTCAGCAAGGATGGCACATGGATGATCGTCGAACCGTTCGCCCACGACGAGCTGAGGGATAATCTGAATCCGGTGGGCCGCGTGTACTACTCGTTTTCGACGCTGTTGTGCACGCCGTGTTCGCGTTCGCAGGAAGTCGCGCTGTGCCTGGGTGCACAGTCCGGCGAGAAACGGATCCGCGAAGTGGTTACCGCAGCCGGCTTCACGCGCTTCCGGCGCGCTGCAGAGACACCGTTCAACATCGTCTATGAAGCCCGTCCCTGAACCGTGAAGCTCGCGGACTTTGAGGCGTCGCTTGAATGAGTGGGCGCGCGTCCGAAGAAGACAAGAAGCAACACGAAGCGCGCAGGGAGAAAATACCCTCTCCGTGCTTCACAGTTTGAGACGCAATCTTATCCGCGAGTGCGGTGGAATTCGCGCATGAAAGTCGTGAGAGCTTCGACAGCTTCGAGGGTGACGGCGTTATAGAGAGAAACACGCATGCCGCCGACAGAGCGGTGGCCGGGCGTGCCGACCAAGCCGGCAGCAGCGGCTTCAGCGGCGAACATCTTCTCAACGGAGTCGTCCCCCCCTGCTACGCGGAAGACTGCGTTCATCTTAGAGCGCGAATCCTTTTCGACGGGGCAATGATAAAAGCCGCTGCTTGATCCAATCGCGTCGTAGAGCAGTTTGGCCTTGGCATCATTGCGCTTCTCGATGGCGGAGATGCCGCCTTCGGATTCGATCCATTCGAGGACCAGGCCGACGACGTAAACGGCGAACGTTGGAGGCGTGTGGTAGAGCGAATGCTCCTTGATGTGCGTGCGGTATTGGAGGACGGTGGGAAGATTCCTTTCGGCGCGCTCGGCGAGATCTTTGCGGAGGATGACGACGGTAGCGCCAGAGGGGCCAAGATTTTTCTGTGCGCCGGCGAAAATGAGGCCGTACTTGTTCACGTCGATCTGGCGCGAGGCGATGTCAGAAGACATGTCGGCGACGAGCGGGACATTGCCAGTCTCCGGCAGCGTGGTCCATTGAGTGCCTTCGATGGTGTTGTTGGTGCAAATATGGACGTAGGAGGCGTCAGGTGAAAACTTGATTTCGTCCGGGCGCGGGAGGCGGGAGAATTTCTCGGATTCAGTGGAGGCGGCGATATTGTGGAGGACGCCTTTCTTGAGCTCGCCGATGGCTTTGGCGGTCCACATTCCGGTGTGAAGCACGTCGACGGGCTTGCCGCGCAGGCACAGGTTCATAGGAACCATGGTGAACTGCATGCTGCCGCCGCCCTGCAGGAAGATCACCGCATAATCATCCGAGATTCCGAGGAGGCTGCGCAGCTTTTGTTCGGCGCCCGCGATGACGCTTTCGAATTCCGGCGAGCGGTGGCTCATCTCCATCACGGACATACCGCTGCCGCGCCAATCGAGGAGCTCTTCGCGGATACGTTCGAGAACGGGTAGCGGAAGGGCGCCGGGACCGGCGTTGAAATTGAAAAGGCGTTTGGCGGATTGTGCGGAAAGCGTGGACGAAGTCACGGTGAAAGATTCCTCTTTCTGCAAGAATGGCAGCGCGATGCGGGACGGAATTCATGCCGCTCGTCAGTACAATCCAGAATAACAGAATCCACGCGGTGCTCCGAACGCGTTGCGGGCGCTGAACGAGGCAATTCGCTGCATTGAGATAGCGAAAATATCAATTGGCGGCAAGCGTGCAGACCTTCAGCTGCACATTTTTCTCTTGTGATATTGCGCAACGTACTCTTGACTTAGTGGGGGGTGTGCGCGCAAAACTACTAAAGCTTCCTTCCCCCAGGGGCTTAGAAAAGCGAGAAAACGCCAGCGTTCCCCGCATTGGCGCGCTCGCTGGGAATTCTTAAGGAGAATATTGAACGCACCGGACGCCAATTCAGGGGGCGGTCGGCAGCAGCCATTTGAGTTATCCATTGGCTGTGTGCCGATGCGACTGCAAATAGCCGATGAGCGCCTGTACAGTGCGGTATCGGCGCGATACGGCGCGTTCACAGGAACGGCCGGGCAACCCATTCCGATCGCATTAAATAGTTTTTCCGCGGTAGGGAGCCACCGGCCGGAATTTGCATATGAGTTTGAGGGCGCGCTACTTCGGACGGGTTCAAACGAAACAAGGTTTGACGGTGTTCGGAATGAATACGCGCTGGATTCGCTGTTGCGCGTTCTCTTGAGCTGGAAGCTGGCAAGCCGCGAAGGATTTCTACTGCACGCCGCCACCGTGATTCGCGCTGGAATGGCATACGTATTCGCTGGGAGGTCCGGCGCGGGAAAGAGTACGGTGGCCTCTTTATCGCCGCCCGGAAGCGTTCTCACCGATGAAATCTCGCTCTTACGCCGCGGGAACGGTGTGTGGCGGGCGCATGGCACGCCTTTTTGGGGAGAATTTCGCGCGGCTGGGTCGAATACCAGCGCACCGGTGAGAGGAATTTTCCGGCTGGTGCAGTCGGCGGAGAATCGGGTGGCTCCCCTCCGTCCGGTAGAATTGCTTCGCGCACTTCTGCCGAACGTATTGTTTTTCTCGGCCGAGCCCGAAGCCAACCGCCGGCTACTGGAAATACTGGGCCGGGCGGCGGAGGAAATTTCAGGCGGCGAGCTGTCGTTTCGCAGGGATCGAACGTTTTGGGAGGCTCTTCCCAAATGACAACCAAAGTGTCCGCTTGCTGGCAAAAGAATCCGGCGCTCGCGTGGAGAGAGATTGACGAGGTTACGGTCATCATTTCACCGACGGACAGCGTGATGCATGAGCTGAACGACACGGGAAGCTTTCTCTGGAAGAATATCGATGGGCGGAGATCTGCGGCGGAGCTGGCGGAATTGCTCGCGGAAAGTTATGAAGTTGCGCCAGAGATCGCGTTGATCGACACACAAGCGCTGCTCGAAGAGATGTCATCGCGGAAACTTGTCATGCCCGTCCCTGCAACGGGCGGAGAGCTGCGTTGAGCAGCGGCGCCGCAGCGGGCGCCACGCCCGTGATGGACCGGCTGATCTCGCGCACGGTGTTGAAACACCAGCCGCTGAGCGTACATTTCGATTTAACGTACCGCTGCAACGAACGGTGCGTGCATTGTTACCTCGATCACGACGACCACGGCGAACTGACGACGAGCGAGTGCCTGTCGGTGATGGAAGAGCTAGCACGCGCCGGGACACTATTTCTCACCTTCAGCGGCGGCGAAATTTTTCTGCGGCCCGATCTCTACGAGATTCTAGCGGCGGCGCGGCGGCTGCATTTTGACGTCAGCCTGAAGACCAACGCGCTGCTGGTGACGGAGGAACGCGCGGCGCAGCTGCGTGAATTCGGAGTGCGGCGCGTGCAGATCAGCGTGTACAGCGATATTCCGGAAGTGCACGACGCGATTACCAAGGTACCCGGGTCGCTGCAGAGGACGCTGGCGGCGATTCCACTTTTGCTGGAACAAGGACTGCAGGTGAAGCTGGCGTGCCCGTTGATGCGGGAAAACTTGCTGGCGTACCGCGGAGTGATGGCCCTGGCGGAAAGAATTGGAGTTCCTTACGTTCTGGACTTGACGATCACGCCGATGATGGACGGCAATGAAGGGCCGTTAGCGCACCGCATACCGGTGTCCTCGCTGCTGCCGGTGATGCAAGATCCGCTGTTGCATGCGTGCAAGCCGCAGCCGAGCGCGGAAGCCGCTACCGCGATGAAGGAATATCCCGCGGCCGTCGGGAGCGCGGTTTCTAGCGGAATGGAAAGCGCGGCCTACGAGGATTTGCCGTGTAGCGCGGGCCACAATAGCTGCTACATCTCGCCGTATGGCGATGTGTATCCCTGCGTGCAACTGCCGCAGGCGGCAGGTAATTTGCGACGCGAACGATTCAGTGACATTTGGTATCACGCGCCGCAACTCGAACGTCTTCGCGGGATTCGAGAAAGTCAGCTGCCGGTCTGTTCGCGCTGCAGGATTCGCAGTTACTGCGAGCGCTGCCCGGGACTGGCGCTGATGGAGGGCGGAGACCTGCTGGGCGCGTACGAGCGGGCCTGCGAACTCGCGGAACAGAAAGCGCGGCTGGCGGGCGTATTCGAACCCATCAGTGCACTCCACAAGGAGCGGGCGGCGTCCGCTCCCCAAAAAGTCCTGGAAAACGAAATCGCTTTTTTTGTAACCAGTTCTAGTTCAGACTGAAGGAACACGGAATGCCCGAAGATCAAAAAAACTCTCCTCCAACGCCTGGCGGAAATGGCGGCAAGAAGCCGTATACGAAGCCGAGCGTGGTTTCGGAACCGATTTACGAGACGCTGGCGCTGGCGTGCGGCAAATTGCCTGGCCAGGGTGGCATTTGTAACGCTTCTCCCCGCAGATCATAAGGACTCTCGCTGCCGCTTCCAGGAGAGCGTGACACCTGATGGCCGGTATCACTTGAGTGCTATAGCTTTGGGCAAACCGGGACTTGCGTTCCATTGACCCCTCCCCCGTGAAACTCCACGCTAGTACAAAGAAGTAGTAACAACGTCATTTCCGAGCACTATTCCTTTGTTACCGCTGTTGGGGACAGTCCCCTGCAAAGCATATCTGCACTGGAAGCGTTTGTGCGAATACGACGGGAAGTATCGAGCATGGAGTTTCGGACCTGAGGCATGATGGAGAATCGGCAGAAGCAGCGAAAGAACTCAAGCCAGATTGGCGGCGAGCGACGCGCGGGCGACACTGCGCGAATTGCCGAATCGCTGGCCGTACGCGGGCGTGTTTCGCTCTGCGTTCATGGCACGAGCATGATGCCCTGGGTTCGGCCAGGGGACATCGCCATGATCCGCACGGAAGGCGCGGAAACGCTGCGCTGCGGCCACGTAGTCCTTTTCCGGCGCAATAGCAGTTTGTTTGTCCATCGCATTGTAAACAAGAAGGGGCCGCAGGATGCCGCGCAGATTCTTGTAAAGGGTGACGCCCATCCTACATCCGACGGCTTGATGGAGCAGGGAGAATTGCTGGGGCGGGTGGTTTGGCTCTACCGAGAAGGACGGCGCATCGATTTGGACGCCCGCGGCCAGAGGGCGCTGGGGCTGTTTATTTCGCGATTGTCGTTGTACGGGTGGTCCTGGCATCCCGCAGTCCGATTTGCAGCGAATGTGATGCGTCCCGCCCGTCGCGCGATCCAGGCGCTACGTTTTGCTAGCGAAGCCATTCGCTAGTTGTATCCGTTTCCGATTTCCAAGTTCAATCGATCAAAGCAAACTCGACGCGTTTTCTCATGGGATCGATGCGTTCGGCGCGGACCCGAACGCGATCGCCGAGGTGCCATTCCATCGGTTTTGCTTTCGTGCCGCGGCCCTGGCGTGCGCCTGGCGCGCCGCGCCGGCCTTCGCTACCGGATTGGGCGACGATGGCGTGATCGCGTTCGCGATAGACGCAGCGCGCGCCGGCAAATTCTTCGAGGGCGTTGACGGGAATCAATCCTTCCACAAAAACTTCGAACAGTTCGACGAAGCAGCCGAACTTTTGCACGGAGATGATCAGCGCGTCGTACTCCTCACCGAGATGCGCTTCCATGAACTGCGCGGTCTTCCAGTCCATCAGCTCGCGCTCGGCACCGGCGGCGCGACGCTCGGCTTCGGACGTTTCTGAAGCGATCTCCTCTAGATTCCGGTGTGAATAAAGCGTGAACTCTGAGCCGCGCGGCGCGGCGGCGTGGGCGGCCGATGAAGGTGGAGTACCGTTCGGGTGTTCGAGCGCCCATTTTAGAGTGCGATGGACGATAAGGTCCGGATAGCGACGGATGGGCGAAGTGAAATGGGTGTACTCGTCGAAACCGAGGGCGAAGTGGCCGAGCGGTTCGGCGGCGTAGCGGGCTTGCTTGAGGGAGCGAAGCATCAGGTAGGAGACGATGCGCTCTTCGGGCTTGCCGACGACCTTTCGAATGAGGCGCTGGTAATGCTGCGGGGTGATGCGCAGTTCCGCGCCGGGGAGCGCGACCTTCATGCCGCGCTCGCGGCCATGACCGTAGGAATCGAGGCGTCCGGCTTTTGCGGGAGAGGGCACGCGGCCGTGTCGGACTGCAACTTCGCGCTGGTGAAGATTTTCGATGCCGAGGGAATACCCGAAGGCGCGGGCCAGCTCTTCAAATTCCAAAACTTTGCGCGCGTCCGGTTTTTCGTGGACGCGATGGAGTGACTCGACGCCGCGTTTCAAGAGATAACCATCGATCGCGCGGTTGGCGGCAAGCATGAATTCTTCGATGAGGCGGTGAGCGATGTTGCGCTCGCTGCGGGTGATGCTGGTCATGCGCTGCTCTTCGTCGAACTCGATGACGCGCTCGGGCAGGTCGAAGTCGATGGAGCCGTGTTCGTTGCGGCGGGCGTTGAGAAGCAGAGCGAGCTCCTTCATGTCGCGGAAGTGCGGCGCGAGCGCGGCATACTTCTCGGACATTTCTGCATCGCCTTCGATCACTTTGTTGACGTTGGTGTAGGTCATGCGCTCGGCGGAGCAAATGACGCCGCTGGTCATGCGCGAGGATTTCATGTTTCCGCGGGCGTCGAATTCCATGAGGGCGCTCAGGACCAGGCGATCCTCGCGAGGTTTGAGGGAGCACATGCCGTTCGAAAGAGATTCGGGAAGCATGGGCACGGCACGATCTGGAAAATAAACCGAGGTGCCGCGAAGGCGCGCTTCTTGATCGAGTGGCGTGGCCGTTAGAACGTAGTGGGCCACGTCGGCGATGTGCACCTGAAGGCGCCATCCGCCGTCAGAGAGATGCTCAACGTAAACGGCGTCATCAAAATCGCGCGCGGTTTCGCCGTCGATGGTGACGATTGGGAGGTGGCGGAAGTCCTCGCGGCCAGCGAGTTCGGTTTCGCTCACGGGTTGAGCGCGCTGTTTCGCTTCATCGAGGACTTCGGCGGAGAACGCGTGGGGCAAATGGTGCTTGCGAATGATGATTTCGATGTCCACGCCGAGGTCGCCCGGGCGGCCGAGGATTTCGACGACGCGGCCAGTGGGAGCGGCGCCTCCGCGGGGAAAACGGGTCAACTCGACGTTTACTACCGCGCCGTCGAGTTCATCCAAGTGCGGAATGCGCCTTGCGCGGATGCTGGTCTCATCGGCGCCGCTGAAGCCGAGCTTCTTCCAAAGGCCGGGAGTCAGCTCATAGCCGCGCGGGATTTCCACTTGGTGCTGGATTCGAACGTCGTACGGAAGAACCGTATTGCTGTGGGGGCCATATCTAAATAAACCGACGATACTGGGATGCGCGCGGTCCAGGATTCGAACGATGCGGCCTTCGGCGCGCTGCGCACCGAATCCGGCGCCGGGGCGGCGCTGAATTTTTGCCAAGACATGGTCGCCGTGCATGGCGTCTTCGATGGCGTCGCGGGGAATGAAGACATCGCCGTCGAGTTGCGGCACCGGGGTGTCGGGAACGACGAAGCCGTAGCCATCGTGGTGGAGGACCAGGCGGCCCTTAACTTCATCGAGATTCGCCAACGCGGGACGCTGGGCTTGCGGCGCCTGGCCGGAACGCGGCGTCTGGCCCGCGGCTTCGCGGTCCTGTTTGCGGTCCGGTAGACAGTAGCGACCGCCGGGCAATTCCTCTATGGCGTTGCGCTTCTTGAGTTTCGCGAGCATTTTGAAGAGCGGGCGGGTGTCGGCCTTTTTCAGGTGGAGGCCTTGAGAAATTTCGCTCGCGGAGGCGGGTTGGCTCGTAATTTGCAGAAAACGCAAGATGTTATCGGGGCTGAGATGGGAAGGGCGAGGCATGCGATTGGGCGCCGCGGGAGGGCGCAAAGTATCCACCGTGATTCTAGCCACTTTTTTCGGTTCCTCAGGAACTTTTTTCAGGATTCCGGGATTATATAGACAGGCCAACACACGACCGGCCAGTCACCCTCCGTCAGACTGGCTGGGTTCCCCGTAAGGG
>Ga0210409_10002657_pt1 | contig 20981 bp, 15 predicted proteins | sample IncBWH17MmetaG_FD_161649 | JGI IMG/M metagenome (GOLD analysis project Ga0210409, IMG submission 161649) | Forest soil microbial communities from Barre Woods Harvard Forest LTER site, Petersham, Massachusetts, United States - Inc-BW-H-17-M | ecosystem: Environmental > Terrestrial > Soil >...
TAAGCAGGATGCGTCCCTGGGACGGGTCGTGAAAGCGCGCGACCAGGTCGGTGATGGTTGTTTTGCCGGCGCCACTGCGTCCGACCAATGCCACGACAGATCCGCCCTGGACATCCAGGTTAAAGTCAAGAATCACCGGGCGCCCCGGGCGGTACTCGAAATGGACGTTTTCAAATTCGATCCGCCGCACGAGCGACGGGGCGTCGACGGCATCTGGCCGGTCAGGCTTGTCGCCGGGCATGGCCAGCACTTCGAAAACCCGTTCCATGGCCGCGAGGGAACGCTGAAGTTCTGAGAAGGAGTTGACGATCTGCCAGACCGGGTTCAGGAGGAGAAAGGTGTACCACTGGAAAGCCATGATATCGCCGATCGAAGCGCGGTGGACGACGTTGAGATAACCGCCATACCAGACGATGACGACGTTGACGACCCCCAGTAACAGGCCCCAGGAAGTCCAAAGCACCAGTTCGCGCCGGTGCGCAAACAACTCCTTGCGCAGCACGGTATGCCGGCCGCGAAGGTAATCGAGTAATTCTCGTTGCTCGCCACGGAAAGCGCGGACGACACGAATTCCCGAGAAGGTCTCGCCCACACGGCCGTCGATCTGCTCGGCATCCTTGCGCAACGAACGGTAGATAGGCCTCACCCGCCGCGCCACCGTGAAACTGACCAGCATGACGCCGGGAATAATGGCCAGGGCGGTTAAGGCCAGGCGCCAGTTAAGGTCGAGTAGAATACCGACGGCAATCATCAAACGAAGCAAAGAGACCGCCGGGGAAATGATGGCCATCTGCAACAGGCCGGTGGTGGTATCGACATCGCCCGTCAGGCGGGAGAGAATGCCGCCGGTTTTCATATCCCAAAGTTTGGGCAACGGCAGGTGCAGCAAACGCTCGAACAGAGAACGGCGGAGCTCGAGCATCACCCGGGCATTGAGCAAACGCTGGCGGTAATCCTTGAAGGCGTTGATCAGGTTGGAGAAAATAATGACTCCCAGGAAAACGGCCCCGGCATACTGGAGAAGGACCAGGCGCGCGGCGGAATCCAGGCCCGTTTTTAACAGGACTCGATCGACGATAAAACGCATGAACAGGGGCTGAACCATCTCGAGTCCGCCCACCAGCAACGCCAAAACAAAGACGACCCCCACCGTGCCGCGATGCGGCAAGAGCCAGCGGGCGTACTCGCGGAGGTATTGGCGCCGCTGTTTGGCGCGAGGGCGCTGTTTTGAGCCGTTGCCCGTCGGGCTAGCCGCCACCTCGGGCTGCTGGACATCGGGTTTTTGTTCCAGCGCCTCGTCAAGTTTGCGACTCTGATAATCGCGCACGAAGCGCCGATAGCGCTGCCGCGAGGAGCGTGGATGGTCTTTGCTCATGAGCTGTTGAACTTTATCTCATGTAACCCGTTTCCGGGCGGGAGTCCAACGCAACAGGAAGCAGGGGAGTACTTGGTTAGTGACGGCGGGCACAACAGTGGCGCGCGGACTTTCCAGTCCGCAGCAACATAGCTTACGCGAGCCCGCTGGCGTTCGAGGTTGCTGCGGACTGGAAAGTCTGACTGGAAAGTCCGCGCGCCGCCGCCGTCATTAAGCGGTTAGGCAGGGGGTTTAAGCATTGAGGCCTCCTGGAATACGCCGGCGGGACGCCGGCGCTCCCAGGCCGGTCAGAGACAGGGCCGATGGGCGTTGCTCCAAATCCCATAAAGGGCACTGACGAGCTGGACTAATTCGCCAAAGTCGGAGGGTTTTTGGTAGAAAGCATTTGCCCCGAGTTTGAGCGCCGTTTCCTGGATAGCGGCAGAAGGATGGCCGGTCAGGACGACCACGGGCAAAGGTCCGAGCTTGGGAGTGGAGCGGATGAACTCGAGGACGCTCAGCCCGCTCTCACCGGGCATCATGATATCCAACACAACGAGATCGGGCCAGCGAACCGCCTGAGTCCGGCTCAAAGCCAGCAAACTCTGCAAATAGGAAATACCACGCTCGGCCGACTCGGCCACATGCCACTGGAAAGGCACGTTGGCCTGCTGGCAAGCTGCCTGGAAAAGAACCTGGTCGTCGGTGTTGTCATTGACGTGGAAGACCAGGAGGGGCGGACGCAATGTCAGAAGAGCCTGAGGGGCAGTCTGCGTCGATCTGGAGGGCTGGTAGTTCTCGGCGCTCATGAGCGAAACATTTACCCGGCTCGGCGAGCCAGCAAACGTGGGTGAAATCCCCATAACTATGGGGACAAACCCGGCAGCCAGGGGGCCGGGTTCAAACGGCACCCCAATTTCCCTCACCCCAACCCTCTCCCCGAGGAGAGGGAGCAGCAGGGCACGGACTTCCGGATGGGTAAGGCGCTAGGATTCGCCGGCGGACTGGCGAGGACTCTCCCTCTCCCTGGGGAGAGGGCCGGAGGAAAGAGGCGCGTCGAGATATTGACGAACGGTTTGGAGCAGGACCTGCGGCGAGCAGGGCTTGGCAATAAAGCGGGTGCTGGTCTGACGGACGAATTCGGTATCCTGGCCAAGCACGTCACCGCTGTAGCCGCTCGTGAAGATGACCTTGAGCTTTGGATTGTCGGCCCTGAGCTGTTCGGCCAGCTCGCGGCCGGTTACCCCCTCCGGCATAATGATGTCAGTTAGAAGTAAATCGATGGGGAAGGAACGGGAGCGACACAATTTCAAGGCGGCGGGACCCGAGGCGGCCTCAAGGACGGTGTATCCGAATTTTTCGAGCAAACGACGAGTCAAAGAGCGGACCGAATCTTCATCCTCAACGAGCAGGATGGTTTCCCTGCCGCCCGGCGGCATGGAGGGATTGGTCGCCAGGGTCGGCTCGGAAGCCGCGGCTTCGATTGCCGGCAGGAAAAGAGTGAAGGTCGAGCCGACGCCCACCTCGGTGGAAACTTCGATCCAACCCTGGTGCTGCTTTACGATTCCGTAGACGGTCGCCAGGCCCAAACCGGTGCCTTTGCCCACGTCCTTCGTGGTAAAAAACGGCTCAAAAATGTGCGGCAGATGATCCGGTGAAATACCGGTGCCGGTGTCCGCCACGCTCAGCGTTACGAAGCGGCCCGGGCGGGCTTCGTCGTGGTTGCGGACTTGAACGGCGTCCAGGCTCACGGAGGTCGTGCGAATCACCAGGCGCCCCCCCCGGAGCATGGCATCGCGGGCGTTGACGACCAGATTGACCAGGACCTGTTCAAGCATGCCGGCGTCGGCCTGGGCAAGGGGCAATCCCGCTTCGCAATGGCATAACAACTCGATATGTTCGCCGATAATGCGTTTGAGCATTTTGCTCATGTTGCCGACTACTTCGCTGAGATTTAATGGCTGTGACTGCATGACCTGCTTGCGGCTAAAGGCCAGCAGTTGGCGGGTCAACTTGGCCGCGCGGTCAGCGGCGGCGACGGCCTGGTTGAGACACTCCACCGCCAGCGGCTGGAGCTGGGCGGGATTCATCAGCACCAACTCGGTGTTGCCGCGAATGACTGTCAGGAGGTTATTGAAGTCGTGGGCGATCCCCCCGGCGAGCTGGCCGATGGCCTCCAGCTTTTGGGATTGGCGGAGTTGTTCCTGCGTGGCGTGGAGGACTTCCTGGGTGTGGATGCGATCCAGAGCGCCGGCGCAGTGGTCGGCCAGGGCCTGCAGAGTTTGCAGATCCGCCGGGTCATAAGCCCGGGCTTGATAACTCTGAATGGAAAGAATCCCGATGACGTCCGCATTGTTATGGATCGGCACAATCAGGATCGAGGCCGAAGCGCGGCGCGTATCACCAAAGGGAACCGTTCCCGGCTGCATCGAGTCAGGCTGTTCTTTGAGAATTAACTGGCCCCCGTGTTCAATGGCTTTTCGGGCCATCTCGGAAGGCGGACGGTGATCATAGTCGGGAGGACAGGCTGTTCGTTTGCCGTTGACCAGATCCTCATAGAGAACGTGGGATACGATGCCCTCGCTGGCCGAATAGAGGTCGAGCAGGCATGCATCCCAGCCGAGCAACTGGTCGGCCACTTCGACAATGATTTCGGCAGCGGCGCGGGCGGTTTTGGTGACGCTAAGCCTTTGACCCAGCTTCGAAAAAGCTTCGATACGCAGTTCCGCGCTGCGGCGTTCGGCAATCTCCAACCGCAGCTCCTGGTTGGCTGCCCGCAATTGTTCCGTGCGCTCCTTGACCATCTCATCCAGGGCCTCGAGTTGGCGTTTGGATTGGCAGTGCAAGCTCCACTTCTTGGTGAGGGCGTGGGTCAATTGCAATACTTCGATGTTGTCGAAGGGCTTTTTGAGAATGGCCAGGTTATCGGTGGTGCCAAAGCGTTGGGAAATTTCACCCCACGAATAATCGGAGTAGGCCGTGGAGATGACGATTTGCAGGTCGGGATCGACCGCCCAGAGCTGAGCAATGGTCTCGATGCCGTCCCAGCCGGGAGGCATTCGGATATCGACAAAAGCCAGGGCATAGGGCCGGCCCTCGGCGATGGCCTGCCGCAATAGCTTCAGGCCCTCCTGTCCCTGATAGGCAGAGTCCAGGGCAAAGCTGGAGCGCTGCGCCGGGGAAGGGGAAGCGCCGAACAACTCGGCCTCCGTGCAATCCAAGGACGCGGCAGCGTCCTCGGCGAGGATTTTGCGAAAATCCGCGTGAATCGCGGCCGTGTCGTCGATGAGCAGGATACAGTAAGGAACCGGCTCGGGACCGGGTGACGCGTTGACGGTGCCAGCAGGTGCGGCTGCGGCAACGGAGAGGTCTGACGGAGTGGTGTGAGGTTGAGCGGACATCGGGTTTAGCATTCCTGGGCCTGAACGTGAATCGGTTCTTTGATGCCTTGGATTTGGTCAAAGTTGCGGAGTTTTTCCAACGCCATCTGGGACACCTTAGTCCCGGCGCAAACGATGAGGACGCCGTCTTTGGTTTCGACATTGGAGCTGAGGATGTGGCCGATGGTCAGCTCCTTGAGGAGAATCGCCTTGATGGCGACCTTAACGGCGGTCGGCGCAGTCAGGTAAACGTCGAAGCAGGCAAAGGTGCTATCGAGCACCTGTGGATCATAGCGGCCGGTGCGTGTTTGCATTTGTTCCAGGGCCTTGGCCTTGGTCAAGCCTGTGCTCTCCAGTTCCATCATTTCAGAAAGAACTTTAAGGATCCTGGAGCCAATCGGGATTTCGTCGCCAACAATGGAGTCGGCGGGAAACCCGGACCCATTATAGTTCTTGTTTTGATAGAGAACGATGCGGGCGACGGTTTCCAGGCGCGGGATATTGGCGAGCAGATTGGCGCCGATCTCTGGCATTCGGGCCAGGACGTCTCTTTCGGCCTGAGTCAACTCTGCGTCGCGGCGCATTTTTTCGACGACCCGCTGCGGCACGGTCACAAAACCAATCTGAGACAGCATGGCCGCCAGTTCCAGTTCCCAGGTCTGGGTCATGTTCAAGGACCGGGTGAAAGCGCGCATGTAATCGCGCAATCGTTCGCCGCGCCCGAAGGAGAGCGGTTCGGCCGACGCGAGAATCCCGGTCATCATGTTGATGCTGCCATTGAGGGTCTTTTCGAGCAGCTCGCGTTCGGCCGTGATCAACTGATATTGGCGAATCGAGTTGTCTAAAGCCAGGATCAGCATTTCCGGCGGGCACGGCTTGTTGAGGAACTGGTAGACGTGGCCCTTGTTGACGGCTTCCACGGCCGTTTTTTGATCGGCGTTTCCGGTGAGCATGAGGCGAACCGAATCGGGGGAGCGTTGACGCGCTTGGGTAAGGAACTCGACGCCGTTCATGCCCGGCATTTGCATGTCGGCCACGATGACCGCGTAGGGGCCTTTCTGAGACAGAAGCGTTAGGGCCAAGTCGCCGCTGAGAGCGGTGTCGATGGAAAAGCGCTTTCGCAAACTCCGCTGGTAAGCATCCAGCACGTTGGGTTCATCATCAACAAACAGGATTTTCGAGTTCATTCTTTCATTGGCTGAGGTTGGAGACTGCCTTCGGCGGCCCGGCGCCAGTGCACCAGACGACTATCAAGCCCCAGGGTCGCCAGATAGTTCAAGTCCAATTCTTCCGCCGGGGGCGGCGGCCCCTGGATCAGCGCATTGGCGACGTGCACCGCCGTCAGGGGGCTAAAGGACAGATGCGGACACGTCGCCGGCTGGTGGTGCAGCGCAATGGCCTCCACCACGGGTACCGGCAGACCCCAAAGCCCGAGCAGGTAACCGCCCACCTCGGCGTGGTTTGCCCCAAAGTGGTGTTCCTCCGCCGCCAGCAGGGCGGCGGTTCCGGATATGCCCGCCTGTAAAACCTGGTCGTAAGGCTCCGGGAAATTCGAAGCGAGTATCAGTTTGCCCGTATCGTGAAGCAGACCCGCGACAAAGGAATCATCCACTAGCCTGTTGTCGGAATCCTCCATGCGCGCGATTTCCTTGGCGAGCCCGGCGGTTTGCTGGCTGTGGACCCACAACGAGTCGATGGAAAAGCTCCCCAGCCTGGCCGAAGAGAATTGCGAAAAGGCGTGGATGGAAAGCACCAGGGCCTTGATAGTCTCCACCCCCAAATAGGACACCGCCTCGGAAGGGCTGGAGATCTGGCGGCCCAAACCAAAGAACGCGGAATTGACGAGCTTGAGGATTTTGGCGGTCATCGCCATGTCTTTGGCGACGATATCGCCAATTTCGTCCAAGCCGATTTCCGGGTCCTGGAGCTTCTCGACAATCTGAACGTAGAGGGCGGGGATACTGGGCAAGCGATCGAGCCGGGAAACCAATTGCCGCAGATTTTGGTTGCGCAAAGACTGCTCGAGGTTGCTGGCGCGGCTAATCGCCGCCTTGAGTTCTTCCGGCTGGCAAGGCTTGCTGAGGTATTGATGAGTGGAGCCCACGCATTTGAACACGAGGTCGCGGTCGGCGTGGCCGGACAAGATCAAGCGGACGGTTTTGGGGAAACGTTTGAGGACCTCGGCCAGGAGCTCGGCGCCGTTCATCCCGGGCATGCGCATATCGGAAATCACGACGTCAAACGGTGCCTGTGCCATCAACTCGAGCGCCTTGGAACCGCTGCCCACGAACGCCATCTCCCATTCGACGCGCATGGACCGGAGCATCCGTTGCAAGCCTTCCAAAACGAGCGACTCGTCGTCCACAAAGAGAATACGTTTCTTCATAAGCTCTTGGACGGGGTTCCGGGATTCAGGGGTAAGCGGATAATAAAAGTGGTTCCCTTACCGACTTCAGTTTCGAACCCGATGGTACCTCCGTGTTTGTCCACCACCACGGAGCGAGAGATGGCCAACCCCTGGCCCGTGCCCTTGCCGACGCCCTTGGTGGTGAAGAAGGGTTCGAAAATGCGGCTGCGGATCTTTTCGGGAATGCCGCCGCCCGTATCCTGAATGTGAATCTCGGCCCAGTTTGCCTCCAGCTGGGTGCTGACCGTGATGGTTCCTTTGCCTTTGCTGCCGTCGCCGACGATCTCAGCAATCGCTTGAGTTGCGTTAATGATGAGATTCAAAATGACCTGGTTGAACTCCCCGGCCAGGCAGGGAACGGGTGGCAATTGGGGATCGAAATGGGTCACCATCTCGGCGACATACTTCCACTCATTTCGCGCCACGGTCAGGGTGCATTCGATGGCGTGGTTGAGATCCACAGCGGTCTTCTGGCCGGTGCCGGGATGGGAGAATTCTTTCATGGCCCGAACGATGCTGGCCACACGGCCCACGCCTTCGAGAGATTGCTGCACAGCTTTGGGAATCTCGGCCAAAAGATAATCCAGGTCGGCAGCTTGCCGCGCCGCCTCGACTTCCGCAATAATCCCGGATCCAACAGCCTGCTGCTTGCACGCTGAGAGCAGCTGTTCGTATCTTTCGAGCAGCTTGGTTAAATCACCAAACGCATCACGGACGAACCGGGCGTTGTCGCCAATATATTGAGTGGGAGTGTTAATCTCATGAGCAATACCGGCGGCCAATTGTCCGATGGCTTCGAGTTTTTGGGCATGGCGCAGTTGCAGTTCGATAGCGTTGCGTTCGGACTCGATGCACTTGCGGGCGGTAATGTCCTCGACCGTCCCGACATAGCCCAGCAAGGCCCCGGAGAGCGAAAACATAGGAGCGGTGACCATTTGTCCCCAACGCACCTCCCCCGTGGGCGTTAATAAGCGTATCTCGCTAGCCCATTCGCGGCCGGTTTCGGCGGCCGCTTTCCAGGCAGCCAGGGTCGCCTCTCGTTCTTCGGGGTGAATGGCCTGGCTCCAGCCGAGACCTTCATTATCGTCCCGGGATCGTCCCGAGATTTCGCTCCAGCGCGGATTGGTGTAGGAGCATCGGCCGGACGGGTCGGCTTCAAAGATGCCGAATGGGGAAAAGTTACAAAGCTTTTTGAAGCGTTCTTCGCTTTGACGCAACTGTTGCGTGCGCGCGGCGACTGCCTGTTCGAGACCATCGATTTTCAGCTTGGCATATTGGTGCAGCCTCCATTTCTCCGTCAACGCGTTGGCCAACTGGAGCACCTCGACATTATCGAAAGGCTTTTTGAGAATCACCAACCGATCGGATTGGCCGACCTTGGCGATCATATCGTCCCACGCGTAATCGGAATACGCCGTGCAGATAACAACCTGCAGATCAGGGTAGGCTTCCCAAAGCTTGGCCGTGGTTTCGACCCCGTCCCACCCCGGGGGCATGCGCACATCAATAAAGGCCAGCGCATAGGGCCGCGCCGACGCAACGGCGCGCTTGACCCGTTCCAAGCCTTCCTGGCCTTGAAAAGCGGACTCCAGTTCGAACCCTTTGAACGCGGGCTTGGCCGCTTCCGGGCCGAAGAGCTGATCGCTGACGCTCTCGAGATCATCGGCTTCGGCGGGGCCGGTCAGGATTTTCCTGAAATCCTCGTGAATAGCCGGATTATCATCGATGATGAGGATTCTGCGATTCTCGTCAGGCTTGTTCATGGTGAGTCGTGTTTTGGGAGAGCCGGCGAGACTCCCGGCCTGCGATGGGCAGTTGGAGTATAAAGGTGGCGCCCAAACCCGGTCCGTCGCTGTGGGCAGTCAAGAGGCCGCCCAACTCTTTGGCGGCCAAAGCGCCGCTATGCAAGCCGAACCCGTGGCCGTCTTTGCGCGTCGTGAAGCCGTGGTTGAAAATCCGGGTGAGGTTCTCCCCGGCAATACCCACTCCGTTGTCACTGACAAAAATCCGCACATGGTCCTCACACCGGGTGGCACCCACGACCAGCTGTTTTTCCGGCCGACCCGATTCGTCACAAGCGTATTTGGCGTTGCGAACCAGGTTGACCAGGATTTGCAGCACTTTGTGTTTGTCGGTCGTTATGGGAGGCACCGGGGCGTACTGGCGAACCACGCGGACATCGTGCCGAACCAGTGCACCGGCATTCATGCGCAGGGTGTCCTCCAGCAACTGAGCCACCTCTACTGTCTCAATCACACCGGAAATCTTTGCGTAGCTTTGCTGCATCGCCACGATGTCTTTGACGTGTTCGACGTTTTTGCGGAGTGAAGCCAATTCGTCAAGGACGAGCGCCTGCTCGGAGGCCAGTCGCTCGGCCAATTGGCCAAGGAACTCGGGCACTCTCCGGCCACGGGGATCCTGGGTAAGAAAGGCCGCCAGATCAAGCGTGTGTTCACCGAGCAATTGGACTAGGCGATTCAGATCGGAGGCGCGAGACTTTTTGACTCGTTCATCGAGCAGCGTCGTGGTGACGTTAATGCTGTTCAGCACGTTTCCGACGTTGTGCAGCACACTGGTGGCCACCTCGGCCATACCGGCCTGACGGGAGATGTCCACCAGATCCTTTTGTGCCGCCTCGAGTTCGGCTTCGGCTTTCTTGCGGGCTGAAATGTCTCGCAGGAAGATATTGAGGATTTGACCTTGGCCAACGCAAATGGCAGTTCCACTAACCTCGACCGGTATCTCACGACCGTCCCGGTGCATACCCGTGCTCTCATAAAGCTGGTTTTGCAAGCGCCAGACGCCGGATTGGCTGAACTGCTCGAAATCGGCTTTGCGCTCCGCGCGGTGGCGCGGCGAGACCAGGGTGTCGGTTACCTGGCGGCCCATCACCTGGGCGGAAGACCAGCCAAACGTGGCTTGAGCCTGGCGGTTCCAGCCGATAATTCGGCCTTCGATATCCGTTGTCACGACCGAGTCAAAGGCCTGGTCGATGATGAGCCGGGTGCGCTCCTCCTGGGCGCGAAGTGCCTGTTCCGCTTTCCGCCGGGCCGTGACATCCCAGAAGATAACCTGCAGGCCGATAGCCTTTGTTTCAGCGTCATGAAGCGGGGTTTTGATCACCTGTACGTAGGTTGTGTCGCCCCGCGCCGCTCGGTTTTCCTCCTCGGTTTCAAAAGCCTTGCCGCTCGCGATCACCTCTTCGTCATCACAGCGATACTTGGCGGCCAGTTCCGCCGGAAATAGATCAAAATCGGTTTTTCCAAGAATTTCCTGCTTGGTTCGGCCGACCGTGCGGCAGAAAACGCCGTTCACAAAGGTGAACCGGCCGGCAAGGTCCTTGCGGAGCACATTTTGGGGCAAGGTTTCGACCAGGGAAACCATCTGACGCTCGGAGGCGGCCAGGGCCTCCTCGGTGTGCTTGTGGTGCATCACTGCCTGGTGGAGTTCCTCGGTGCGCTTTTGCAGTTCGCCCGTGCGCTCCTCGACGCGGCGCTCAAGCTGGTCTTTGGCTTTCTGCAACTGGGCATCGCGCTGCTGGAGCTGAGCCAGCATCTCATTGAAACTGTCCACCAAAATCCCGAGTTCGTCTTCACTTTGGCGGACCGCGCGGAGCGAGAAATTTTGGTCGCGCGCAACGCTGCGAGCAGTCTCGACCAGGCTCAAAATAGGCAGCGATACGAGGCGTTGCAGCCGGTTGGAAAGGAGGTAGGCGACGAGTCCGGCGGCGCAAAGCACCACCGGCGCGATCAGACCGTATTCCTCCAAGCGGCCGAAAAGCGGACGCAGGTCGCTCTCGACAAAGACGGTGCCGACAACTTCGCCCTTGCGCACAATCGGCCGAAACATCAGCAACGCATTCGAAGTGAACTTAAAACCGGGCGACTGGACGGGCGGGGGCAAGAACTGTTCGTTGTCATTCGAGCGATCGTAAACGGCGAAGATGGCCCCGTTCCGGGTGTATACAACGGCGCCGTGGATGTAGGAATCCGCCTTCAGGGCGGCCAGGATTTCCTCTACGCCTTTGGGGTCGTTGAAATCCAGGCCCCTCGTGGAGCTATTGCCGATGATTTGGGCATGGGTGGACAAATCGCCCACCATACCTCGTCTGAAGGTAATAAAATCGAAAATAACAAAAGCCAGGCATGCCAACAGCAGCGCCACACCGCTGGTGCTCATGAGGATGAGGGTCTGCTTTTGTTTAATCGAGGCCATTCGGAAAGATTTCATGGCGCCTGATTGCTTTCCGATAACATCACTGAAGACTTTAACGGCCAGCGCATGGAAGTGGCTGCCCGTAAAAGGGCATAGTATGACCATACGCACGCATTCATAAGCATGTTATCGACAAGCGGCCCAAATACTTAAAGAGGATTTTGCCCAAAGCCTTCACATCGAATGCGTTCAACTTATCTAGTTAGTTACGGCTTGTTGTCATTTTGAGACATTCCTTCCGGCGCGGGGCAGCTTTGAACGGCGGGTTTGCATTCCCTTGAGCAGGCGATGGAACTCGTCGAAGCCGGCGACTTTCTCGAAGAACCCACAGGCGCCCAGCTCGAGGCATTTGTCACGATAGGGCTTTTCGCCGTATTGGGAGAAGACAATGACTCTGCGGGCAGAAGATTGCTTTTTGAGGGCTTGGAGAACCTCCAGGCCGTTCATGCGGGGCATGCGAATGTCCAGAATGATGAGATCCGGATCGAGTTTGGTGATGGCTTCCAAAGCCTGACAACCATCTTCGGCCTCGCCCACGACTTTGAACCACGGCAGAGCGGAGAACAAACGCTGCAGCACCTGCCGAACCGGCTCCGAATCATCCACCAGGAGGACAGTCAACGGCTTGTTCCGGGTCCGGCATTGTCGTGTAGGCAATTTCAATCATATCTAAGATCGGCAGGAAACGGTCCAATTGCATTGCCAAAATCCTGATTGGCGTGTCAGTCTGCGTCCTACATTGCGCTACGCGCAGTGCGTAAGCCTCAGGACCTCCCAGGCCTGGTCAAGTGGCTTGAGCTTGGGGTTGGGAGGTAATTAAGTCCTTGCGCCGCAAGCTGGAAGGCAGCGAGGCAGGGTTTCGGAATCGAGAGAAATCGAGAGCTTTCGGCTTGACTCTGCTTATAGAAGCCCATACCCTTTTGTCGAATGCTAATGGATGTGGGGGAGCAAAGTCAATTCAATGTTTCCGCGCTAATATTCAATAGCATTGAATTAATTCAATGTACATAGATGGTTGGGTGCATTAGGAAACATTATGAAGCACGAATCCACTCAAGAATCGGGTTCCAGCGGACCGTTTGGAGTTTGGTTGTTCGTCGTGCTTATACCTATTTGCTACATGCTGAGCATTGGCCCCGTCGGCGCTATTGCCAAAAAACGACCGAGTGCATCGTGGGTCGATACCGCCAGGAAGTTTTACTGCCCAGTCACATGGCTTCATGATCACAGTTTTTTGGAAAAGCCCATCGAGGTATATTTTAGGCTCTGGGTCTGATATGCACGTTTCACCCAACAAGCCGGCTGCAGGCAACGCCGGGTTCGCGTCTCAGTTGGCAGTCGGACACCCTTGGCCCGGCGTGCCTGAGCCGGAGCGTTAGGGCCGTACAATTTACGACCGGGCTTGGTTTGTCGCGGTTCTCGTTGGACGGAAACTCGCAAGAAATCACGAATATAGTATACTCATTTTATGTCTGATCAGACATTCGGCTCTTCAGCCGTTACAAGCCGCGTGGTGTTTCTGGTCATGAGCGAGGTACCACTTCGTTACATTCTTAGTCCGCATCTGCTGCGCCCGTTGCTCATCCTGGTAGTGCTCAAGACACTATGGATTTTAGTCGCGAGAGGGTGGGTTAAAAGGGATTTGCAAACGCGACGGATTACGCCGATAAAGGTCCGGTGGCGTCCGTTCACTTGGGGATCAGGGTGGGGGCCCTCATTCCGTGTGCTGTATCGGGATCCGAGCGGCTTCGCGCATCTGGCCCGGTGCGACGTGCTTTGGTGGAATTATGTGCGTTGGCAGGATGATGAGGTCATTAATTTGCCCTAACCTTTCGGCGGAGCGAATTGCTGGCCGGGTACAAGTTGCTCAAATCCGACGCTGCAGTGGGGCCAGCAATCGCTCACCTTCGCGTTACGCGTCATGGCCATCGCTCCCTGGGGTGACGCTTATACTATGAAGGATGCTCGTCTGCAGAAGTTCCGGATCGGCAGCATGGCGATTGACTTGCCTAGCTTCCTTGAGACACGGATCGAGGATGACACGCTTGTTGCTTTCCCACCGCGAACCGATTTCGCCAACCTGCGGTTCGATGTCGTCAGCGTTTCCAAAGATGGAGCGGAGGTAGCTGGTGCCGGCGAGGAGATGATTCGTGAGGGCGCGCTGGAAGCCGGGGCACAGTTGTGCGAGGACCGAGGCAGAGTCTGGTACCACGTTATCGAGCCGGCTTCCGAAGGCTCCGCTGGAAGCCTCATGCATTATTGGTATGTCGGCTTAGGCGGACACTCTCTTGTGGTGTCTTGTTTCGTCGACGCGGCGGAGAGCAGCCATCCATTGACGCAGAGTGTCCTTGCTTCAGTCCAGCCAGCCATTGATTCCTTCAGGAGAGACACGAAATGACACGTAACGAGCCTCATGGGTGACCCCGCGATAGCATCTTTGTTTCATGCTGCACGCCGATGGCGCGGGGCGGCTGATGCGCAGCGTTAGCCGGGACGCCGCCTCAAATGAAACGCAAGATTTGCATAGCGCTTGGATTAGTCGTGCTGTTCGGCGCAGCAGTGGTTTGGGTTGCCGAGCACAAGTCTCCGCACTTTGTCGGTGGGTTTTCGCCACACGATTTCAAAGAAATCCAAAGAGTGATCAGGCAGGCAATGTGGCGGGGAGCCTTCCCTAATTTTTCCACGCGGACACTCGCCGCGAGTCCGGGATCGCTTTGGTGCTTGGCGACCAGTCGGATTGAGCAGGTGGATGTCTTCCCAGGCGGTAGGTCCTGTAATGTCCACGTACGGACCCCTCAGGGCATTAATCTATTCGACATGCAGGCAGTGTTCCAGTCAGGGCGGACCGACTGGCAAATCAGCAGCCAGGGTTTAGTGAGAGAAGCGACCCTTAAGAGACTTGGCACTACAGGGTTTGCCAGGTTCCCGGTCAAGGGTGGCGTCGGCTTACTTGGAGGAAAGCTCCCGGCGGTATTTTATACTCCGGCAGTTTACCACGATCAATTTGAGTCGGATGTCCTATTGCTTCACCATTTCGACCCCGACCCCGATCATTTCGGTTTGGACTTAAATCCGATCAACGTCTCTTATGGACTCTCAAATCGGGCTAAGGTGGACTTCAGACCATGATGTATTTGGCTAACAACGGCCTGCACACGGACTCCGCGGTGACGTTTCGAAGGCATGCTGAGAGCCCCCGCCGCGGAGCCGGTGAGGCCGAGCGTTCGCCTGTTATGCGAGCGGAGCGAGCCAAACTGAAGTCCCAAAGGGACGATATGATAATAGCCCCGGGCAAGCAGAGCGCCGCCCGGGGTTATGGGCGCAAAATGATCTCCTCTTTTTTTCCTTCTGGTTTGGCGCGCCTGGAGGCGCGCCAAACCAGAAGGAAAAGAAGAGGCTGGGTGGGAGGGCTCTTTACCCCGGGCGGCGGCCTCCACGCTGCGCTTAATTTCAAATCGCAGATTTCAAATTTCAAAGGGGAAGGATCAGGGCGAGTCGCTCCAGCGGGTCTTGACTTGGGCTATTATCATGCCGCCCCTCGCGGCCTCCTGCCTTCGCAGCGCTACGGCGAGGTGAACCGGAAGCCACACGAATGGCGGGCGGAGGAATTGGCCGTCGCTGGGCGAACCATCGGCTCCCAGTGTAGCCCCGGCGGCGCCGGTGCAACCCTGGCCTTTGGGACGGAATCCCGTTGGGGATTCTTGCAGTTTGGCGAATGGAAATGCATCGCACACGAAGGGCCCATCGGGTCGCCGGGAGGGTTGCATGAGCGCTAGCTTGAATGAGGCATTTCTTGAGGTGGGGACGGCGCGCTGCGCCGTCCCGGGCCGCGTTGAGCGGGCTGAACTAATGCTGGCGGACACGCGAATCGCAATGACGATTGCGCCGCTGAACGCGGCGCGGACAGCGCAGCGCGCTGTCCCTACCCCCGTGGAGCTGTCCAGGTGCGGCCTGATCAACGGAGCGTAATTGTGTACCCCCTATCGGAGCGCTCATTGCCGGATTCAAGGCCAGTCGATGCGCATGTGCACATCGTGGGGAACGGGTCCGGAGGGACGGGATGCTGGTTACGGGTCAGCACCTGGCGGCGGCCGATGGCTGCGCTCATGCTTCGGCACATTGGCCTGCCGTCCTCGGCGCTTTACGGGGAATTGGATCGGTTGTACGTTGAATGTTTGCTCGAACTGGTGCGCGGATCTTCTCTCGGTGCAGTGGTAATCCTGGCCCAGGAACAGGTGCATGATGACCAGGGCCGGGCGATGCCGGACGCCGGCGCGTTTTATGTGCCGAATCAGTATGTGCTGGAGTTGAGCAGGAAACACCCGGAGTTCCTGCCGGCGGTCTCCATCCATCCCGCGCGGCCGGATGCCCTGGACGAGCTGGAGCGCTGCCTGGCCGGGGGCGCGGTGATGATGAAGTGCCTGCCGAACTGCCAGAATATTAACTGCAATGACCCGCGCTATCGCCGGTTTTGGGAGCGAATGGCCGAAGCGAAACTGCCGCTGCTGGCACATACCGGCGGCGAACACACCCTGCCCGTCGTCAGGAGGGAGTATAGCGACCCCCGCACTCTGGCGCTGCCCTTGGAATGCGGAGTGAACGTCATCGCCGCTCATTGCGCCACCAAAAGCGGGCTTACCGACCCGGAGTACTTTAATGTCTTTGTTGAGATGACCCGCCGCTTCCCGAACCTTTACGGAGATAACAGCGCGTTCACGGTTCCTATTCGGGGACGGCATGTGCCCGCATGCACGCGTGAGCCACTGGTCCAGCGAATGGTTCACGGCAGTGATTTCCCCGTACCCGTCTACGGCCATTTTCCCTGGTTGCGCGGGTTCGTGGATTGGAAGACTTTTCGGCGCTGGGAACGCCATCCCAATGTCCTGGAACGGGATTTTCAATTAAAAAAGGCCATGGGATTCCCGCCCGAGACGTTCACGCGGATCTGGAAACTATTGCGGGTTTCGCCGAGGAAATTGGTAGACTAAAGGTCCGCGCCACGAAAAACCCTTGCGGCTGGATGTGGAGCTCGTAAAATTGGTTCCTGACAGCCCGAGCACGTTGAGAGAAATTCAGCTATCCCGGCCAAACACTCACCACTGGAAAAAAAGCAATTGAAGATAATCAACCACGGATGAACACAGATGAACACGGATTAGGGGTCGCGTCGTTTGGCTCACCTTTTGGTTGAGCAGCGCATCTGACGCAAGTCTTTGCTTATCCGTGTTCATCCGTGTTCATCCGTGGTTTAAATGCCGTTTTCAGGTTCGATGGTCCTTGTCCGCCCTTGCCAGTATTGGGTTGGTTTTCCACGCCGCCGTGGTCGCAGCGGCGCCGGTCAACCGGCTGGTTTGGGAGCAAGGGGACGGCTATCGGCGTGCCAAACTTAATGTTTCGCCAGGAGGCAAAGCAGGGTTCACGCTTCTTACCCCGGAAGTAACTGGAATTCTCTGGACCAACAAGTTATCGCTCGCGCGGGTAAATCAGCGGCAGAACCTGATGAACGGAGCTGGTCTTGCGGCCGGCGATTTCGACGGAGACGGCTTGTGCGATCTGTACTTCTGCAACAAGGAGGGGGCCAATGCCCTGTTTCGCAATCTTGGCAACGGCAGGTTTGAGGACGTCGCCGCCGAGGCCGGCGTCACTTGCACCAACCAGTCTTCCACCGGCGCAGTATTCGCAGATCTCAATGGTGACGGCAAACTCGACCTGATCGTCAACTCATTCACGGGCCCGAACGCTTGTTTTATTAACCTGGGAAACGGGCACTTTACCAATACGACGGAGGCCGCCGGCCTCATTTCCAAAGGCGGCACCACTTCCTTAGCGCTGGCCGACCTGGAAGGCACGGGCAACCTGGACGCGTACGTCGCTTATTTCGGAACCGAAGCTCTCTTGCGCGACGGCGTTTCGCTGGGCGTCAGGATGGTCGATGGCAAAATGGTGATTGGCGGCCGCTACGCCCGGAGGATTCAGGTGATTAACAATCACCTATATGAGCTCGGAGAGTCCTCCCTGCTCTTCCATAATGATGGCCAAGGTCATTTTTCCCCGCTCTCGTGGAATTCCCTTTTTCGCGATGAAGATAACCACCCGGTGTCCTCACCCTGGGACCTGAGCCTGGCGGTGCAAATCCGCGACATTAACGGCGATGGCTTGCCCGACATTTACGTGTGCAACGATTTTCAGACCCCAGACAGGCTTTGGCTCAACGACGGCACCGGCCATTTTCGGGCTGTCGATCGCCTGGCCCTGCGGGACATGAGCTTCGCCTCGATGGGTGTGGATTTTGCCGATGTGGACCGCGACGGGCAGCTCGATTTCATCACGGTGGAAATGCTTAGCCGCGATCATGAACACCATTTGCGCCAGATGAGCCCCATGAACCCAAAGATTCGCTTCCCTGGCCAAATCGACAACCGCGAAGAAGTGGCCCGGAACGCCTTCTTTCGGAATCGAGGCGACGGGACATACGCTGAGATTGCCTATTACAGCGGCCTGGCGGCCTCGGACTGGTCGTGGTGCCCGATCTTTCTGGATGTTGACCTGGACGGTTACGAAGACTTGCTGGTCAGCAACGGACATCTGCTGGACGTCAACGATCGGGACGCGACCTTGTCGCTGCGGCCGGCCGAACTGCACGCCCTGCGAATGTCGCGGAAACTGATTCTACAATATCCGCAACTCAACACGCCCAAGGCGGCGTTCCACAATCGCGGCGACCTCACCTTCGATGATGCGACCGACCTCTGGGGTTTTAATTCGACAGAGATTTGTCACGGCATGGCTTTGGCCGACCTGGACAACGACGGCGATCTGGATGTGATTCTCAATTGCCTCAACGGTCCGCCGGTGATCTACCGCAACGATTGCTCTGCGCCCCGCCTGGCTGTGCGCCTGAAAGGCACGGGAGGCAACCGGTTTGGTATTGGAGCCAAAATCGAAGTCCTGGGCGGCGCGGTGCCGGTTCAGTCCCAGGAAATGCTCTGTGGCGGCAGGTATCTTTCTGGTGACGATACCCTGCGGGTGTTTGCGGCGGGAACTCTGACGAATGTGCTGACGCTGCGCGTGACCTGGCGCAACGGCACACAGAGCGTCGTGAGCAATGCCTTGCCCAATTACGAGTACGAGGTCGATGAATCGGGGGCCAAACCCGCCAAATTGCCCGAGCGGCCATCAGTCACGCCTTTGTTCAAGGATGTCAGCTCGTTGCTGGCCCACAAGCACACCGAACAGGACTACAACGACTTTGCTCGTCAGCCTCTTCTGCCCCACAAACTCAGCCAACTGGGACCCGGGGTCGCCTGGTGTGACCTGGATCAGGATGGCCGCGAAGATCTCGTGGTCGGTGCCGGCCGTGGTGGAAAGCTCGCTGTGTTCCACAACAATGGCGCGGGTGGATTTGAACCGTGGACCGACCCCGCGTGGGACCAGGAAGCCACAGAGGACCAAACCGGCATATTAGGAGTGGGCCTGCGCCCAGCCTCCCGTGACCTGCTGATTGCCTCCGCCAATTATGAAGCTTCTGACTCGCGTCCCTCCGTCGTCAAATGTTTTGACATCCGAGGAAAGCAGGTATCCGCCTCAACCAACGTTCTATCCGACGTCGCCAGCACCGGTCCGATGGCCATGGCGGATCTTCGAGGCGAAGGCGCGCTGGAATTATTTATCGGCGGTCGAGTGGCCGCCGGACACTACCCCGAAGCGGTTTCCTCGCGCATCTATCGCCAGGCTGGCGGAGTCTGGCAAATTGACCAGGACAACACTCGTGTGTTGGAAAAGGTTGGAATGGTCAGCGGAGCCGTCTTCAGCGATTTGGACGGTGACGGATATCCGGAGTTGATTCTGGCTTGTGAATGGGGGCCGGTACGCGTTTTCAAAAACGATCACGGCCAGTTGCGGGAAGCCACGGCCGCCTTGGGCTTGGACAAGTTCACCGGGTTATGGACCAGCGTCACTACCGGAGACCTCGACGGCGATGGCCGCCCGGATCTTATCGTCGGCAACTGGGGACTGAACAGCTACTATAACCTGGTCCCCGCAGGGCCCTGGCTTCTTTATTATGGCGACTTCAATGCTGACGGCCAGGTCGAGATGCTCGAAGCTTATCCTGATGCGCACCTGGGTCAGATCGTGCCCTGGCGCGACATGGACGCAGTTGCTCAAGCGCTGCCCTGGGTCAGGGCCAAGTGGCCGACGCACCATCAATACTCCGGGGCCAGCCTCAGCCAGGTCCTCGGGGAACATTATTCTCAGGCCACGCGGCTTGAAGCGGCCACGCTTGCTTCCATGGTATTTTTGAATCGCGGAGACCACTTTCAAGCCCATCGGCTCCCGCCGGAAGCCCAATGGGCACCTGTGTTCGGACTGGCTGTAGCAGATCTCGACGGCGATGGTCATGAGGATATTTGCCTGAGCCAGAATTTCTTTGCCATCCGTCCGGAAGATGATCGACTGGACGGGGGGCGCTCGCTTTGGCTGCGAGGCGATGGCAAAGGGGGGCTCAAAAGCATTCCCGGGCAGGAATCGGGAATTAAGGTCTACGGAGAGGGACGAGGAGCTGCGTTGAGCGATTACGATGCGGATGGACGCGTGGATATCGTCATTGCGCAGAATGCCGCGGAAACCAAGCTCTACCATAATGAGCTCGCAAAACCCGGTATCCGCGTGCGGTTGCAAGGGCCCGAGGGCAATCCGGAAGGCATCGGCGCGGTGCTGCGCCTTCGGTTCATTGGCGGAATGGGGCCGGCGCGAGAGGTCCATGCCGGCAGCGGTTATTGGTCCCAGGACGGCGCGGTACAGGTGCTCAGCACACCGGAACCGCCGCTGGAAATCTGGGTGCGCTGGCCCGGAGGCAAAACCACGACTGGTGCCGTGCCAGCCGGGGCAAAAGAAATCCTGGTAAATCAGACGGGCGAGGTAATTCTCAAAAAGTGACTCGAACAGAGTTGAGTGTCGAAGGTCTTTCTTTTTCGCGTGTTCCGCGTATTTCGCGGTTCTAAATGGTCATTCCGGGTTGAATAAATTGAACAGAAGGTAACGAAGAGAACTAAGGCTGGTTACCGTCACTCATCCTGCAAATCCCTTCGTTTCCTTCGTTTGCTTCTGTTCGATTCTGAACAGTCACGGCTTAGTCTATCGCTGTCCTTCGCGCGAGAAGCAGACCCATGAAGGCAAAGGCGGGCCAAGCCAAACCGGGAATATAAAGGCCAAACTCCACCAGACCCTGCAAAGCCCAGCCCAGAACACCCAGCCAGAGGGCAAAGGAAATCGAGTCTTGCAAACACCCATTCGGTGCCCCGGAGCGTGAGTCGGCAAAGCGGTTGGATTGGGCGGAAGACGGCGCGGCGGAATTGTCGCCGCTTCCGCCTGGGTCGGGGCGATCTCCTTCGCCGGTAGAGAACCTGGGAGCGCTGAGCAACAGCGCCCCCACAATGAAAGCCGAATAGAAAACCATACCGGGCAGGCCTGAGTCCGACGCTTGTTCCAGGTAATCGTTATGGACCAAGCGCGACATTTCCGACTCGGGTCGCTTCACTTTTGCGTAAGCTATCGCGAATGTCCCGGGCCCGGTCCCGAATAAGGGATGCTCCAAGGCCGTGCGCGCCGCGGCTCGCCAGTAATC
>Ga0210409_10002658_pt1 | contig 20974 bp, 19 predicted proteins | sample IncBWH17MmetaG_FD_161649 | JGI IMG/M metagenome (GOLD analysis project Ga0210409, IMG submission 161649) | Forest soil microbial communities from Barre Woods Harvard Forest LTER site, Petersham, Massachusetts, United States - Inc-BW-H-17-M | ecosystem: Environmental > Terrestrial > Soil >...
TCGCCACATTCGCCAGATCCGCCTGCAGCTGCGCAAAATCGAAACCGGGGGCAAAGTCGGCAACGCTGGCTTCCGCTGGCAGGATGGCATAAGCCTCGTCGACGCATGCATCCCACCATTCCCAGGTGGCCTTCTGCACGTTGCCCCAGGTCAGGACCGTGACGCCGGCGGCGTCATACGCCACTGCGAACACTGCATGGCCATCGTTAGTCAGCTTGCCGGCCGTCCATGGCTGGTGCGCTTCGAATTCTTGCTGGCAGTTTTCCTGCACCTGGAACCCCAGGTAGACGCCGCCGAACAATTGAATCGCCTGCTGGATGTGGGTGTGGTTCTTGACGTCTATGTTGGTATAGGCGTAGATTTTTCCCCGGAAACGGCAGTCTTGCGCCAGTAATTCAGCACATCGAGCTCACTCAGTCCGGAGTCGACGCCGCCGGTCAGGTGCATGTATAGCTTCACCACGGCTTGTTTGGCCGGGATCTTCTGGGTGCCGACCAGACCGTTGTAGGTCGTGATTGCGTGGGCCAGCGCGGCAATGGTGCAGTCGCCCAGCGTATCGTTGCCGTCCATGGGAAACAATTGCGCCGGATCGCTCGTGCCCAGCTTCTGATAGACGCGTGCCAGCACGTCATAGGAGGCTGGCGGCGGCGCCAGTTCTGCGCCCAGGTAGTTTTTCAGGCGCAGGGTGCGGTAGTCATGTTTCGGCGGATGTTTACCAAAGCGGAGTGAGGGCATGGGACGTATTCCTAAAGGATAAGGTCGGCTGTCAGGGTACCTTCGCTAGCCGACGGTTGCGATGGCGGATTGCTTGCTTAAATATGTCCTGGAAAGCGTTGTCCCAGTGCGCTGACAAAGCGGGCGGCGATTTTCTTGAAGCCGGCCGGATAGGGGTGCAGTTCGTTGGCCCAGTCAGTGCTGGCCAGCGTACCCTGGGTTTCGATCAGGATGAAATTGTTGGCTGGGACCGCCGCCAGTGCGCGCAAGGTGGCGGCAAAGGCTGTCAGCGCCTGGTGCACGATCGCACTGCCCTGGTCGGCAGTCCAGCCGCCGAAGGTCAGCGATGGCAGCAGCCAGGGGCCGGCGCATGACGGATGGACGCCGTTGGGGATGGCAAAATCATAGCAATGGCCGAAAATCGGCACACCCGGCGCGTACTTGTCGCGCAATGCAAACAGATCGAGATAAGATGCTTCGATCATGGCCAGCAGCCTGGGGAAGCGCTGGCGGTCAAGGCCGCTGCCGCCGGCGCTGGCGTCATCCAGGAAAATGCAGAACTTGTCGCCGGCGATATCGTTGCCGCCGCCGGAAAACAGGATGGCGTCGGGCTTGCCGTTGACCCAGTTGGTGGCATCCTGCAGGCAGGCGATCAGGCGCTGCTGCTTGGGCAGGGCCATTTCATCGGAACTGGAATCGCCGTAGTGCGAAAGGTTCATGATCACCGGATGGGCCGTGCCCATGTTCTCCAGCTGAGCGATGATGTCGGTGCTGTGCAAGGCCAGCGCATTGCCGTTGAGGGGATAGTCGAACCACGAATCGCCATGCGCCAGCAATAGCAGCGGCTTGGGCGGCACGGCGCCGCCATTGGCCCGCAGGTGCACGTCGCGATTGCGCAGGATAGCCATTTTGGCGCGATGCTGCTGCGAGCGCTGGGCGATTTCCGAATCGATGGATTCCTGTAATTGCTGTTTCAACACCAGGCTTTGACGCATGCCAAGCTCCTCATCTGCAATTGGATTATTCAACCGTTGGACCTTGCCCGGCGCGTTGAGTTCTTCCATTGCAATACAATTTCAGCTTAGCAGATAAAAAAAGGGAGCGTCGTGCGCCCCCTTTTGTATTTTTGCTTTTATAGATTCGGCGCCAGCCAGCGCTCGACATCTTCCTTGCTGACGTCGCGCCGGGCCGCCATGTCGTTGACCTGGTCATCGCCGATTTTACCGACCACAAAATACTTTGACTCGGGATGGGCAAAGTAGAAACCGGACACTGCAGCGCCCGGGAACATGGCGAACGACTCGGTTACCTGCATGCCGATTTCATCGCATTGCAGCAGCTGGAACATGTCGGCCTTGACGGTATGTTCCGGACAGGCAGGATAGCCGGGGGCAGGGCGGATGCCGCTATATTTCTCCTTGATCAGGGCTTCGTTCGACAATTCCTCGTCCGGCACATAGCCCCACAAATCCTTGCGCACCCTTTCATGCATGTATTCCGCAAACGCTTCCGCCAGGCGGTCGGCCAGCGATTTCAGCATGATCGAGGAATAATCGTCATGCGCGTCTTCAAAGCGCTTCTCGTACTTCTCGATGCCGATGCCGCTGGTGACCGCGAACAGGCCGATGTAGTCGGCGATGCCGGAAGATTTCGGCGCGATGAAGTCGGACAGGCACTGGTTCGGCCGGGCGACGCCGTCGATCACCGGCTTGACGGTTTGCTGGCGCATGCCGTAATAAGTGAACGCTACCTTGCTGCGCGTGTCGTCGGTATAGATCTCGATGTCGTCATCGTTGACAGTATTGGCAGGCACCAAGGCGATGACGCCGTTGGCGGTCAGCCAGCGGCCGGCGATCAGTTTCTGCAGCAGTGCCTGGCCTTCTTCAAACACTTTGCTGGCCGCTTCGCCCACCACTTCATCGGTGAGGATGGCTGGATACGGGCCGGCCAGGTCCCAGGTCTGGAAGAACGGACCCCAGTCGATGTAGCGCGCCAGGGTGCCGAGATCGACGTTCTTGAACACGCGGCGGCCGATGAACTTGGGCTTGACCGGTGCAAACTGCAAACGGGTGCGGTTCTCGCGCGCCGCCGCCAGCGACAGCAGCGGCACCGCTTTCTTGTTGGCGTGCTGTTCGCGGATGCGTTCGTAATCGACCGCGATTTCATCGATGTACTGGTCGCGCTGTTCCGGCGTCAGCAGCGATTGCGCCACCGAGACCGAGCGCGACGCGTCCGGCACGTAGACCACAGGGCCTTCATAGTTCGGTGCGATCTTGACTGCGGTATGGGCACGGCTGGTGGTGGCTCCGCCGATCAGCAGCGGCATCTTGACGCTGCGGAAGTAGGGATCGCGCTGCATTTCCTTGGCGACGTAGGCCATTTCTTCCAGCGACGGCGTGATCAGGCCGCTGAGGCCGATGATGTCGGCATTCTCGGCTTTCGCCATGGCCAGGATTTCCGAGCACGGCACCATCACGCCCATGTTCACTACTTCAAAGTTATTGCACTGCAGGACCACTGAGACGATGTTCTTGCCGATGTCATGGACGTCGCCCTTGACCGTGGCGATCACGATCTTGCCCTTGGGCTTGGCGGCGATGCCGGTCAGCTCTTCGTGCAGGCGCTTCTCTTCTTCGATATAGGGAATCAGATGCGCCACCGCCTGCTTCATCACTCGCGCCGACTTGACCACCTGCGGCAGGAACATCTTGCCCTGGCCGAACAGGTCGCCGACGATGTTCATGCCATCCATCAGCGGTCCTTCGATCACGTGGATGGGGCGGCCACCGTTGTTCAGCAATTCCTGGCGCGCTTCTTCCGTATCTTCGACGATCCACTGCGTGATGCCTTGCACCAGCGCGTGCGCCAGCCGCTGCTGCACGGTGCCGCTGCGCCATTCCAGCGTCGCTTCTTCCTTCTTGTCGCCGGCCTTCAGGGTCGAGGCGATTTCGATCATGCGCTCGGTGGCGTCTTCACGGCGGTTCAGCACCACGTCTTCGACCCGCTCGCGCAATTCGGCTGGCAAGTTGTCGTAGACGCCCATCATGCCGGCGTTGACGATGCCCATGGTCATGCCGGCCTTGATGGCGTGATACAAGAACACGGTGTGGATTGCCTCGCGCGCCGGATCGTTGCCGCGGAAGCTGAAGCTGACGTTGGAGACGCCGCCGCTGATCTTGGCATGTGGCAGATTCTCACGGATCCAGCGCGTGGCGTTGATGAAATCGACGGCGTAGTTGTTGTGTTCTTCGATGCCGGTCGCAATCGCGAAAATGTTCGGATCGAAGATGATGTCTTCCGGCGGGAAGCCGATCTGGTCTACCAGTAAGCGGTAGGCGCGCTCGCAGATCTCGATCTTGCGCTCGAAGGTGTCGGCCTGGCCTTTTTCATCGAAAGCCATGACGATTACTGCCGCGCCGTAGCGCCGGCACAGCTTGGCCTGGCGCAGGAATTCCGGCTCGCCTTCTTTCATCGAGATTGAGTTGACCACCGCCTTGCCCTGCACGCACTTGAGGCCGGCTTCGATCACTGTCCATTTGGACGAGTCGATCATGATCGGCACGCGCGCGATATCCGGTTCGGACGCGATCAGGTTGAGGAAGCGCTGCATGGCGGCGATCGAATCCAGCATCGCTTCATCCATGTTGATGTCGATCACCTGGGCGCCGTTTTCAACCTGCTGGCGCGCTACCGCCAACGCTTCGTCGTACTGCTCGTTGAGGATCAGTCGGGCAAACGCTTTGGAGCCGGTGACGTTGGTGCGTTCGCCGACGTTGACGAACAGCGAGCTGTCGTCGATGGTGAAGGGCTCCAGGCCCGACAACCGCATCGCATAAGTAACTTCGGGGGTGGTTTCCGGCACGGCGCGCGGCGGGATCTTGGCCACGGTGTCGGCAATCGCCTTGATATGCGGCGGCGTGGTGCCGCAGCAGCCGCCGGCGATATTGACGAAGCCGCTTTCGGCGAAATCCTTCAGCAGCGAGGAGGTCACGTCCGGGGTTTCGTCGAAACCGGTGTCGCTCATCGGATTGGGCAGGCCGGCGTTCGGGTAGATGCAGACGAAGGTGTCGGCGATCTTGGACAGTTCTTCCGCATAGGGACGCATCAGCGCCGCGCCCAGTGCGCAGTTGAGGCCGACCGTGAGCGGCTTGGCGTGGCGGATCGAGTTCCAGAACGCCGGCACGGTCTGGCCCGACAGGATACGGCCGGAAGCATCGGTGACGGTGCCGGAAATCATGATCGGCAGACGCAGGCCCGACTCTTCAAAGAAGGTATCGATGGCGAACAGCGCCGCCTTGCAGTTCAAGGTGTCGAAAATGGTTTCCACCAGCAGCACGTCGGCGCCGCCTTCCACCAGGCCGCGGGTTTGTTCCAGGTAGGAGGCGACCAGCTGGTCGAAGGTGACGTTGCGCGCTGCCGGATCGTTGACGTCGGGCGAGATCGATGCGGTTTTCGGCGTCGGGCCGAGCGCGCCGGCAACGAAGCGCGGCTTCTCCGGCGTGGAGTATTTGTCGCAGGCGGCGCGCGCCAGCCGTGCCGAGGCCACATTCATTTCGTAGGCCAGGTGCGCCATGTGGTAATCGTCCTGCGCTACGGTGGTGGCGCCGAAGGTATTGCTTTCGATCAGATCGGCGCCGGCCGCCAGGTACTCCTCGTGGATGGCGCTGATGATGTGCGGCTGGGTCAGCGACAGCAGCTCGTTATTGCCTTTGACGAACAACTCGCGTCCGGGACCGGTGAAATCGATGAAGCGGCCGTTGGGACCACCGCGGTAATCTTCTTCCGTCAGCTTGTATTGCTGGATCATGGTGCCCATGGCGCCATCCAGGATCAGGATGCGCTGCGCCAGCAACTCGCGCAGACGGGTTTCGGTGGATACGGCAGGGCGTGTTGCTGGAGGCGTCATTAGCGTACTCTGGTCAGTAGGGACGCAAAAAACCCGGTCGCCGATAGCGCCGGGTTATTTGCAATGGCAATGCCAGAAATTATACGTTAAATCAATGGCTTGCGTATATTCAACAGCTGATACCGTTGATGACTAGGCAGCTTCCTGCCGGGCCGCCTGTGCTGCGCTTTGATGTGGTTCATTCAGCTTCAGGGTCAGGCATTTCGCTGCGCCGCCAGCCTTGAGGAATTCGGTCAATGCTGTCTGATGCACAATAAAGCCGTGCGACTGCAATTGCGCCACCAGCGCGTCCGAAGCCTGGTTCAGGAAAATGTGACGACCGGAGTTGACGGTATTGCAAGCAAAGTGCAAGGCGTCTTCGCTGGCGACGATAATGCGTTTGTCGGCCGGCACGCGGGCCGTGATTTCGGCTTGCGAAGCGGCATCGAATGCTTCCGGGAAATACATCACATAGCCGCCGGCCAGCGGGCAGAAACAGGTATCCAGGTGATAGAAGCGGGCATCCACCAGTTTCAGCGGCTGCACTTCGATCTCCAGCAATTCCGACAGGCGGGTAGCGCAGGCGATATCCGAACGGTGGCCGTGACCGAACCACAGCAAGCTTTCGCTACGGTCCATCAGCGCATCGCCGGCGCCTTCGAAAGGCAGTTCCGGCGGCAGGGTCAGCACCTCAAAGCCGTGTGCGGTGAAGGCCGCGTCGAAATAGACTTCTTCGGCCTGCCGTTCAACGTGACGGAAACGCGACAGCACCACCTTGTTGCCCAGCACGACACCGGCATTGGCCGTGAACACCAAGTCAGGCACGCCCGGCATGGCCGGCATCATCTTGATCTTGGCGACCTGGCCGATAGCTTCCACCAATGCCAGCCACTGCTCCATGGCGACGCTACGGTTGCCATGCGCAATATTGCCAGCCATCCACGGATTAATGACATACGACACTTCAAAATGATCCGGAGCGCACATCAAGAATGTGTCTTCCGCGGTATGGTCCAGCAGGTGGTTGGTCATGCGTAGCTCCTTTCGGTCAGGTGAGTTGCAGGTGTATCGAGGGTGGTAAATGTGTGACGGATGGCTTCCAGCGCAGCGTCGATGTCGTTGGCGGTAATGATCAGCGGCGGCGCAAAGCGCACCACGGTGTCATGCGTGTCTTTCGACAAGATGCCTTGTTCCATCAGGCGTTCGCAGAATTCGCGCGCGGAAATGAAGCTAGGATCGAGATCCATGCCGATCAGCAAGCCTTTGCCGCGGATCTGGCGGATCGCAGGGTGCTGGATCGCCCGCAAGCCGCTCAGCAGGCGCTCGCCCATGCGTTGTGCGTTTTCCGCCAGCTTTTCTTCGCGCAGCAGGCGCAGCGCGGCGTGGCCGACCGCTGCCGACAGCGGATTGCCGCCGAAGGTGCTGCCGTGGTCGCCGGGTGTAAATACCGCCATCAAGTCTTCACGGGCCAGGAATGCCGACACCGGCAGCAAGCCGCCGCCGAGCGCCTTGCCCAGGATCAGGCCATCCGGCTTGACGCCTTCATGGTCGCTGGCTAGCAGGCGGCCGGTGCGGCCGAGGCCGGTCTGGACTTCGTCGCAGATCAGCAGCACGTTGTGGCGGTCGCAGATTTCGCGGCATTTTGCCAGGTAACCGTCGGGCGGCACGATGATGCCGGCTTCGCCCTGGATCGGCTCCAGCAGGAAGGCTGCGGTGCGCGGCGTGATCGCGGCTTGCATGGCGGCAGCGTCGCCGAACGGTACGCTGGGGAAGCCGCCGGAAAACGGCCCGAAGCCGTCGCGGTACTGTGCTTCCGAGGAGAAGCCGACGATGGTGGTGGTGCGGCCGGAAAAATTGCCATGGCAAACGATGATTTCAGCGCTGTTTTCAGCGATGCCTTTGACCTTGTGGCCCCATTTGCGGGCCGCCTTGATTGCGGTCTCGACAGCTTCGGCGCCGCTGTTCATCGGCAAAGCCTTGGGCATGCCGGTCATTTCGCACAGCAGTTGCAGGAATGGTCCGAGCTGGTCGCTGTAGAAGGCGCGCGAGACGATTGCCAGCTGGGCTGCCTGTTTGGTCAGGGCGCCGACCAGGGTCGGGTGGCTGTGGCCGAAGCTGACGGCGGAATAGGCCGACATCATGTCCATGTAACGCTTGCCATCCTGGTCCCACAGCCAGATGCCCTTGCCGCTGCTGAGCACTACCGGCAGCGGTTCATAGTTGTGCGCACAGTATCGGTCTTCGAGAGTAATTGCATGGTTCTTCATGGTCTGCTCCTGGTGAGGCCACTTCTAAGAACCTAGCTTGGTCAAAGGCGGACCGGCCGCTGACTTTTTGTCCGCCGGCGGACGCTGGCTGAGACGCTTAGAGGTAGCTGCAAAATGCTGTTGTATAGGTGTATTGCATCTGGCTACATGATAATCACAAGCGATGGAAATATTTGTGCATAATGACGCATGAATTCGATGTAATACGCACGAATCGTGCATATATGGAGACAAGCATGGAAAATAAGACGGAAAAACTGGATCGCTATGACCGTATCCTGCTGCGCACCCTGCAAACCAATGGGCGCGCCTCCAACGTGGAACTGTCCGAGCAGGTGAACCTGTCGCCGCCGCAGTGCTACCGGCGGGTCCAGCGGCTGGAGAAGGATGGCATCATCCGCGGCTATGCGGCGCAGGTGGAGCCGGCGGCGATCGGCCTGGGCGTGGTGGCTTTTGTCAATTTGAACATCGCGCGCGAGCAGTTCAAGCAGGTGCGCAAGCTGGAAAAGGCAATCCGCCTGTTTCCGGAAATCCTGGAGTGCTACACGATTTCGGGAGATTTCGACTATCTGCTGAAGGTCGCAGCCAGCGACCTGAAGTCGCTCTCGGCATTCCTGACGGACCGGCTGATGCAGGTGCCGGGGGTGGCAGGAGTGCGCTCCATGGTTTGCCTGGAAGAGATCAAGCCATCCAGTCCTTTGCCGCTGGGCGACTGAGGGTGCTGCCCGCTTGCTGCTACTCGCCCACCTGTTTGATGCTATATAAGCAATTTCCATAATGCCGATTTGTGTTGTTTCAGCACAAATCATGTGCCGCCTGCCTGCTGTCCTATCGTTGTTCGCGGACTTAAGCTGTGTACTCCAACTCACCACCAGGAGCCCACATGAATGCCTCGAACAACAGCCTGAGCCGTAATCCCACCATCCGCAGCATCGCCGGCGCCGGCGCCAGCACCCGCCTGGAACCGACAACAACGGCGCTGGTGGTGATCGATATCCAGAATGAGTATTTCACAGGCAAGCTGCCGATTCCTGACGGCCTGGCCGTGGTACGCAACGCCAACCGCCTGATCGCCCTGGCCGACAAGCATGGCATGCCGGTGTTTCATATCCAGCAATGGAGCTCGCCGGCACGGCCCCTGTTCACGCAAAATACAGCGATGGCGGAATTTCATCCCGAGGTGCGGCGCGCCGCACACCACGCCACTATCCGCAAAACCTTCGCCAGCGCGTTTGCCAGCACCGATCTGCAGCAGCAGTTGCAGGCGCGCGGCATCAAGACGCTGATCCTGAGCGGCCTGATGACCAATAACTGTATCTCCGCCACCGCCTTCGACGGCGCCGCCAACGGCTATCAGGTCATCATCGGCAGCGATGCCAGCGCTACCCGCGACATCGACGCCTGGGACGGCGGTACGGTCAATCACAAGGATTTGCACCGCGCCGTGCTGACCGGCATGTCGGACGCCATCGCTGAAATCCGCAGCACCAGTGAAATCCTGGAGCTGGTCGCGTAGAAAAGAATTGCCTCTTTGTTGCTGCAAGCGTTACTTGCTTATTTACCCACCAGATACGAACGAAAGCACATCATGCCCATACTTACCGTACTGTTATCCACCACTCCAGATACCGGGGTTTCCGCCAAGGTGGCCGCCACCCTGTCGCGCCTGACCGCGGAAATCCTGCACAAGGATCCGGGGCTGACCTCGATCGCGATTTCGCATGTCGACCCGGCGCATTGGTTTGTCGGCGGGCCCTCGCTGACGGCGCAAGGAAAAACCAGCTTCTTCCTGGATATCCGCATCACCGATGAAACTAATACCGCCAATGAAAAGGCGCGCTATATTGATGCCGTTTTCAAGGAGATAGGCGCATTGCTGGGCGAGCTGCACCATGAAAGCTATGTTCACGTGCACGATGTCCGGGCGGCGGCTTACGGCTTCGGCGGTTTGACGCAGCAGCAGCGGGCCGTGACGGCGCGTTTGCAGAATCCTGTCGCTGCCTGACGCGCGCTTTACCCCGGCAGGCGCGTGGCGCGCGGTTCTTCGATCACCAGGTCTGATTGCGGCTGGGCGACGCAGGGCAAGATGTAGCCGTCCTTCTTTTCATCGCTGCTCAGGCCCGGCCACTCGATCTGGTAGCGTACCTCTCCGCTGAGCAGGCGGCACATGCAGGTCCTGCATGTGCCGTTCCTGCAGGAACTAGGCAAATCGATGCCTGACTGGCGCGCCGCCTCACGCAACGACAGGCCGGCAGCTGCAGTGAACAGCCATCCCTTCGGTTCGATGCGGACGCTGAATGTGTCGTGGTCAGCCGCCATGTTTTCCTTCCTCACAATTCCCTCTGGAAAATCCGCGCATGATGGCGGCGATCTTGTAGAATCTCCGGCCAGTTGCAGGCGCGCGATGGCTTGCATTTTCCATCATAAAAAAAGACTGTCCATGAACATACATTTTTCGCTCGTACCGATTGTTTCCCTGATTGCCGGCGTCCTGATCCTGGTGACGCCCAAGCTGTTGAACTATATCGTGGCTTTTTATCTGATCGCCATCGGCTTGATCGGCTTGTTTGGGACCGGCCATTTCCGCTTCCACTAAGGCAGTACCGGCTTAATCCCAGCGCGGCGTCGCATACCAGGCTACGGCAAAGTCGACAAAAGCCCTGACCTTCGGCGACAAATGCCGGTTTTGCGGATAAATCGCGTACAGGTCGCGCGGCTTCAGCGTGAAATCCGGCAGCACCCGCCGCAGATCGCCGCGCCGCAGATCTTCATGCACGATGAAAGAACTGGTGGTGGCAATGCCCAGTCCGGCCAGCGCCGCCGAGCGCAAGGCAATGCCGGTATTGGCTTGCAGGTTGCCGCGTACGGTCACCGTCTGCTCGCTGCCATCGGCGGCATAGAACTCGAATTCGCTGGGTTTCTGCGCCAGCGTGTAGGTCAGACAGTTATGCTGCGCCAGGTCGGCCGGTTGTTGCGGCGCGCCTTGCCGCTGCAGATATGCCGGCGCTGCGACCAGGAGTATTTCGCAGCTCGCCAGCCGCTTGGCGATCAGGGTCGAGTCCTGCAAGCCGCGGGTCAGGCGCAGGGCGACATCGAAGCCTTCTTCGATGATGTCGACCAGGCGGTCATTGCAGACCAGGTCGACTTTCAGCTGCGGGTTGGCGAGGATGAACTGCGGCAGCCATTGCGCCAGTTCCAGCGTGCCGAAGGCCATCGGGGCGTTGATGCGCAAGGTGCCGGACGGCTTCGTCTGGTGCGCTGACACCGCCTGGCTGGCGTCGTCGATCTGGTCGAGTATCTGGCGGCAGCGTTCATAATAATCCTGACCGGCTTCCGTCAGCGCGAAGCGGCGCGTGGTGCGGTTCAGCAGCTGCGCGCCCAGCTCCAGTTCCAGCTGCCGCACCTGGCGTGACACGATGGTATGCGACTGGTTGAGTTCGGCGGCGGCAGCGGTGAAGCTGCCGTTTTCCACCACGCGCCGGAAAGCGCGCATCGCTGCCAGTTGATCCATGCGCCATGCTCCAGGATAAATAAAAGCACAACGCTATCAGAATCAACCGGCGGCCGCCATTTAATCCACTTTCAGCTTGCCGCTGATGATTGCGCTGCTGGCTTCACGCAGTTTTTGCAGCACCGGACGCTGGTGCAGGATGTCGCATTCCGAATAGGCGGCATCCAGGCCTAGCGCGGTCAGCGCCACCGCACCTTCCTTCAGGCCGAAATCGAAACGCGGCGCCGTCGAACCGTTGGCCAGCAGGCCGACCGCCAGGATGATGGCGCTATCGGCATGCACTTCGACATTGTCCAGCACCTTGCCGGGCGCCTGTATGCACTGGTTGACGCCGCTGCCGATGGCTTTGCCGTGGTTTTGCGGCGTCAACGCCTTGAATACGCCGGAATTGCTGGCGGCCGCGGCAGCCCAGATCACATCGACGCCGTCGCCGAGCATGGTCTTGGTCAGCGCTTCGGCGCGCGGCGGATCGTTGAATGGCTGGGCGCCGTCCACCCACAACGGCTCATGCACGAAAATGGCTGGTTTGGCGGCGCGCGCGCCATTGCTGAATGCCTCGCTGTTTTTTTGCCGCAAGGCCGTGTTGCTGGCGCCGATCAGGCCGATCTTGCCGCTGGCGGAGACCAGCGCCGCCTGCATGCCGGCCAGGTAACTGGCTTCGGCTTCGCGGAAAGTGATGCAGGTGACATTGCTGGCGGCGTTGTCGATGCAATGCTCGAGGATCACAAAACGGGTTTGCGGCGCCTGGCGCGCTACGCTGTCCAGCAAGTCCTTGAATTCGACTCCCATCACCACCACGATCTTGGCGCCTTGCTTGACCGCATTGTCCAGCTGTTGCAGGCGACTGGCACGGGTGGCTTGGCTTTCCAGGGTGCTGGCTTGCATCTTGTACAGTTTGGCGGCGTTGTTGACACCGCTGCTGCCTTGTTGCAGCAACACGTCGTCATTCATGGGTACCGGACGCACATAGATGATCTTGGGCAGCTCGGCCGCATCGGCGGCGCTGGCCAGTCCGAGCAGCAGGGCCAACGGCAGCAGCAGGCGCCGGACCAGGCTGGATATGCAAGTGTGTGAACGTACAGACTGCGTACGAAGGGCCAGTGTCATCATTGTCTCTTCCTTGTTATAAGGCGCCGGATCTGATGCCGGCGCGCATTTGTTCCCACATATTGCTGGCAAAGCGCGCGCGCTCCATTTGGCGCAAGATATACAAGGTATTGCGGCGAACTGATGTGCAGCGCGGCTGTGGCCGGGCCTTCGGAGGTCGCAACCGCAACCATCGCCACCATATTTAACTTTTTATTACGGCGGCTGCGTGATACCGTTATCAAACTGAATAGTGTGGCAACCCTTTTTGCCGCGCTGCGGTCAATTACGTCTCTCTCACCTGGTTCAGGAATATGTGTCAGTTACTTGGAATGAATTGCAATGTGCCGACCGACATTGTGTTCAGTTTTACCGGCTTCGCCACCCGCGGCGGCCAGACCGATCATCATAGCGACGGCTGGGGCATCGCTTTTTTCGAAGGCAGCGGCGTGCGTCACTTTGTCGACTACCAGGCGGCGATCGCCTCGCCGGTAGCGGAACTGATCCGGCGTTGCCCGATCAAGTCGAAGAACGTCATCGCCCATATCCGTAAAGCTACCCAGGGCCAGGTAGCTCTACAAAACTGCCATCCGTTCGTAAGGGAGTTGTGGGGCCGCTATTGGGTATTCGCCCATAACGGCGACCTCAAGGAATTTGCGCCGCGCCTTGATGGACCGTACCGGCCGGTCGGCAATACCGACAGCGAACTGGCGTTCTGCTATATGTTGCAGCAGCTGCGGCAGCGCTTCGGCGACACGCCACCGTCGCAGGCCGAGCTGACCCTGGCGCTGCGCGGGCTGACCAGCGAAATCGCTGCCCATGGCACTTTCAACATGATGTTGTCGGACGGTTCGGCCTTGTTCACGCACTGCTCGACCAAGCTGTATTACATCGTGCGGCAGTTCCCGTTTGCCGAAGCCCATCTATCTGATGACGATGTCAGCGTCGATTTCTCGCAGGTGACCACGCCGCAGGACCGGGTGGCGGTGATCGTGACCGAACCGCTCACCACGAATGAGGTGTGGACCAAATTCGGCGAGGGCGAGCTGATCGTGTTCGTCGACGGCCAGCCAGTCTAGTGTAGCGCTCCCCCCATTGACGAAGCACTACACCAGGCCGCCGCCGGAACCGCCGAGGTGAATCAGGAGTAGTCGATCGTCAGCGGCGCGTGATCCGAGAAGCGCTCGTCCTTGTAGATCGCCACGGCGTGTGCGTTGGCGGCGATGCCCGGGGTGGAGATATGGTAATCGATGCGCCAGCCGACGTTCTTGGCCCAGGCCTGGCCGCGATTGCTCCACCAGGTGTATTGCTCTTCACGCTGGTCGACCTTGCGGAAGACATCGACCAGACCGACTTCGTCGAACAGCTGGGTGAGCCAGGCGCGTTCTTCCGGCAGGAAGCCGGAATTTTTCTTGTTGCCCTTCCAGTTTTTCAGGTCGCGCTCCTGGTGGGCGATATTCCAGTCGCCGCAAATCACCACTTCGCGGCCGCTGGCCTTGAGTTCCTGCAGATGCGGAAGGAACGCTTCCATGAAGCGGAACTTGGCGATCTGCCGTTCTTCGCTGGACGAACCGGACGGGCAATACAGTGAAATCACCGTCAGGTCGCCGAAATCGCATTCCACGTAGCGGCCTTCGGCATCGAACTCTTCATTGCCGAAGCCGATCCGGACCGCATTCGGCTTGCGTTTGCTGTATAGGCCGACGCCTGAATAGCCTTTTTTCTCGGCATAGTGGAAATGCCCGACATAGCCCTCCGGCGCCAGGAATTCCGGCGTCATGTCGGCGGCCTGCGCCTTCAGTTCCTGGACACAGATGAAATCGGCGGACTGTTTGGTCAGCCATTCGAAGAAGCCTTTTCTGGCTGCGGAGCGGATACCGTTGAGATTGGCAGAAATGATTCTTGGCATGTTGGTCGTTGGTAAAAAAATAAGATGGAGTGGTGCCGGGTCAGACGCCAAGGATAACCGAAGCGCAGGCTGGACGTGTAGACAGGCCTGTACGAAAAATATCGGCTTGGCAGGCACGTTGTTTGCAGTTACTGCTGTGGAGCGGATGAACTCCATTTAAAATGACGGTCTGGTGTCGCTTTTGGTTTGTAAACAGCGACAAAATTTGTCAGCATCAACCGTCTGGAGTGCATTTTGAACAATTTACGTCAACAATTTATAGAATTTGCGGTCAAGGCCGGTGTGCTGAAGTTCGGCGAGTTTGTCACCAAGGCAGGACGCACCTCGCCGTATTTCTTTAATGCGGGCATGTTTAACGAGGGCGCCGCCCTGGGCCAGCTGGCGCAGTTTTATGCACGCACCCTGATCGATTCGGGTCTGCAGTTCGACATGCTGTTCGGGCCGGCCTACAAGGGCATCACGCTGGCGTCGGCGACGGCGGTGGCGCTGGCGACGCAAGGGCGCAATGTGCAGTTTGCCTACAACCGCAAGGAAGCCAAGGACCACGGCGAGGGCGGCAATATCGTCGGCGGCCCGCTGAAGGGGCGGGTGCTGATTATCGATGACGTGATTTCCGCCGGTACATCGGTGCGGGAGTCGGTCGAGATGATACGCGCCGCCGGCGCCACGCCTTGTGCGGTGGTGATCGCGCTGGACCGCATGGAGCGTTCCGGCAAGGACGATGCCTTGTCCGCCAACTCGGCAGTGGAAGAAGTGACGCAAGCGTACGGCATGCCGGTGATTTCGATCGGCAACCTCAACGATTTGCTTGAATATATTTCCGGCGCTGGCGCCGACGCTGAGCTGAACCGCTACCAGGCGGCAGTGGCAGCTTACCGGGAGCGTTACGGCGTAGCGTAACCACGCGGCTTGTGCGACACAGCCGTTGCTTTGCGTCTTGCGCCGAATAGCGTGGTGTGTGTCGACATATGTCGTGGATGATGGGAATGAAGCGGATTGCACTAACTCTTAAGCGAGCCTTTTTTTTCGGCGCAGCAGGCTTGTTGCCGTTGCTGGCGCACGGCCAGATTTATACCTGCAAGGATGGCGCCGGGCGTACCGTGACGGGCGACCATCCGATGCCGGAGTGCGCCGACCGGCGGATTGTGGAGCTGTCCAAGGCCGGTGTGGTCAAGCGTGAAATTCCGGCGCCGCTGACTGCCGAACAAAGGCGTCAGCAAGATATCCTGGATGAAAAACGCCGGGCCGAGGCGGCGGCGGAAGAGCAGCGGCGCCAGCAGGACCGCGCCTTGCTGGCGCGTTATCGCAGCGAGGCCGATATCGAATCCTCGCGCCGCTATTATCTGTCCTTGTCGCAGGATTTGATCAAGCGCGACCAGATCGGCATCGACGATGCCCAGAATCAGTTGAAAGCAGCCAACACCGAAGCCGAGTTCTACAAGCGCAAGAAAAGCTTGCCGATGAGCTTGCGCAACAAGATAGAGGATGCCAACCGCGACATTGCTTATAACCAGAAAAACATGGCGGACCATCAAGCCGAACTGGGTCGCATCAACGGTAAATTCGACGAAACCCTCAAACACTACCGGGAACTGGCCAGCACTGCGGCAGAAGCGCAAGCGGCACGGTAAGCATGGTTTGGCTATAAAGAAAAACGGCTGGCATGGCGCCAGCCGTTTTTTTTCGCCTGCAGCTTTTACGCTGTCAGCTTCTGTTTCAGCAGCTCGGTCAGTTGCGCCGGATTGGCTTTGCCTTTGGTGGCTTTCATGGCTTGGCCGATCAGGGCGTTAATTGCTTGCTCCTTGCCGGCACGGAACTCTTCGACGGATTTGGCGTTGGCAGCCAGCACTTCGTCGATGATTTTTTCCAGTGCGCCGCTATCGGAAATCTGCTTCAGGCCCTTGCTTTCGATGATCTCGTCGGCCAGGTTTTCCTGTGTCGATTTGGCATCCCACATTGCCGTAAACACTTCCTTGGCGATCTTGTTGGAGATGGTGCCGTCCGCAATGCGCTGCAGCAGCACAGCCAGCTGGGCGGCGCTGACCGGCGCTTGCGCGATATCGACGTTTTCCCGGTTCAGCGCCGAAGAGAGGTCGCCCATCAGCCAGTTGGCGGCAGGTTTCGCCTGTTCCTTGCCAGCCTTGACGGTGACTGCTTCAAAGTAGCGCGCCATGGCTTTCGACTGGGTCAGCACCGCAGCGTCGTACTCCGACAGGCCGAACTCGCGCACGAAACGTTCGCGCATGGCGTCTGGCAGTTCCGGCATGGTGGCGCGCACGCGTTCCACCCATTCCGCAGCGATCACCAGCGGCGGCAGGTCCGGATCAGGGAAGTAGCGGTAATCTTGCGAATCTTCCTTGCTGCGCATCGAGCGCGTTTCTTTCTTGTCCGGATCGTAGAGGCGGGTTTCCTGCACCACTTTGCCGCCGTCTTCGATCACTTCGATCTGGCGCCGCACTTCGTAGTTGATGGCTTCTTCCAGGAAGCGGAAGGAGTTGAGGTTCTTGATTTCGCTGCGGGTGCCGTAGGCAGCCTGGCCGAGCGGACGTACCGAGACGTTGGCGTCGCAGCGGAACGAACCTTCTTGCATGTTGCCGTCGCAAATGCCCAGCCACATCACCAGCGAGTGCAGAGCCTTGGCATAGGCCACGGCTTCGGCGGCGCTGCGCATGTCCGGTTCGGTGACGATTTCCAGCAGCGGCGTACCGGCGCGGTTGAGGTCGATGCCGCTCATGCCTTGATAGTCTTCGTGCAGCGATTTGCCGGCGTCTTCTTCCAGGTGGGCGCGCGTCAGCTGCACGGTGCGCAGCTCGCTCTTGCCATCTTTTTCCAGCATGAAGGAAACCTTACCGCCCTGGACCACCGGGATTTCAAACTGGCTGATCTGGTAGCCCTTTGGCAGGTCGGGATAGAAGTAGTTTTTGCGGGCGAAGATCGACTGCGGCGCAATCGTCGCATTCACCGCCAGGCCGAACTGGATCGCGCGCTCCACCGCACCGCGGTTCAGCACCGGCAGCACGCCCGGCAGCGCCAGGTCGACCGGGCTGGCCTGGGTGTTGGCTTCCGCGCCGAACTGGGTCGAGGCGCCGCTGAATATTTTTGACTTGGTCGAGAGTTGCGTATGCGTTTCCAGACCGATCACGACTTCCCACTGCATAATTATTTCCTCGTTAATTAGTTGAGGACAGGGTAATTCGCCACGCTGCGGTGGCTCTTAAACCCTACCCGGGCAGCTCTGTGCCCAATTATTCTCATTTATTGTCTTGGTAACTACACTCGCCGGTCTTCAAATCCACCGACAGTTCCGTAAAATTTCCCCGCGAGCCGCATAGCGCCGGGCAGCTCGGTATCACATGCAATTTGTCGCCGTCGCGCTGCAGGCGGATGCTGCAATTCATACCGTGATTATAAAAATCGTAGCCGCGCTGATGACGGGCGGCGACCGGATCTTTCAAGGTGATGCGCCAGTTGCTTTTATCGCCGTCCTGTTCGACTTCCGCTTGCGGATCGTCGCTGGTGTCGATGCTGCATTCAAAGCCGTGGGTCGGCCGGTACAGCGCCGATTCCCAGCGCAAGGCTTCGATGCGCTCGCCGTCCAGCTTGAATTCACCGGTATCGCCATAAATCACTTTCTCGCCATCTTCATTGCGCGTCATGTTGCAGCCGAACTTGGTCTGCAACTGCTGCGCCTGGCTAAGCGGCGCCAGCAGCGCTGCAGCCAGAACGAACAGCAGCAGGCTGCTCCGGCGGCTGACACTTTTCAGCAAGGTCGATGACATCGCGTGGCTCGCTTTTTCAGCCGGGCGCACGCTGGTGCCAGTCGGTGACGCGCTGGAACTGGTGCGCGACATTGAGCAGCTTGGCTTCGTCGTAGTAATTGCCGATGATCTGCAGGCCGACCGGACGCTGCGCATTCTTCTCTCCCTGGCCGAAGCCGCACGGTATCGACATGCCGGGCAAGCCTGCCAGGCTGGTCGACAGCGTGTAGATGTCGGCCAGGTAGTTGGCGACCGGATCGTCGGCCTTGGCGCCCAGGTCCCAGGCCACGGTCGGCGATACCGGTCCCATGATGACATCGCACTGGCGGTTCGGGCCGCTCAGCGCATTCTGGAAATCTTCGGCGATCAGGCGGCGGATCTTTTGCGCCTGCAGATAGTAAGCGTCGTAGTAACCGTGCGACAGCACATAGGCGCCGACCAGGATGCGGCGTTTCACTTCTTCGCCGAAACCTTCCGCGCGCGACTTCTTGTACATGTCGGCCAGGTCCTTGTAATCGGCAGCGCGGTGGCCGTAGCGGACGCCGTCGAAACGGCTCAGGTTGGACGATGCTTCCGCCGGTGCGATCACGTAGTAGACCGGGATCGAGAGTTCGGTTTTCGGCAGTGAAATATCGACCAGCGTAGCGCCCAGCTTTTCGTACTCGGCCAGCGCCGCGCGCACAGCCTGCTCGACGTCTGGCGCCAGGCCGCTGCTGAAGTATTCGCGTGGGATACCGATGCGCAAGCCCTTCAAATCTTTCTCGAGATCGCGGCTGAAATCTTCCTTGGGCCGTTCCAGGCTGGTCGAATCGCGCGGATCGAAACCGGTCATGGCGTTCAGCAGCAAAGCGCAGTCTTCCGCGGTCTGGGCAATCGGGCCGGCCTGGTCGAGCGACGAGGCGAAGGCAATCATGCCGAAGCGCGACACGCTGCCATAGGTCGGCTTGATGCCGGTCACGCCGCACAATGACGCCGGCTGGCGGATCGAGCCGCCGGTGTCGGTGGCAGTGGCGGCCGGCGTCAGGCGTGCCGCTACCGCGGCGGCAGAACCGCCGGAGGAGCCGCCCGGAATCGCTGTCTTGTCCCAGGGATTCTTGACTGCGCCGAAATACGAGTTTTCGTTGGAGGAACCCATGGCGAATTCATCGCAGTTCAGCTTGCCGAGGTTGACCATGCCGGCGTTGTTGAAATGCTCCACGACGGTAGCGTCGAACGGGCTGGTGTAGTTTTCCAGCATCTTCGAACCGGCCGTCGCGCGCCAGCCGCGCGTCACGAAAATATCCTTGTGCGCGATCGGTACGCCGGTCAGCACAGTAGCGTCGTTGCGCGCCAGGCGCTGGTCGGCGGCACGCGCCTGCTGCAGCGTCAGTTCCTGGTCGACATGCAGGAAAGCATTCAGGTCGCTTTGCTGGATCCTGGCCAAGTAAAGTTGCGCTAGTTCCTCGGCGGAAATTTTCTTTTCGTGCAGCAGCACCGACAATTGCTTGAGTGTTTTGGTATGCATGAGTACTTTTAAATATTAACTTTGCGGGATGGCCCGTAGGGTGGGCACCTGTGCGCATCTAGCGCCACGCGTGGGCAGAAAACCTGCCACCACTGCCCAGTGGAAACAGAGTAATTTATTCGATGACCTTGGGCACCAGGTACAGGCCGTCTTCAGTCGCCGGAGCAACCTTTTGATACTCTTCGCGCCGGTTCGGCTCGGTCACTTCATCTTCGCGCAAGCGCAGGGAAAGATCGTGGCGGATGGCTGCAATCGGATGGCTCAGCGGCTCGATGCCGGTGGTGTCCACCGCACGCATCTGCTCGACCAGCGAAAAAATACCGTTCAGTTTATCCAGCGTGGAGGCGGCCTGGTCTTCGGTGAGCTCCAGGCGTGCTAAATTGGCAATGCGCTTAACGTCGGAAAGGGCTAATGACATGATTTTCGATCGCGCTACGGGGCGCGGCAGCTAGTGTGGTTAAAAAATTAATGGTTTGCTTGCGAAAAACTTCTCGGATTTTTGTAAAAAGCAAGCATTTTGAGCGCTATACGCCCTAAGTTGAGTCAAATTATAAGGTAGAATGTTGCGTCCATGCGGCAGGTAATAGATCTTTACCATGCGCCGGATACTAGACACCCCCCTAAAAAACGTTTGAGCGCACCATTGTTGCGCATTGGAACAATTCATGTTTGGATTTTTACGCAGTTACTTTTCGAATGACCTGGCCATTGACCTGGGTACCGCGAATACGCTGATTTATGTGCGCGATCAAGGTATTGTCCTGGATGAGCCGTCGGTTGTTGCGATTCGCCAGCAGGGCGGCCCTAACGGCAAGAAGACAATTCAGGCCGTCGGCCGCGAAGCAAAGCAGATGCTGGGCAAGGTTCCCGGCAACATCGAAGCGATCCGTCCGATGAAAGATGGCGTCATCGCCGACTTCACCGTCACCGAGCAAATGCTCAAGCAATTCATCCGCATGGTGCACGACACCAAGCTGTTCAAGCCATCGCCGCGCATCATCATCTGCGTACCTTGCGGCTCGACCCAGGTGGAACGTCGCGCGATTCGCGAATCCGCTCTGGGCGCCGGCGCTTCCCAGGTGTTCCTGATCGAAGAGCCGATGGCTGCTGCAATCGGCGCCGGCCTGCCGGTCTCTGACGCGACCGGTTCGATGGTGGTCGACATCGGCGGCGGCACCACCGAAGTCGGCATCATTTCGCTGGGCGGCATGGTCTACAAGGGTTCGGTGCGCGTCGGCGGCGACAAGTTCGACGAAGCCATCGTCAACTACATCCGCCGCAACTACGGCATGCTCATTGGCGAACAAACGGCCGAAGCCATCAAGAAGGAAATCGGCTCG
>Ga0210409_10002661_pt1 | contig 20964 bp, 17 predicted proteins | sample IncBWH17MmetaG_FD_161649 | JGI IMG/M metagenome (GOLD analysis project Ga0210409, IMG submission 161649) | Forest soil microbial communities from Barre Woods Harvard Forest LTER site, Petersham, Massachusetts, United States - Inc-BW-H-17-M | ecosystem: Environmental > Terrestrial > Soil >...
CTTGCGACGCCATCGGCATTTTCATCATGCCGGCATTGGGGTCTGGCTTGCGTAGCGTGTAGTTGTCCATCAGGTGATCGGCATAGTTGTAATATGCGATCGCCTCAAGCTTGGCGATATGCTGGCTGATATTGCGCTTTTCGAATTTGGCGTTGAAACTGCGGCGCTTGAAGCTGGCCCCATCCATTCCCCTCCCGGCATAGGCCGCGAATCCGTCGCCGATGCCTGCATTCAATTCCAGCAGGGTGTTGGCGTCTGGCGTAAAACCGAGCACGGCGTCCATATTCCATTTATCCCAGCGCGACTCGACCGTTTGCCGATTGCCATCCTTGTAGTCATTGGCTTGCGCGTGATTGGCGATTACCCGTGTATACACATCCGGCGTGCCGACGGCAAGATCCGCCCTCTGTTCGTTGCGGCCGTAAGATCCAGCCGTCAGTCCACCGTCAAAGCGGACAGGGTTACCGGTCGCTGAGAACGGCTCCGTCGTACGCTCGAACAGCACCGTCCCGGCTGACGCTCCCGGCCCCCAGATCACGCTTTGCGGGCCCTTGATCACGGTCAGCTTGTCGTAGCTTTCCGGAGAAATATAGGAAGTCGGGGCATCCATGCGGCCAGGGCAAGCGCCGAGGATCGTAGTGCCATCGTTCAGAATGTTGATACGCGAACCGAACATGCCGCGCAAGACGGGATCGCCATTGCTGCCGCCGTTGCGGACCGCGGAAAAGCCGGGAATGGTTTTCAGGTAATCGGCGCCGTCGCTGGCCGGTATCGGCTGGCGCGGTGCTTTGGGATCGACCACGATGGTCAGCGGCGAAGTCTCTTGCGCTGCCGTGACGACGACCGTCGGCAGCAGCACGTCGTTCGACGCGATCTCGCTGGCAATGGCGCTGGCAGTCAGGGTACTCAGACTGGCGACGGCGACGCGAATCAACGCAGGCAGGATTCGAGGGCGGGCGTGTGGAACATCATGCATGTGCATCCTATCAATGGCTGAGAAAATTCCCGCCGAGTATAGAAGTGCATCTGCTTAAAAAGAATGCGGCTAATTGTCGCACCCTGTGGCAAAGCCAGGTCGATCACTCGTAACGCGGTGAAGAATGGCGAATCGGGCCACTCTTCGGTCGAACTGCTGCCCCATTTGCTGCGCGACCAGGCTGACGTTCTTTCAAAGATCGTGCGCGCAGCCATTTATCGCCACGCCGCCTGTTTTAAAGCACGACAAACCTGGTTTATCCATCGTTCTCGTAGCTGAGCAGGTTTCTCTGCCACGCTGAATTCGCACGCCGGATGTAAGCAGGTCCGGGATCCGCGTGGGCACGAGGTGCCCACCCTACGATGCCGTGCAAACTCTTGCTTAGCGCAGGCCGTAGGGTGGGCAGGTTTTTCTGCCCACGCTGAATTTGCACACCGGATATGAAGAGGTTTTGAGATCAGCCAAGCACGTCATTCTGATCATGCATGGAGCTTGCTTCACACGCCATCCGGATATGATTGCGACGCTATGGTCAGCTCATGGTGGCCAGAAATTGCATCCGCTTCGCGGGTAAAGCGATGTTCCGGCAACAAGACTAGCAGCAGCTCGGCCGTCGTGCGCACGATGCATCCCGCCGCCACATGCCCACCCAGCACCCGGCCTTGCGCATCGGCCACGCTCATATGGAGATGGGCGCCATCGACCGAGAGCGATCCGGCCAGTGTCAGCATCTCCAGGTCGCTGCGCAGCTCGGTGGCCCGTTTCGCCCCCGCAAAGCGCAGCTGTGCAACAGACAGGCTGCCGATACCCTGAAGCACAAATGCCGCGCTCACGCCGTGTTCGGCCAGCACAGCCTCCAGAGTGGCGCGCAGGTCCTGTCCAGGACTAAGACGTAGAGGAAGAGTTTGCATAGGAGGACGCTACGCCAGAGAAGTTTGGAAAATATATTACATGGAATAGTGCATGGCCGGGGAGCAAAGGCTCGGTTACAGCGCAGATCGGGCAGGAAGTGTAATATTTCATTCGATCACGCATTCCCGCCCGCTTCCCCGAGGAGATATCGCAATGAGCCCCTTAGCCGCTATCGCAGCCATTCTTGCCGCCCTACTGATAGGGGCGATGAGCCCAGGCCCGAGTTTTGTGATTGTCGCCAGGCATTCGATCGGCTTGTCGCGTCGCGACGGCTTGGCCACGGCGGTCGCCATGGGACTGGGCGGCGTTTTCTTCAGCGGCATTGCCCTGGTCGGACTGTACACCTTGCTGGCCACCGTGGGCTGGCTTTACATGGGCCTCAAGATTGCCGGCGGCCTGTACCTGCTCTACCTGGCGTCGAAAATCTGGCGCGGCGCAGCGGCCCCGCTGGCCCTGAACAACGAACGTGCTGCAAGCGGCGGCAACCTGCGCCGATCGTTCTGGGTCGGACTCAGTACGCAGTTGAGCAATCCGAAGACCGCGGTGGCCTATGGCAGCATTTTTGCCGCCCTGCTCCCGCAGCATCCGCCGCTGTGGTGCTATTTCGCCCTGCCGCCGCTAGTGTTTGCAGTGGAAGCCGGCTGGTATACGGTCGTCGCCCTATGTTTTTCCAGCAAGCGGCCGCGCGAACTGTATCTGAAAGCCAAAACAAAAATCGACCGCGTCGCCGCCGGCGCCATTGCGGCGCTTGGGCTGAGGTTGTTGTTTACGGCGCATAAAACCGGCATTTAAGTATTGCTCCGGGAAGTTCTTTTACTTGGAAAAAAGCTTCTGCGGCTCCAGGCAGGGATTCCTTGGCAGAAGAATGCCGAATCAGAGGGGGACTAGTTATACCCTGGCTGGCTAGGCAAACTGCCGGCGACGATTGCCAATCTGACGTGCTGATTTTCCCTCCAGAACGTCCGTCAATCGATGGCCTCGCATGAACTGGTCTTCTTCTTTCCATCGCGCCGAGCTCAGGCAGGGACATTGACGATCGTAGCCTGCATGATGGCAATCACTTTCCAGTCGCTTCCCGACAAGGCCCGCACTTCCCCTGTGCAGACAGTGAGCAGCTTGCCTGAAGTCTGCACTTTTCCGATTGCCAGGAATCGTTCGCCAAGCGCGGGACGCACGAAGTTGATCTTGAATTCGGCCGTGACAACGTCGCACTCGGCCGGCGCCTTGGTCAAGGCCGCATACCCGCATGCGGTGTCAACAATACTGGTTATTGCGCCTGCGTGAACATAGCCGCGCTGTTGCGAAAGCTGCGTGGAAAATGACAATTCAATTTGCACCTCGCCATCTGCAACTGAGGCAAGCTGCGCGCCGAGGGTTGCCATCAGGCCTTGCGCTTTGAAGCTGGCTGCGATTCTTTCTTGGATGTCGTTCATGGGTCAATGGCCTCTTGATGGGATCGCAGCTATCTTCGCACAGCTCGGGGAGATTTTCTCGCGCCAGCGTATTGATTGCTGCGTAAGGCTCGCTTACGAATGGCAGCGTCGGGTCATTGCCGCCACCATCCGCACATGCAATTCCTTCCGCTCACGGAATGAGCCGCCCGGGTCCCCGGTGAATAAAGCTTGCTTCCTTAATCCCCGGCATCCCCAAAAACAAGGCCGTCAAACGAACCAGTCCGAGGCCAAATCCGCCATGGGGAGGCGCTCCCAGCTTGAACGAATCCAGATAGAACTCCAGCCCCTTTCCTGTCAGCTCTTTTTCTGCAAGCTGCTGCATCAGGATTTCGTGACGGTGCTCGCGAATTGCACCGGTGGTAATTTCCACTCCCCGATAGAGCCGCTCGAAGCTGCGCGTCAGCGTTTCTCCCTCCCGCATATGATAGAAGGGCCGCTGTTTCCATGGCACGCGCGTCAACGCCACGAGATCATGACCCTGCTCTTGCAGCATCGCCCCGAGCTTGCGCTCTTCCTCGGCGCTCAGCGATTTTTCGCCAGAAACACCTAGCAATGCTTGAGCCTCGGCAAATTCCAAAACGGTATACTGCGACGGGACACTCGCCATGGGATAATGCTGCGCCAGTTCCGGCCCCAGCGTTGCAATGACCTTCTGCAACGCCTCGCTAATCATTGCACATTCCAGTTCGATGATCTCGTATTCACTCTTGACGCCTTCCAACTCGACGTCGAACGAAATGAACTCGGTTGCGTGACGAGAAGAAAAGCTTGGTTCGGCCCGAAAGACTGGACCTACCTCATAAATTTTACCGAGGCCCGCCATGATCGCAATTTGCTTGTAGGCTTGCGGCGATTGCGCGAGATAGGCCTTTTCGCCGAAGTATTTCACTTCAAACACTTCTGATCCGGATTCGGAAGGCGCCGCCATGAGCTTGGGCGAATGAATTCCGATAAATCCACGGCGCCGGAGAAATCCGGTCATTTCCGCTTCGATTTCACTTTGAACAATCAATGCCAGCGCTTCCTTGCGCTCCCGGAATCTCGCCACCGGCCAGTCCAGCTTCGCGCCGATGTCACTGTCGATGGATATCGGCCATTGGATTGCAGGCGACACTAGCTCCACCGACTCCGCCTGTATCTCGAATCCCCCAGGCGCCTGCCTGGCGGCGACCACGGCCCCTTCGACCGCAACATAAGACTGGTGCATCAATAACTTCGCTTGCTCACGAACTTTACCCAATGCGACGGCCTGTAATTTACTCGCTCCGGACTCCAGAACGATAAAGGCAATTTGACTCTGGATGCGGGTAGCGGCGACAAATCCTTCCACCCTGACTTTTTTCCCTGCTTGCGTTGCAATTTCTTCAAACGTGAACATTTCCTTCTCCTCGGCTAGTTGCAAAATCGGCTGCCCCTGGGATTCCGGAAATAAAAAAGCCCGGAATCTTCCGGGCTTTTAAACATCGTGTTCGCTTCTCTAATCAGATAAAGCGGATCGATTCCAGCCCGGTATCGAGTTGAAATCATTATTATTCAGCGCAGCGGCAACCAGCCTACCCATACGCGCACGCGCGAACTCACCCATAGAGCTGGACTCACGGGCTGTATCGCTGCGGCGGCTTAAAGGAAATGGCATATTTGTATCGAGCTATTGTTCGGTTTATGTATTAAAAATCAATTCCAGGTCCGCGTCAAGCATTTCGGTGAAACGGCATGCCGAATGGCCCACTCGGCATGCCTCTCCGATGAAACGCTTTGGCGTAAACGATTTTGCAGCGACATGGTGCCAGAGTGAGGCTGACACGAATTAACCAGACAGGCGTAACATGCATTGTCAAACCTGACGCCATGGGGGCGCTATGAAGCCGGCATTTTGGAACCTTATCGCAATCGCCTTGATTGCCACTGCAGCAGTAAGTTCGTACATCGAGTATCAGTCCGGCGCACTCCATAATAACGGGACGTCTGTCTTATGGAGCCGGCCGGACTGACGACAACAACCTGCCTGCTGATTTACTTATCCGCGACCAGCTTGCCCGCCTTTGCCCAATCTTCACGCGACACTTCGCTAATCACAATATCGACGCTTTCCGGCGGACAGACCAAGGTTTCGACAACAACCCGGGTCACCTCGCGAACGAAGGTGCGCTTTTGCTCCGGCGTGCGGCCGGGATGCATTTCCAAACGTAATATGGGCATAACAGTTCCTCGGTAAGCGACGCCCCGGATGGGGCGTCGATACCTTCAGTGTTACTCAATTGTGAACGCGGATAAATATGCAATAATTTCAGTTATTCAAAACCCACAGGTTCTTAATCATGGACAAGCTGGCTGGCATGGCAATGTTTGTGCGGGTGGTGGACAGCGGCAATTTCACTGCTGCCGCCAGCGCCAGCGGGGTTTCCCCCACCATGGTTGCCAAACACGTCCGGACCATTGAACAACGGCTTGGCGCCCGGCTGCTCCATCGCACCACGCGCCGCCAGCAGCTGACTGAAGTGGGCCGGCTCTATTACGAACGTTGCAAGCGCGTGCTGTCCGAAGTGGAACTGGCCGAGGCCAGTGCTTCAGAGCTGCAGGCCAGCCCACGCGGACTGATCAGGCTGGTTGCCCCGGTGAGCTTTGGCAGCCAGAGCCTTGTACCGGTCCTGACCGACTATCTGGCCCGCCATCCCGAAGTGAACGTGGAACTGACGCTGGATAATCGCGTACCTGACTTGATCAACGAAGGTTACGAACTAGGTCTGCATATCGGTGAAATTGACAGCGTCGGGCTGGTCGCGCGACCGCTGCGCCCCTATCGCAGGATACTGGCGGCAGCGCCAGGCTATCTTGCGCGGCATGGGCAGCCAGAACGCCCAGAACAATTGAAGACGCACAGTTGCCTCGGCTTGTCCTATTGGCGCCACCATGATCGCTGGCATTTGCTTGGGCCTGAGGGTGAATTGTGCGTAGTGCCGGTAACGGGCCGATTCAGCGCAAACCAAGGCAGCGCTTTGCGCAATGCGGCCTTGCATGGCGCCGGCATCGTGCTGCAACCGGAAGCGCTGCTGGCCGACGACATCGCGGCAGGCCGTTTGCTGCCGGTATTGCCGGCCTGGTCCTATAAGTCCACGCCCATGTATCTGATTTACGCACAGGATAGCCGGCCAACGGCCAAGTTACGCAGCGTTATCGATCTGCTGCTAAAGCACTTCGGTCTCAACGAGTAGAGAGTGGCCACCAGAGAAGCTGGAGGTCTATCCTGGAGTAGGATGTCGAGAGGATGAACGCTCTCACATCCGTCCTGACGACCCTATGCTAGAGATCAGCGCCGCGCCGCAGGATGTCTTGTGGCCGTCGAAAGCTACTGCTTTGCCGTCGATTTGTACGGCCGGGTCGCCCTCCACGATCACGCAGTCATGATGGCCGGGCATCGGGCAGGTGCAACGATCGCCGACGCAGGCCACGGCCCGCTCCATCACAATCGATTTTTCCTGCCCGGTCACTACTTTGCCACCGTGACTGGTGGAATCCCCTAGACGAATCACCCCGCGCATCGTGTCGCTCTCATTTGAACGGGCTCACGCCACCATTATTCTTCGCCCATGCGGCCTTGGTCGCCTCATCCGGCGGGCTCACCATCACGATGCTGGCCATACCGTTCGGACGCCGGTTTACCGTCGCGCTGGCCCCGCCCTGCTGATAACTGGCGATCAATCCCAGCCCGATCTGCACCATGGGTGAACTGGTGCCGGTATTGCCGATGCGGGCGCCGATGTCGTAGCCCTCCTTCACCTCATCTGGATGAGGTGCTGAAGTGCCCACTTGCGCCAGTGCCTGGTTCAGCGGGATCACCCATTGCTTGTTGCCTGTGGTGTCGTAGAACAGGCGCTTGGGTTCTTTATTGTCTGGAAGCGCAGCGATAGCCTGTTCCCAACCGGCCTTCAAGGCTTCGGCCTGAAGAGCAGTCTTCAGTGGCTGGCCGTGATCGTCGGTCAGCTTGACATCCACGGGGCGGTGTATATAGCCCAGTAAAGGCGCGCTATCGAATTGTTTGAGCTGCCAGTTAGTCCAGCGCACGGGAATATAGGGTGTCGGTTTGAACTCGCCCGGCCCCTGGTTGCCAAGTGTTTGCCACAACTCAGGCAATTGTGCTTGCCACCAGCTTGACGACATCACCCCGATCGACCCCGGCTCGATAATCCCAGCTGCTTTTGCTTCCTTTTTGTAATGGGCATCAAAACTGTCAGGGCCTCGATCATCATTCTTATGCCAAAAGAAATTCCACAGCTTGACGACGTCGTACTCTGTATTGGTTTTATTAATATTGGCCGTCTGCGCTACGGCAAATGGTCGGATCAATTTGTCTACGCGATCCGAGCGCGACACTAGAAACGCGCCAACACTGTCCGGCATGGCTGGAATAACATGACCTACCTCGGGGGTGTCCACGTTGCCTGGGGTCTCAACCAGCGAGCGGACCATTGACCCGTCGCGGCTAAACAGCAGTGCCGCCGGAACGTCCGGATGGGTGTCGAAGAATGCGAACAGCTTTTCGATCATGGCTGTGCCGTCATCGGTATTGGCATCCTCTTGCCACAAGAGTAATGTCACGCCCAAGCTCGCCTCTTGGCGTAATCCCGCCAGGTCTTCTGCTGGCCGAGAAGTTCTTTTCGCCTTCGGGGGATACCAAATAATGACTGGCAGCGGCCACTGATCGACTGCATGCCGCGCGCCTCTCTCAAACGACAGGCCTGTCACAGCACTTAGCTTAGACAAGCGTTCGTCTGCGCTATTCGTATAATCTTCTGGGTTCTGCGATACATAACTAGCGTAATTGTCGGCCTTTTTTTCAATAGCCTGCCAGATTTCCTCATCGGTATTTTCGCCAACGACGACGCCCATACCCCGTACTTCCAGCGCAAACTTCTTTCCCGTTTGTGCAAGCATCGCCTGGGCGCCAGGAAGACTCGACGCTACTGCAGCGGAAGCAACCTGTTTTTGCGAAGACGAATCTGCGGAAGCATTCGACGACCGATGCATCCACGCCAAACTCCCACCGTAAGCCAGGATGGCAATGCCGAGCGCAGCCAATACACCATTTCGAATACTGCTTCCCATATACATCGTCTCCTGTCCTGTTGCTTGCCAATGATTATAATTCCCAGCCATCACATAGACGGTCCAGATGATCGCCACCAGCAAGAAGCCTGCAGCATACGGCCAAATGCGCGGCCTCATCGTAAGCTACCCAATCTTGCCATGCCCTGGGCGGCTTGGTTCTGGTAAAAGCGCATTTCCGCTTCTCTCTGTAGGTCAGCTGCCTGCTGCTGCTCTGCAGTGGCCTTTGGTGTCAATTCACTGGTCACCAGTGGTGGCATCGTCATCGAGACGAACTGTTCGCCAGGAAATGTGCCAAACTGATAATAATCTTTACAAGCCTCAATAAAACCCCTTTCTTCCTTGGTCAGGCGGTCTGTGTAGGCTTTGTTCTTCTTTATCTTGTAAAAAGCGTCCGGATCCAATTTCCAATCTGCTATGGCCACCAGCAGTTCATGCCAGACAGGATCATCCATCGTCACAGCCTGTCCGATCGCGACATCCATCGCCGTTACCCAGCGATGATTTTCTGCAGCATGCAGCAAGCCAGAATGGTAGTTGTTGGCTTCGTAAGCGTCCTTGTCGGTTTGCATTCGTTCACGCGCTTCTTTCGGCGTCTCCTCACGTTCCAGCGAGATTCCACTCCAGCTCACGCGCCAATTCTGGGATTGCTCGTCGACAGGTTTATTGGCATTGAACTCCGCTTTCTCTTTTTCCAGGGCCGAATAGGGATCGAAAAAGTGCCCCGCTGTTTTCCATTCCAGATCCGCATACTGATTACCCACGATCACATTCTTGGTAACATCGTCCGGTATCATCTTCCCAGCCCTATCAGCATATCCAGGCCTGGAGCCGCCGGTTTCACCTTTGACCTCGCCACCATACATGTCAGGTTCGCAGGGCGGTTTCAACTCTTCTCCGTTGATGAAACGGATATCGTTGCGTTTAAAGCTCGCCTGCAGAATTGCGTTCGTGCCTTGATCCGTCGCACTTGCATCAGGACCAGGCGACAAGCGTTCAAATTGTTCACGAACCGGCACCCGTGCCGGCTTGGTGCCGACCAACACCTTCTTGTACTTGCCATCGAAATTGTTGTCGCGCGTCATCCGCGTCCACATCCGTTGAAAGAAGCGCTTGGTCTCCAGAACCTTCATGGCGTCCATGGTGCTCTTCTTGGCATTTTTTGCCGCGCCGTCGGCAGGCACTTCATCGGGAACCCCGAAGGTGCCGATACCATGGACAGTCTTTAGCCCGACCACAGTATCCTCAGGACAAAAGTACAAATACACCTTGCCGCGGTTATCGCGTTCGTCAAATGTCACCCAGTTCTTGCCACTCTTGTCCAGGCGTTTGCCTTGCGTCTTGCTCCAGTTCGTCCCGGCGCGGCCACCGTGCTTGTCGTGATTAATCATCATGTCGGCCAGGTCCGGAATCGTGTAGGGCTTTTTCGTCACTTCATTGACGATGTCGATCAGGGTCTTGAGTTTGGCATGGCCGGTTTGATTGCAGTCGTCCGTCTGGTAGAGGCTGTAGGGAGTGTCGACCATGATGATGCAATCAACGCAGCGCTGGCCCTTCTGTTTCAGGATCGCCTGCGCCAGCAGGGTCAGGATCGTTCCCTGACTATGTCCCATGATGGTGATCGTTTCATGTTCAGGCTGCATGCCTTGCGCAGCGGCGAGCGCGGAGGGCTGGACCGATCGAATCATGTTGATCAGATGCGCCAGACGCGTTGCCGCCAGGACAAAATAGCGGCGCTCCGGTGCGTCAGCGGCATACATCGAGTTCCCCCCCAAGGCATTCTTGGTCACTCTGCGCGCCGCCCAGTCCGCCCTGAACCCCTCACCGTACATCTGGGGGATATTGTTCGTCGCGTTTGCGAAGAAGCCTCCCGCCTTGCCGAAATGTTTATCGAGGCGATTTCCGTGTATGTCCTGATACTGGTCGCGCATCAACAAATTGCCGTCCTTATCAGCGACACCACCTTTCACCTCTTCGGTGTTGCTTTGCCCCTTGGAGTTGAGCCGCGCAATTTCATCGTTTTGTGCGCGATACCCCCAGTAAAACGGAATAAAGCTGCTTTTAGTTGTGCCAGCAATTTCTTGGCGCCGATAGAGATAAGTATCGGGGTCGGTCAGTATTTTAGCGTCGAGTGTATTTGGATTTTTTTTGGCTTTCAATTGGCTATAGGTTGCACCATAGCTTCCTGCGCTCAAGTCATTCCGCGATAGCCGCTCATTGAGTCCTTTGCAAATCCCGTCTTCGACGAACGAATATATCGCGCCAGGATCGTTGACGCCATGGAGAAAAATTACGATGCCCGGCAGATCGCGCGGCAGTTGCACTGGGCGGTCATTCCCCCGGTCTGCATAGGTGACGGCGCCGGCGGCGCCGACAACGTGATAGTCGCTGTTGGTATCGGCCATAATTATCCTTGTTGGCTTCTCATAGTGCAGGTTTCAGGATGTCGATCTTGAGGATGCGCATGGCGTCGTCCTTGACCAGGTCGGTGTGGCCGTTCGCATCGCTCTTGCCTTCGATCACCCGTCCATCGTCCAGCGTGATGCGGTATGGCTGATGAGCCGCCGCGGCCGTCGATTCCGGCGATTCGCCGGGGTAGTGCAGCTTGAAACGCTGATCGGTCGGTGCGTTGTTGAAATTTGTCTTAGCCGCCTGCTGCGTCGAAGGGCCGCCCCACTGGTGCGATGCGGAGAGGAGTTTGATATCGCCGTTCGTGCCCAGCGTCACGCCGCCGCCGATCTTGATGTAACTGCCGTCTTCGGCAACAAAGCGAATCGTCGGCGCCGTGACCAGGACTTCATTTTCGTTGCTGCTGATCTTGACGCCCTTTTGCGCGTTGGCCGTCAATGCATCCGTCTGCACCTGCAGCAGCATCGGCCCTTCGCCTGCGATCGCCTGGATGCCTTTGCCGCGCGCGAACAGCTGCATGCCCTGGCCTGCAGTGGCATTCAGGCGCTGGCCGCTCATCAATTGCAGATGCTGCTGCGCTACCTGGTCGATGTTCTCGCCGGCATAGGTCACATGCGTTTTAGGCGTGACGGCGACGGACCCTGTAGCCGCGCCGAATGCCATGATGGCTGCTGCGTCCCCGCCGCCAGCAGATGCACTACCCGCGCCACTGCTGGATGCGTCCCAATTCTTGAGGGCTGTTGCGAGCTGGTTCTGGGCAGCGCCATCCGCAGCCTGGCCGCCATGCTGACCGGCATAGTCACCCAGCGCCTTGAACAAGGCCGTACACTCTCCGAGCAACTGGTTCAGTTCATCGCGCTCAAGAATGTGGCCTGCCGCCTTGTTGCGTGCGTAGGTGGTCAGGAGGATGCCTTTCGCAGCACGCAGCGAAGCCGCCGCATCTGTGCGCAATTCTGCGCCCTCGCCTCTAGCCTCACCACTGCCGTTCGTGCGCGGTTGCGTCAGATATCCCAGGTTGAGCTCACTGGCCGCATGCTCGCTGGCCAGCTGGCTGCTGATCTGGCCGGCGGTGTCATCAAAACGCAGCTGGTTGTAGCGGTTTCCTTTGATTTCCTTGGTCTTCATCCCGGACAGGAATCGATTGCCCGGCAGCGCGCCGGTATGGCTGAATGTCGCCGGCATGTTCGGCCCGTTATGCAGGACGCCGGTGACGAACATTTTATCTGGATCGCCATTCAGGAAATCCAGGGCAACTTCCATCCCCACCCGCGGCAAGGTATCGTGGCCGTAGTTTTTACCGGCCCAGCTGCTGCTGACCCGCACATAGGCGCTGTCTGTCTGCGTGCCGCTGGTTCCCGCACCTTGCGCATGCGCGTGATCGTCCGGATTCAAGCCCTGTATCTGTATCTTGATGCGGCCGAATTCGTCACAGTGAACTTCTTCCCCTTGCGGCCCGACTACCAGCGCCGTGATCGGATAGACACGCGGCAGATCGATGCGCGGATCGTATACCGGGGTCAATGCGACGCCGCGCCGCACGCAGGTGAAGGTGTTGTTATAACGGGTGTCGGGTGTTCCTGGTGCTAATGTCTGGAAGGTGACCGTCAACGAACCGGCGTGCCAGCGGCTGCTGTCAAACAGCGATTGCGCACGCTCGTTCAACTCCTTCGGCAAGTTATTCTCGCCGCGATGATGCAAAGCCGTGACCATGAACTGCCGCTGCTCCTGCGGGTGCGTATCCACCTCGGGATGGCCAGTCAGTTCGAACCAGCGGCCGACCGCAAGATCGCGCACGCCGCTTGCGCCGTCGACGCTGACGGCCCTGAGTTCATGCGATAGCATCCGCGCCTTGGTCAGCCGGTCGTAATCCGCCCAGGAATCGCCGGCGTGCGGCACATCGATGACGCTGTCCGAAAGCAGTTGCGCGAGATCGTTGCCGGCCTGTCCCTGATCGACGATACTGGTTTGCGACGCCTGCGCCATCTTGCCGCTCTTATAATCCGCGCTGGCGCGCTGGACGCTGCCGGACACGAGTTGTTGCGAAGCCGACCACAGCGTCACCGAATCACGTTCTTCGGTGGCCGCATCACGGTGATAGCGGATAGTGCCGGCACCCGATTGCGGCAACTTCATCTGGTCATCGAAAAATACCAGCATATGTATTGGTAAATCGCTGTTATTGCGGGCAGACGAAGCCTGTTCCGGTTGACCTGCCGCGGCGAACCATGCAATACCTTCGCGACGGCACAGCCGGCGGATAAAATCGGCATCGGATTCATGAAACTGCACCGTGAGCTCGCGCACAGGATACTGGCTCCGGTCTGTGTCGGATAGATCGAAGTCGAAGGCGCGCGCCAGCGCAGGGCTTTTTTTCTGCCACTCCTTCAGCAAGATTTCAATCACGTCCAGCACATTTTTAGTGCGAAACATCCGGGTATTGATCCGTCGTTCCAGCACTGACAATGCGTCGCGGATAGTTAATTGATAGGTAGCGAGCGATCCATCGGATTGTCCCGCACGCGCGTCGGTGATAATCCCGCAAATCTGATGCAATGCCCCGCGGTCGTTGACCAGCTGGACCGACACCGGCAATCCGATAAATGCATTGAGCGGCAGATTGGAGCGCGTCGACAGACAGGTCAAATGCCCTTCGATACCTGTACAGAGGCCTTCGGTAATGTCGATGCGTTGAACGACCAGGACCTGCTCGAGGGTACTCTGGGCACTTCCCCAATGCAGACGGATAGGCCGGTTTTCCTGATTCAGCGAACCGGAGGCAAACGTTTGCAACGCGTCGGCGAGATTCACGCTAACACTCTCTTGTAGCGAAGAACATATACGATCAGCATTTTGGTATCCTAATTGCAATTAACAGACAATGCAGCGGCGGTCTCAATCTTGGCATTTGGCAATCAAAATCATTGAGGGTCACACGATTACAGCCGGCAACCTTTCTATCGACGCGCCCCGAATGCCACTAGTTGGCAAATTTAGGTAAATTGCCATATTGCAACAGTGCAGATCTAATTGGCACCCTTTGTGACAAACAGCCGGAGTCATAAAGACTATTCTGTATTGCTTTACGGCGCGAGTTCAACAACCATTTCATGCATTTCAAGCCACCGGTCCTTGAGGACCACAAAATCGATTTAACCCAACATTCACTCTACCTCAAATTTGCTTGCCCGATTGCAAATGATTGTGACATCAACAGCAAATTAAGATAATCCCCCCATGAAAAATATTGCAATTAACAAAAGATAATTTAGCAATAATTACCACATTGGAGACAACTGGATTTTCCATTTTTGATCCGGTCCCTGACAATCTTGGATAGGTGCATCGCATGTCATATTCGTGGCCGACAGCGAAAAGCCGGCGCGCCCATATGTCGGCCCGAGCGTGTCTCGCCTCAACAGGCGGAAACGATTTGAACAATGTGGAAAAGATTGCTGCGCAAAGGACTTGGCAGAAAAGCAAAACGGCCCATAAAGGGCCGTTTTGCATGCATCTGGCGGAAGCGGTGAGATTCGAACTCACGAACGGGATAAACCGTCGCTAGTTTTCAAGACTAGTGCCTTCAACCACTCGGCCACACTTCCGGAAAGGTCGTAATTATACCCAATTTGCAACAGCTTAACGAGCGCCGCCCTGCTTTTTATACAAATTCTCTGGAGGCAGCCCAGGAAAACCGTTCAATCCAGCAAAAACATTTGCTGCAAATCATTCAAAAACCGCTGCCCCAGCACGGTCGGCTTGATGATTTTGTGGTCGCGGTACAGCAAACCCTTGGCTTCAGCCTGGTTGAGCGATTTTTCTATCGTATTGAGCGCCAGCCCGGTCCGTTCGCTGAACAGATTGACCTCGAAGCCGCCATTCAGGCGCAGCGCATTCAGCATGAATTCAAAACCGAGGTCGTCGCGGCCGATTTCCGTTTCTTCCTGCACCACATTGCCGAGCCGGCTGTGCTCCAGGTAAGCCTTGGGCTGCTTGTAGCGCATCTGGCGGATCACGCGATGGGGGAACGACAGCTTGCTGTGGGCGCCGGCGCCGATGCCTAGATAGTCGCCGAACTGCCAGTAGTTCAGGTTATGGCGCGCCTGGCGTCCGGCCTGTGCGTAGGCCGAGACTTCGTAGTGGCCGTAACCGGCGGCGCCGGTATGGGCGCTGATCATGTCTTGCATTTCGGCGCTGGCGTCGTCGTCGGGAATCGCCGGCGGGTACTTGGCGAAGTAGGTGTTCGGCTCCAGCGTCAGGTGGTACAGCGACAGATGCGGCGGCGCAAAGGCGATGGCGGTGGCGACGTCTTGCCGTGCCTCTTCCAGGGTCTGCGACGGCAGCGCATACATCAGGTCAAGATTGAAATTGTCGAAGGTCGCGTGGGCGATCTCGACCGCGCGGCGCGCTTCGCCGTCGTCGTGGATCCGGCCCAGCGCCTGCAAATGGCGGCCGTTGAAGCTCTGGATGCCGATCGACAGGCGGTTGATGCCGCTGTTGCGGTAGGACTTGAATTTCTCGACTTCGAAGGTGCCCGGATTGGCTTCCATGGTGATTTCCGCGGCGCCGTCCAGCGGCAGCAAGGAGCGCACGTCCGACATCAGGCGATCCAGCCCGGCCGCCGACATCAGGCTGGGCGTGCCGCCGCCGATGAAGATGGTGTAGATCTTGCGGCCCCAGATCAGCGGCAGCGAGGCTTCCAGGTCAGCGCGCAAGGCGGCCAGGTATTCTTCTTCCGGAAAACCGCCCTTGGCTTCATGCGAATTGAAATCGCAATACGGGCACTTCTTCACGCACCAGGGAAAATGGATGTACAGCGACAGCGGCGGCAAGGCGCTCAGGCTGAGCGCGCCCGGCTGCAGATAGGCCAGCGCGGCCTGGGCTGCGGCGGAAGGCTTGTCGGCCAGCGCGCTTTTGGCTTGCCCTGGCATGCCGATGGGCTTGATCGGGATCATCGCAGCTTCTCTACCAGTGCACGCAGGGCCTGGCCGCGGTGCGAGATGGCGTTCTTCTCAATGGCGGTGAACTCGGCGGCAGTCTTGTTGTGCTCGCTAATCAGGAAATAAGGGTCGTAGCCGAAACCGCCGGCGCCGCGCGCCTCGCTGATGATCTGGCCGTTCCAGCGGCCGTCGGCGATCACCGGCTGCGGATCGTCGGCATGGCGGACAAACACCAGCACACAGTAATAATAGGCCGATTTGTCGGCATGCGGCGCCAGGTCGGCGATCAGCTTGCGGTTGTTTTCGGCATCGGACTTGGGCTCGCCGGCATAACGCGCCGACAATACGCCGGGCGCACCGCCGAGAGCATTGACGCAGACCCCGGAATCGTCCGCCAGCGCCGGCAGGCCGGTCAGGCGCGAGGCGTGGCGGGCCTTGGTCAAGGCATTTTCGACAAAAGTCAGGTACGGTTCTTCCGCCTCGGGGACGTCGAATTCGCCCTGCGGACGCACGTCGAAATCGATCTGCGCCAGCAATTGGCCGAATTCTTTTAATTTTCCAGCGTTGTTGGAGGCTAGAACCAGGGTGCGCGACATAAGCAACTCAAAACAGAATAGGAGAAAACCGGTACTTTAGCACCGGCAGGAAATAACGTCGGACAGGAGCGTAAATGGGCGTCTAAATGCAGCGGCAGTGCTTCAGGCGACGCGTTTGCCCAGGATCACCAGATCACGCTCGATGCCGTCCAGGGTGGCCACGCGCGGCATGTTGGCCCAGCGCTCGAAACCGAAGGCGTCGAACAGTTTCAGGCTCGGCTGGTTATGGCCGAACACGAAGCCCAGCAAGGTGTGCACGCCGATGCTCGGGGCGTGCGCGAGGGCTTGCCCCAGCAGATAGCGGCCCATGCCCTTGCCGCGCGCATCTTCGTGGATATAGATGGATAGCTCGGCAGTGCCGGAATAAGCCGGACGGCCGTAAAAATCGGAATACGACAGCCAGCCCAGCAGCGACTTCCGGCCATCTGCGCCCTCCTGCTCCACCACCCACAGCGGACGGCGTTCGGGATTGTGATGGTCGAACCAGGCCTGGCGCGAAGCCACCGTGACCGGCTCGGTATCGGCCGTCACTTCGCGCGAAGCGACGGTGCTGTTGTAGATGGCGACAATCGCCGGCAAATCCTGCTGCGTGGCGAGTCTGAAGCTGTAGTCCATATGATCCATAGTGCTGTAGTAGTGCTGAATATATCGTTGCCGCGGGCAGCTTAGTAAGTATGGGTCGGACGCGCCGAGCCCAGCGCCGAACCGAGCACTTCTTCGATCCGCTTGCGCAGCCGCTGGCCGCTGTCGTCGTCCGGGAAATGCACGCCGACGCCCTGCGCCTTGTTGTTATTGGCGTTCTTCGGCGTGATCCACGCCACCTTGGCGGCGATCGGATACTTGGTGCCGTCGTCCATCAGGCTCAGGATCAGATAGATTTCATCGCCCAGGTGGTAAGTCTTGTTGGTCGGCACGAAGATGCCGCCATTGACCAGGAACGGCATGTAAGCGGCGTACAGCGCCGATTTTTCCTTGATTACCAGCGACAATACCGACGGCCGGGATAGTTTGACCGGCTCGGCCGGGATTGTGGTGTTCTCTGCCATCATCGTCCTATAAGCAAAATTCAAGCAAACATGCTGGCGTAATCCAGCAGCATTTCTTCAATGAACAGGCGCGCCGAGAGCGGATGGTCGGCGATCGCGCGACGCTCGTTGCTGCTTTTCAGGGCCCGCAGCAAAGCGCCGGTCTCGACTTTGGCGGCCAATCCGGCCAGCGCTTTTTCATACCGGGGATAATACCGGATTGTGCCGGACAATTTAAGCGAAAACAGGTCATACAGCCAACGTTGTTGCCAGGCCACCAGCTCGGCCACCGGGGTTTTCTGCAAATGCTCGGCGCATTTCAGGGCGCCGTCGATGCCGGGCCGGGTCAGATGCTGCAAAAATTCGTCGATCAGCTCGCGCCCTTCGCTTTGCGACTGCACGTAGGCGGTCAGGGGCGCACCGCCCTGCTCGGCCAGCCAGACATCGGCATCCTTGACATCCTGCTGGCGCAGCCAGGCCAGCGCCTGCTCACGCGACGGCAGCGGCATGGCGAATTTACGGCAACGCGACAGGATGGTCGGCAGCAGGCGGTCGAGGCTGTTGGAACTGAGCAGGAACACGGTATTCGGCGGCGGTTCTTCCAGCGTCTTCAGCAAGGCATTCGCGGCAGCCGTATTAAGCGCTTCGGCCGGATACAGCAACACCACGCGCTGGCCCTGGCGGTGGGTGGAAATATTCATGAAGCCAGCCAGCGCCCGGATCTGGTCGATCTTGATTTCCTTGGATGGCGCCTTGGCCGATTTGGCGGTCTTTTTACCGTCGCCGGCCTCGCCTTCTTCGCCGTCGCCGGCCTCATCGCCGTCGAGGATTTCCGGCCGTACACGGCGGTAATCAGGATGGTTGTACTGCACGAACCAGCCGCACGAGCCGCATGTGCCGCAGGCATGGCCATCCGGCAGCGGCGTTTCGCACAGCAGGGACTGGGCGAACTGCTCTGCAAAAACGGTTTTGCCTATGCCTTCGGCGCCATGGAACAGGATCGCGTGCGGCAGCCGCGCGCGCATCTGCTGCAGCTGCTGCCAGACGTCGCCCTGCCACGGGAACAAGGTATTACTCATGCGATGCCTTTTCAGTCTGCTTCAAGGCTTGGCCTGTTCTGCGCATAATGTAGCGATGATGCCGGTCAGCGTCTGCTGGACCTCGGCAATCGTCCGGGTGGCGTCGATGATCTGGAAGCGCTCGGGAAACTGGGCGGCGCGGCGCAGGTACTCGGCGCGGGTGGCGGCAAAGAATGCCGACTTTTCCTGTTCAAACTTGTCCAGCGTGCGGGTGGCGTCGAGACGGTCGCGCGCCACTTCCAGCGGCACATCGAACAGCAGGGTCAGGTCCGGCTGCAGATGCGGGTGCACCCATTGCTCCAGCGCTTCCAGCTTGGCCAGCGGCAGCTGTCGGCCGCCGCCCTGGTAGGCAAAGCTGGCGTCGCTGAAGCGGTCCGAAATGACCCAGTCGCCACGCGCCAGCGCCGGTTCGATGACTTGCGCCAGGTGTTCGCGGCGCGCCGCGAACATCAGCATGGCTTCGGTTTCCAGGTGCATTTTCTGATGCAGCAGCACTTCGCGCAGGGCTTCCCCCAGCGCGGTGCCGCCCGGTTCGCGGCTGGTGACGACGGTCAGGCCGCGGTTGCGCAGCAGCTCGGCGACAAAGCCGATGTGGGTCGACTTGCCGGCGCCGTCTATGCCTTCAAAGGTGATGAATTTTCCTGATGCCATTGTCTTAATCTGTGTATGAAGCCGTGTCACGCTACTGAGTTGCGTGACTGTTTTGCGCCATTATCGCCCATAGTCGGGAAATCTAGCGCTGATACTGATTGACCGCCTGGTTGTGCTCGCCAAGATTGTTGGAAAAATGGCTGCTGCCATCGCCGCGGGCGACGAAGTACAGGGCGTCGGTTTGCGCCGGATGCAGCGCTGCCGCGATCGACTCGGCGCCTGGCAGGGCAATCGGCGTCGGCGGCAGGCCAGCGCGGGTGTAAGTGTTATACGGCGTGTCGGTGGTCAGGTCGCGCTTGCGGATGATGCCCTGGTATTGATCGCCCATGCCATAGATCACGGTGGGGTCGGTTTGCAGCAGCATGCCGATCTTCAGGCGGTTGACGAAAACGCCGGCGATCGTGCTGCGGTCGGCGCGACGGCCGGTTTCCTTTTCCACGATGGAAGCCATGATCAGCGCCTCGTAGGGCGTCTTGTAAGGCAGCGTAGCGTCGCGTCCTTCCCAGGCCTGGTTCAGGCGCTTGAGCAGCAAGGCGTGCGCCTGCTTGTAGACCTGCAGATCGCTGGAACCCTTGGCGAACAGATAGGTATCCGGGAAGAACAAGCCTTCCGGCATGCTGTAGTCGGGACTGATTTTTGCCAGCAGTTCAGCATCCGACAAGGCCGCCGTATCGTGCTTCAGCGCCGCTTGCGCCGCCACTGCCTGACGCATCTGGCGGAAAGTCCAGCCTTCGATCACGGTCAGCGATTCTTGCGCAAACTCGCCGCGCACCAGCTGTGTCAGCAGGCGCAGCGGCGTGGCGCCGGGTTTCAGCTCATAGCTGCCAGCCTTCAGCTTGCCGCCCTTGCCGGTAATCCGGGCCAGCAACTCCAGCAGCTGCGGATTGACGCCAACCCCGGCCTGGTCTATCTGTTCCACCGAACTGGCCAGCGTGCTGCCGGGCTGGATGGCGAACGGCCGCACCGGCCCGGCATCGAATACCGGCTGCTGCGCCCAGTAAGCTACGCCGCCAGCAGCCATGCCGCCCAACAAGATCACCCACAACAATAGTTTTTTAAACAAGACCGGTCGCTCCGAATTAATCGTATCTATTATTTCAAGCAGCGCAAAAACGGCGAAACCCAACGCCTTTTTTGCGACATCACTATAATCAACCCAATATGATAATCGCTGTTTTGGGAATGCTTACGATTTATGAATGAAATGACAAGTACCTGGCCGGAATTTCTACAGCAACAAACACTGGCAGCACTGCCGCCGGCTGCGGCGGCCCAGCCGTCTTTCATTGCCCCGCTGCAGGAACTGGGCCTGATCGCCGCCAGCGGCGAAGACGCCGCCAGTTTCCTGCACACCCAGCTCACCAACGATGTCCAGAACCTGACTGCAATGCAGGCGCGTCTGGCCGGCTATTGCTCGCCCAAGGGACGCCTGCAGGCAACCTTCCTGATCTGGAAGAGCGGCGACAGCATCTTCCTGCAGCTGCCGCGCGAGTTGCAGGCGGCGCTGCAAAAGCGCCTGCAGATGTTCATCATGCGCGCCAAGGCCAAGCTGGCTGACGTCACGGAAGCGCACGCCGTGCTCGGCTTCGCCGGCGATGCTGTTGCCGCAGCGCTGGCGCCATGGTTCCCGGCGCTACCGGATGCACCCTACGGCAAAATCGACAACCAGCATGGCAGCCTGATCCGCGTCGCCGACGCCGAAGGTGCGCCGCGCTATCAATGGATCGCCAGTCCCGAGACCGCCATCGCCGCCTGGCCGCTGCTGAGCAACAGCCTGCAGGCGCTCAGCGCGCAAGCCTGGCGCCTGAGCGAAATCCGCGCC
>Ga0210409_10002663_pt1 | contig 20949 bp, 15 predicted proteins | sample IncBWH17MmetaG_FD_161649 | JGI IMG/M metagenome (GOLD analysis project Ga0210409, IMG submission 161649) | Forest soil microbial communities from Barre Woods Harvard Forest LTER site, Petersham, Massachusetts, United States - Inc-BW-H-17-M | ecosystem: Environmental > Terrestrial > Soil >...
TGGAAAAGGAGAAGACAACATTGTTGAATGGGACAGTCTAGAATGATGGGAGGCACGAGGGGGGAACCGCAATATGCTGCCAGCCCTCCGGTACAGGCAGACCGCCCTCAACCGAGAAACCCGCCGGCGCCAACCGCGACTGTCCGGAGCCCCAACCCCGGCCCGAAAACCCCACCTATGCCGATCTCCGCACATGACTCGCCTCACTCCCTTCGTACGAGCGGGGCTTGTTTACCCCGCTTGTCCTGAGCATATGCGCGAAGGGAGCGAAGCCGAGGGACTCACAGCAAAACGCTGGCCGGGCGGCTTCGATTGACCACCGCGGCGGGGCGAGATAGCATGCGCCCGTTCCTCAATGGCAACATCGGACACTCCCGCTGTGGTTTCCCGGCCGCGCTCGCGCGGTCGGCACATTCTGCTCGCCGCCGGTGGCTGCGGCTTGGTCTTCGCCGCGGTAATTTTTTTCGGGCTGGGCCGCTGGCTGGTGGTGGAGGATCCCCTGATGAAAGCCAGGGCGATCGTGGTGCTGAGCGGCGCTATGCCGGTGCGGGCGATCGAGGCGGCGAATCTTTACCGCGAAGGGTACGCCCCGGAGATTTGGCTGACTCATTCCACGGAGCCTGCCGAAACTCTGCAAGAAATGGGCATTCCGTTTGCCGGCGAAGACCATTACAACCGGCTTGTTTTGATTCACGAAGGCGTGCCGGCGGACGCAATTCACGTCCTGGAGCCGCCGATCGTGAACACTGCCGATGAAATCAAAGTGGTCGCAGCGGCTCTCTCACGCGGGAAAGGCGTAGCCGTAATTGTGGTCACGACGAAGGTACATACGCGCCGTGTTCGCCTGCTCTGGCGCAGGCTCGTTCCGGGCCAGGGCCGCGCCATCGTGCGTGCCGCGTCCGGAGATTCTTTCGATCCCCGGCACTGGTGGCGCACCACCCGCGATGCGCTCGACGTGGTTCGCGAAGCTCTGGGTCTGCTGAACGCGTGGGCCGGCCTGCCCCTTCATCCCGCGCGTTGATTTTGGAGTGCGGCGGCTTGATTACCCTGAGTAAAGCCGAAGGGCCGCCGCTGTTTTCGACGAGGAGATGGCCATGAATGCACTCGAACAAGAACGCCGAACCTTTTTGCTCGGCTTGAGTAGCCTCGGCATCAGCCAAGTATTACCTCAAGGCGTGCCCCCTGCTCAGGCTGCGCCGCCACTGGGATATGTGCTCGGTCCCACCGAAGGAGAACATCTCGTACATTTTCGCGACCACGGCAACATCTATATCAAGGCCGGCTCCGCGACAGGCTCCGACGGTCTCGCCTTGGGGACCCAGCAAGTCACCCGCGGCGCAGGCATTCCGATCCACAGGCATATCCGGATGGACGAAGCCTTCTACGTCCTCGAAGGCAGCGGAGTTCTCACTCTAAACGATGTGCCGCATACCTTTGAGAAGGGTGGAACGATATTCATCCCCAGCAACACTTGGCATGGGTTTGCGAATCCCGATCACGAACTGCTCCTACTCTGGATTATGGCGCCCGCTGGTCTGGATGGCTTTTTCCATGACACCTGTAATCCGCCCGGCGTGCCAGCAAAACAGCTCACTCGAGAGCAGATCCGTGAGATTGCCCTCAAACATGGCACCGAATTCAGATAATAACTCCCCCGTATTGCGAACTTACTCCGTAATGCGATTTCCCAAGGGTGTTGGCGGCTACCGGAATTTCAGAAAAAGAAAAAACGTTTGCGGCGCGGCGGCGGCAATTCATCTTCCAGTTCCGGGACGTGGGGCAACTCTCGCCCCTCGAACGCCGCGAGCGGATTGTCCTGAAAAAGTGCGCGCGCCTTCTCCTGGCCAAACCGGTCGACCACCAAGTCGTAAGCGGATTGCAGGCGCAGCGGCCGGTTTCGCGTGTTGTGCGCATCGCTGGCGACAAAATGGACGAGGCCCTCGCCGATCCAGCGCAGCGCATCCTGTTGCGCGCTGGCGCCAAAGACTCCGGTCAGCGATCCTCCGGTCACCTGCGCGAAACAGCCCTGGCGCACCCATTTTTTCAGCCGCTCCGGATGCGAATGCAAAATCCCGTTGCGCTCCGGATGCGTGATGATCAGCTGCACGCCGCCGAGTTGCATCGCGTGCAGCGTCTGGTCCATGGAAGGAGGAATCGAAAACTCGTTGAATTCCAAGAGCAGAAAATCGCGCTGATTGATGCAATATTGCCAGGGATCGCTGCGCAGCGCCGAAAGATTTTCCGGATTCAAATGAAAATCGCAGCCGGTGGCAATTTTTAAGCGGTCGCCGACTTTGGCTTGCAGTTCGTCGCGAAGTTCGCGCACATGCGCGTAGTCGAAATGGTATTGGGTGTTGGAGTGCGGCGTGGCGACCACGTGCGTAATTCCATCGGCGATCGCGGATTCCGCCATGGCGATGGATTCTTCCATGTTGGCCGCGCCATCATCGAGGCCCGGCAAAATGTGAGAGTGCAAATCAACCATTCGATTGAACCGTCCTTAGCGCCGCCAGGCAATGAACGCTTGCAAAGCGCCGAGCGCGAAAAGAATTCCCGCGAAAATCTGGCGCATCAGCCGCGGCTTGATCCATTTGGTTACTTTTCCGCCGGCGATGCCGCCAATAAAAACGCCGGGAATCAGCAGCAACCCCGTTTTCCAGGATACAAATCCTTCTTTCGAGTAGGCCAGCAGCGCCAGCACTCCTGTGGGCGGTATCAGCGCGATCAACGAAGTCCCCTGCGCGCGATGCTGTTCGAAGGCAAAGAGCAGCCCAAGGAGCGGCACCAAAAGTACGCCGCCTCCGACTCCAAACATCCCCGCGGCAACTCCGCACACGCACGCGATGGCCAAGATTCCCGCGCCGCGACCCATGGCGTTAGGCACGCGCTTTCTCCTGCGCGTTCCCAGCCGTGGCCGCGGCCGACTCGCGACGCGTCTTTCTCCAGAGCAGAAACGCCGCCAGCATCAGGAAACAACCGAATCCACCTTGCAAGTGGCGCGACGGCATCGGAAGAGCAATCAGACTCCCGGCATACCCTCCAAACAGCATTCCCAGCGCGCACAAAATCCCTGCATGCAAATCCACCTGGCCCTGCTTCCAGTATTCGCGCAGAGCGCCGAGCCCGATGGGCGGCAATAAAATGAAAAGCGAAGTGCCTTGCGCCATGTGCTGGTCCATGTGCAAAAAGTAGACCATGGCGGGCACAAGAACGACGCCGCCTCCGATGCCCAGGAGGCCCACCAGCACACCAACGCCAAGTCCCAGCAGAAGAACGATTAATATCATGGTGACAGGATGGATCTACGCGTATCGCCTCGATGATTCGAATCAAGCCCCACTATCTTCCACCCTCCGGCGTCCGGCGGCAACCGCGTTGAACAAGCTGTAACACTGGAAAATGCGCGGCTTTTTTTGTTTGCGCGGAACCTGCTATATTTACTTGTCTTTGTCACGTCGGCCCGGTGGCCTGTAGGCGGTCGTGCGATCGCCCGCAACGCGGCATCCCCGAAAACGTGAATCCCTTGGCTTCGACCGAGTCGTGGCCAGGTATGAAGAGGAGTGCGACGGAACTCATGCCCATCGACCGGAAACCCGAGTTTTTCAAAGGCGCCCAGCTCAAAGTGGGAATTATCGGCTGCGGCTACGTCGGCCTGCCGCTGGCGCTGCGCTTCGCGGAAGCGGGGCACAAAGTCACGGGATTCGATGTTGATCCCCACAAAGTGTCGATGTTGAATGCCGGAAAATCCTACATCGAGCACATTCCTCAGAACAAGATTCAGCAGTTCGTGAACAGCAGGCACTTCAGCGCGACCAGTGATTTCGCGAAGTTGAAAGATGTCGACGCGGTGCTGATCTGCGTTCCCACACCGCTGGATGAGCGCCGCGAACCGGACTTGAGCTACGTCGAGCAGACCGCCATTTCGATTTATCCGCATTTGCAAAAGGCGCAGCTGGTGGTTCTCGAATCGACGACTTATCCGGGGACAACGGAAGAACTGGTTCTGCCAATTCTGGAGAAAAGCGGATTGCGCTGCGCGATTGCGACCGGACCGGAAAATGAAAACATAGCGTGTGATTTCTACCTGGCGTTTTCGCCGGAGCGCGAAGATCCAGGAAATAAGCAGTTTGGGTTGGCGCAGATTCCGAAGGTTGTTGGCGGATTGAATCCGCCGAGCCTGCGCGCGGCGCAAGCGCTGTACACGCAGGTGGTAGCGCGAGTCGTTCCGGTGAGCTCCACACGTGCGGCGGAAATGGCCAAGCTACTTGAAAATATTTTTCGTTGCGTGAACATCGCGCTGGTCAACGAACTCAAACAACTCAGCCTGCGGATGAACATTGATATCTGGGAAGTGATTGACGCGGCCGCGACCAAGCCTTTTGGATATATGCCGTTTTATCCGGGCCCGGGACTGGGCGGGCATTGTATTCCGGTGGATCCCTACTATCTTTCCTGGAAAGCGCGCGAATATGATTTCGCAACGCGCTTCATCGAACTGGCGGGTGAGGTTAATACGGAAATGCCTTACCACGTGGTCAACGCGGTCGCGAACGCGCTGAACGACCACAAGAAGAGCATGAAAGGCTCGAAGGTTCTGGTGCTTGGCGTGGCGTATAAAAAAGACGTGGATGATTTGCGCGAGTCGCCGACGCTGAAAATCATGCAGCTGCTGCAGCAGCGCGGCACGCATCTCGATTACAACGATCCGTATTTTCCGCAATTGCACAAGATGCGGCACTTCAATTACGAAGGAATGAAATCGGTTCCGCTGAATCCGCAGACGCTGGCAAGCTACGACGCCGTTATTATCGCCACCGATCATTCGAGCTACGACTATGTGGCAATCGTGGACGCCGCTAAACTCGTAGTCGACACGCGCAATGCCACGCGGCGCGTGATGCGCCACCGCGACAAAATCGTGCTCTGTTAGAAAAAGTTGATAGTCCCGACAGGGTCGGGATCTTCGATCGACAGTTGAAAGTTAGAAGTAAGAATTGAAGAACTGTGGCAACGATGCCCCTGCCTGCCGAAGAAATTCGCCGCCAGCTCGAGGAAAGCGCTCGCGTCAAACAGAGTTTTTCCAATGAACTGATCGGCCGGATCGCGCAATTCGCGGATAAATCCGCAGATGCGCTTCGTGCGGGCGGTAAGATCGTTTTTTTCGGGAACGGCGGCAGTGCTGCCGATGCTCTGCATCTCGCGGCGGAATTGGTTGTGCGGCTTCGAACGGAGCGGCCGGGCCTGGCGGCTCTAGCGCTCACGACAAATCCCTCGGTGCTGACCGCAGCAGGAAACGACTACGGATTCGAACGGATATTCTCCCGGCAAATTGAATCGCTGGTAGCGTACAACGATATTCTTGTGGCGCTCTCGACGAGCGGCAATAGCCCCAATGTGATTCGCGGAATGGAAGCGGGGCGCGCCCGCGGGGCCTATCTTGTAGGCTTCACGGGGGAGACGGGCGGACATCTGGCTAGCAAGGTCGATCTTCTATTGAATGTCCCTTCGCAAGACGCGCAACGCATCCAGGAATGCCACATCACCATCGGACACATCGCGTGCAGCCTGATCGAACGGCTAGCACGTGGATGAGTGGAAGAGCGGCCCGCCTCAGTAAATCATGGTTTGTGGGCTTGGGCAGTTTCCGCGCCCTTCCAAAATCCGTCATAGGAGCATGAGACAGCACAGTGGCCGCTGACGTTGACCTCTTCGTTGTATTTCGCAAACAGGTCCTGTATTTGAGCACTGGCATCCGGCAGCCTGCTAAAAACGAACTGCCTGCTTCAATTTCAGCGGGTTACTGAGCCAAGGAAGACGTATCCCAGATTTTGAAATCGCCTTCGGCATAGGCCGCCGAAAAGCGAGCCCCATTTCCGTCAAAGGCGATGCGTTCGATTACCCGAGGGAAAAGAGGATTGGGCGGCAGGGCCGGCTCGAAAGTATAGACCGGCTCTCCCGCTGGCAGTTTGGAAAGCAGCACGCGTTTGTCGGCATGCGCCGAGGCCAGGAATTGCCCGGAAGGATGAAAATCAATCGCGGTGATCGGAGATGTGGATAACACAATTCGCCGCGGCTCGCCGCCGGCGCTGGCCTCGCTCAAGAGCACGGAGCCGTCATCCAATCCTGCCGCCAGCCAGCGGCCATCTGTCGACCAAGCAAGCGCAGTGACAGCAGTGCGGCCGAAGCTGCGGTGCGGACTGTTGGCGTGGATTTCATAGAGCCAGACGGTATCCGCGGGTTCGCCAGCAGGTTTGGCCAAGCCGATTGAGAGCCAATTTCCATCGCGCGAAAAAGCCAGGCTGAGAACGGAGCTTGGCACATCCAAATGAAGTGTCACAGTCCCAGACGCGATATCCCAAAGGGTGACCACGCCTTTCGCATCGCCGCCGGCCAGAGTCCGTCCATCCGGCGTTATGGCCAGGGACTGCTGCGCGCCGATTTTTTCAACAAAGGGCGTGTTGTGCAGCATGTCGCCTTCCGGCCGGCTCACCGTGATCCGGTCATCGAAAGAGTAAGCTTCAATTCTGGGCTCAGGAGCAACCGCCACCGCCAGCGCCTTGCGGCGCTCGAGCAAGACAAATTGTCCGTCGCGAGGCCGGAAATAGAACAAATCTCCCGGCTGGGTGGTATATTTCTGGACGACCGGGAACTCGAGTTTGGGTGCGCGCTTACAGGAGAAGGCCCCGAGAACGAACAGAACCAATAGCAGGGCAGCGGACCGATTTTTCATTGGAGGGCACCTTTATTGCTTAGCTTACATTATTTCTCCCGACGGATGAATCACCGCGGCGCGGTCGCGTTCGCGGTCTTTCTCGCGCTGCTCGTCACCGCGTGCGGCCGCCAGCAGACACCTGAAGAAGCATCTGGCACGAGCCCGTTGTTTCCCGCGCCGCTCGGAACCGCTTGGGGGTTTATCGACAACCGGGGAAAAACCGTAATCGCGCCGCGTTTCGAGGGCGCGCTACCCTTTTCGGAAGATCTCGCCGCCGTTAAACGCGAGGGGCGATGGGGCTACATCGATCGCAAAGGATTGGAAGTCATTGCCGTTCACTATCGCGCGGCACAAAGTTTCCATAATGGTGTCGCCATCGTTGATACCGGTTTGCCCGATCATCCTATTGGTGTCATCGATACGAGCGGCGCCTGGGTGACGCAACCTTCATTTCGGTCGCTTTCGGCGGCTGACGGGCCCGGCGGCCTTCTTTTGGCAGAGAAGGAACCTGCCGGGGGTGTCGGCTTCTATGATCGGTCCGGAAATCTTGTGTTGGGCCCTTACTTCCTGGCGTTTCCTTTCGCCCAGGGACGCGCACGAGTCAAGACGGGCGCCCGGGCGGGTTCCGATGATTGGATCATCGACTCTTCTGGAACTCTCTTGCCGAAGAAGCCAATCGTTCTCGACGGCATCCGATTCTCCGACGGTATGATCGCCATCCGGCAGGACCGCAAGCTGGGCTACATGGATCTGGACGGCGGCATTGCCGTTGAGCCGCGCTTCGATCAGGGAGGCGCGTTTTCTGAAGGGCTAGCGGCGGTCGAGTCGGAAGGCCACTGGTCGTTCATCGATAAAACGGGCACCGTGACCGCTGAATTTCCCGGGGGCATCGCCTTCGCCGAGCCGCTCTCCGATGGGCTCTCGCTGGTTTCGGCGGATCGCGACCAGCCCGACCGAAAGCTCGGCTACGTGGACCGGAACGGCCATTGGGCCATCAAGCCCGCCTGGGATGATGCCGAGCCGTTTCGAGACGGTCTGGCCTACGTCGGTATATGGAAGGGTGAGAAGGCAGCGTACATTGACCACAAGGGGAAGACCGTCTGGGAGGGCAGAAAGGCCCAACCGTAGAGGCGAGGAAAGCGGTCGCAGTCCGTGCCTCGCACCGCACTGTGGACGAACGAAGTGAGCTTACTGAGAGGACCATGATTTACTCGTAGCGCAGCGCTTGTGTCGGGGCGATCCGGGATGCGCGTCGCGCGGGCACGTAGGCCGCCAGCATGGTCACCAGGAATAGGGACGGCACGACGATGATGTAGGCGAGGATGTCTACGCCGCCGGCATTGAAGAGCATGGAATTCATGAGATGCTCGACGCCGAAACCCATCACCAGCCCGAGCACCGTTCCCACCCCGACGAGCACGAGGCCTTTGCCCATCACTAGCCGCAGCACATCCGAGCCTGCCGCGCCAAGGGCCATGCGAATGCCGATCTCGCGGGTTCTGCGGCTCACGTTGTACGCCACGAGCCCATACAAACCGGCGATGGCTAGCAGGAGGCCCACCACGCCCATGCTACCCACCAGTTTCATGGCAATTTCTGGCCCTTTCACGGCCTGGTTCAGGTAGTAGTCATCGTAAGCCATGGTGTGCAACATCGGCAGGTTCGGATCGAGGGTCCGGAGAACGTCCTTCACCGGCTGGATCAATTGCAGCGGATCGCCGTTCGACCGCAACATCAAGGTCATTCGCGCGATAGGATGCTGGGCTAGGGGCATATACACGAAATCCATCGGCTTTTCGGTGCCTCCTTGATACTTGATGGTCTGCGCGACGCCTACAATCTCCACCAGCGTGCCGACGCGGCTATCGAGGCGGATGTGTTTGCCCACCGCATCGGCGCGCGGCCAATAGTGATTCGCGAACTGCTGATTCACGACGGCCACACGCGAGGCCTCCGCGGTATCGGACGCCCGGAAGCTGCGGCCACGCAGAATCGGAATTCCCATGGTCTCGAAGTATCCTTCATCCACTGTATCCATCGTCGAACTAAAATTCTCGCGATCGTCCGGCATTTGAAAACCGTCCGGCACGAAGGCAACGCCGTCAAAATCATCTGTCCCGAGTGGAATGTTCTGGGTGAGAGCTTCGCTCTGAACTCCGGGCGCTTCCCGTACACGTTCGGCCAGCAGCTTGTAGAAGCGCTGGGTCTGAGCTGCGTCGTACTGCACCAGACGCGGATCGAAGGTGGTCATCAGCAGATGATCTTTCGCGAAGCCGGTGCCATCCCGCAAGCCATGCTGAAAGCCCCGGACCATCAGGAAAGAGGCCGTCAGCAGCATCAAGGACGTGGAAACCTGCGCCACCACGAGAACATTGCGGCCCCACAGGCGTTTGCGGCCGGGCACATCCACGTCGGCGGACTTGAGTCCGTTCACCAGGTCGGCGCGAGTGCTTTGCAGCGCCGGCGCCAGGCCGCAAAGGAGCGCGCTCAGGGCGGCCAACGCGAGGCTGGCAAGGAGCACGCGCGTGTCCATCTGGAAGGGGATGGACAGCGGCAACTCGGTCATAAATATTACATTTTGAAAGCTGTGGAACCACTCGACGACGCCGTACCCGATGGCGATCCCGGCCAATCCACCCAAGGACGCCAGAATCAGGCTTTCCGTCAACAGCATGCGGATGAGCCGGAAACGACCGGCGCCAATCGCCAAGCGCACGGCGATCTCGCGCGTTCGCGAGCGGGCACGGCTCAAGAGAAGGCCCGCAACGTTGGTGCAAGCTACCAGCAGGACCGCCAGCGCAAGGGTGACAAAGATCACTCCGAATTTCCAATTCACATCGTCGGCGCGCGTGCGCATTTCGAACTGGGTGTGTACCGATGCACCGCGGTTGCGATTGACCTTGGGATACTCGCTTTCAAAGTTCTTTGTGAGCACGGCGAGTTCATTCTGCGCCTGCTCAAGGGTCGTGCCGGGCTTCAAGCGCGCCTTCACGTTTAATTCGCGATCGTCGCGGTCCTCGAAAAAGTTTTTTTGGCGGTCGGTCGAAAATACCCGCGCCATCGCCAGCGGCATGTAGAAGTCGGGATGCCCGAAGATCAGCATCCCCGGGAAGGTTTCCGGGGCGACGCCAATCACGGTGAATTCCGTGCCGTTCAAGCGAATCGTCTTGCCGAGGACGGATTGATCGCTGGCGAACTCGCGTTTCCAGAAGTCCGGCCCGAGGACCGCCACGGCATCGCGGCCGGGCACTTGATCTTCGTCGTCACGAAAACCGCGGCCCAGCTGCGGCTCCACGCCGAGCACATGGAAGTAGTTGGCGGAAACCAGCATGCCGCCCCTGATCCTCGGTGTGGCTGCGGGTTCAGCGCTGAAGCCGACAGCTTCCATGTCTGCATTGGCGATCACGCCGTCGTAGCTCTTCGTTTTGTCGCGGATGTCCAGGAATTCGCGATAGGAAAAATTGTCAAAGCTGCTGTCGTGTGTGGTGCTCACCAGAGTGACCACGCCACTCGGATGCGGCACGGGGTACGGCCTGAAAATCAGAGCATCGACCATGCTGAAGGTCCCCGAGGTCATCCCGATGCCAAGCGCGAGCGTGATGACGACGAAGGCGGTAAGTCCGGACGTGCGGCTCAGACTGCGGGTGGCGAAGCGTGCGTCGTCGACGAAGTCCGTCAGCCAATGGATGCGCCACACATCCCGCACTTGCTCTTTCCGCTGCTCCAATCCGTCCATCGCGCGCATCGCGGCGTAGCGCGCCTCTTGGGGGGAAAGTCCGTTGGCAATGCCTTCAGCGATTTTTTGCCCCAGGTGAAACTGGAGCTCTTCGTTCAGTTCCCCCTCGACGCGGCGGCGGCGAAACAGAGAACGCAGGCGAAGCGGGATGGTGTAGAGCCAATGTTGTGGATGCATGGGACCTCCTTAGGCTTAGAGGCGCGGCGCGCTCAGGCCTCCTCGAGTCTGACGACATAGGAAATAGCGGCGGAGAGGCGGCTCCAATTGGCGGCCTCTTTTTCCAGATGCTGGCGTCCGAGTCTGGTGAGCGAATAAAACTTTGCGCGGCGGTTATTCTCGGTCTGCTTCCACTCGGCGGTGATCCAGCCTTCTTGTTCGAGCTTGTGTAAAGCGGGGTAGAGGGAGCCTTCGCTGACTTGCAGGACATCTCCGGAGATGGATTTCAGGCGGAGGCTGATGGCCCAGCCGTTCATAGGTTGAAGGGCGAGAATCTTCAGGAGAAGAAGGTCAAGTGTGCCTTGGACCAGGTCAGACGGTTTGCTCAAGTGCTCTCCTCGGTTACCGAGAGTAAGATACACGAACTCCTCTCGGTAAGCAAGGGGAAAGTTTTGGCTTGCTTGCGCGGGCGAGTGGGACCGTCGATTGGAGATTGCTCAGGCCAGCGAAGCGTTAAGACGAGCACTTTCGGGGGGAAGCCCTACTTGGATGTCAGAAGTTCGACGCGGGCGGTGGCGAAGGGCATGACAGCTTCGAGGAGGACCGGGGTGCGGGCGGCGTTGTTGGCTAGATATAGAGTGAAAGAGGCGTCTTTTTTCTCGACGCCGTCTTCGAAGATGCGAATGATGATTTTTGAGGCGGTGTAATCGCCCGCCGGAACGGTCACGGCTTCCGAGCCAGGTGTAAGTTTGGCGCGCAAGTCATAAAGCTTGTGGCCGTCGTAGACGGGGCTGCGCACTTCGGGATTTTTTTTCCAATCGACGTTGCGCAGGTATTGCATCATCCCTAGCGGATCGCGCGTCCCCGGAAGCACGCGTGTCTCGGAGGCGTCCGCTGACGCAGGCTCCTTGCCCGTGGCGGTCATGCGCTGGACGGACTCGACTTTCTGGCCGCGCTCGCTCAGGTGCATCTCGTACTGCAAACTGGACAATGTTTCGGCATCGCTATAGGAATCGAACTGATCGTCCAACTCGAAGACCATGCGCAACGGATTCTCAGTGTGCGCGATGGCTTTTAAATGCCAGGTGCTTTTTCCGAGAAAATTGCCGCGCCCGGCAACCTGCAATTTTAGAGTGGCCACATTGTTGAGCTTGGAAACGTTGGCAGAATATTCGAGAACTTCGCCGGAACGGAGAGGCAATGCGGTATCAATGGGAAGCGGGTCGGCAGGCAGGGCTGGGCTTTTGGGCTTCACGGCCGGCACGCTGATGGGCTTTTCCGCAGGAGGCGCTTCGTGGAAACCGGGCGGCTCGGCCGAAACGACATCTGGGGGAAGTTGCTGCCCGCGCGCGTGGAGCCAGTAAAACGCTGCCGCAGCGCAACCCAGCGCGGCGAATGCGGCGAGACCCACTGTCGTTTTGCGGCTCATGCTGCTTGTGTGACGCTCCCTGGAATCAAAAGTTTGCTGGCCGGGCTTCCGTCGTACAATAGCTTGCTGTACGCGGAAATCATCCGGCTCCCTTCGCCGGCGCGCCGCGAACTATGAGCGTATCAAAATGCGGGTCGGGCGTCTTTCCCCGGCTGGCGTCAACTGCCGCGTTGGCAGATACGATCCCCGGCCGCAGGGCGGCCGTGAAAGCTTAGGAGGATTTCCTGAATGCGCTACCTCGTGACGGGCGGCGCCGGCTTTATCGGCTCGAACACGGTGGACGAACTGGTCCGCCGCGGCCACAGCGTGGTCGTTCTCGACGACCTTTCTTCCGGCAAGGAAGACAACCTGGCCGAAATCCGCAACAAAATTACTTACATCAAGGGCAGCATCACGGATATCGAAGTGGTGCGGAAAGCTATGCACGAAGCGGAATACGTGCTGCACCTGGCCGCGCGCACGTCGGTGCCGCGATCGGTGAAGGATCCCATTGAAACCAATAAGATCAACATTGACGGGACTCTGAACGTTTTGGTAGCGGCGAAAGAATTGAAGGTGAAGCGCGTGGTGTTTGCGGCTTCGTCTTCGGCTTACGGGGAGACGCCGACGCTGCCGAAAGTCGAGACCATGCAGCCGCAGCCCATTTCGCCGTATGGCGTCACCAAGTTTGTCGGCGAGCTTTACGGGCAGACGTTTGGGCGGTGCTACGGCCTGGAGAACGTGTCGCTGCGCTACTTCAATATTTTTGGGCCGCGGCAGGATCCGAGTTCGCCGTATTCGGGTGTGCTGGCGAAGTTTTGCACGTCGTTTCTGGAAGATACACAGCCGGTTGTTTTCGGTGATGGCGAGCAGACGCGGGATTTCACGTACGTGGAGAACGCGGTGCAGGCGAATTTACTCGCTTGTGAAGCGCCTAACGTTTCCGGAAAAGTTTTCAATGTCGGGGTTGCCGGACGAGTTTCCCTGAATGCAGTTCTCCGGGAGCTAGGAAAAATTACTGGCAAAACGTTGGAAGCAAAATACGAGCCGGCGAGAGATGGAGATATCCGCGATTCGCAGGCGGATATTTCGCAAGCGAAGGAATTTCTGGGATATGACCCACAGGTGACGTTCGAGGATGGCTTGGCGCGGACGTTCGAATGGTATCGGGAGACGCAAGCGAAAGCCGCCGCGAAAACGGAGAAGTAGCACAAGAGCCGCCCGCCTCGGAAGGCGGGCCCTAGAAATGACACCTTCCAGGATTGGCAACTAGGGTTGAATCGTTTTCCCGTAGCTGAGGGGATCGCCGGATTTGGGGACGTCGTAGTTGTTCCAGAACCAGAGCGGCTCGAGTTTTTTCTGTTCCGGCCAGACTTCATTCAGCGTGTCGCCTTCAAACAATTCACCGTTTTTCATCACCCAGTGAATCGTGTTGGTGTTGTGGATGTCGTCGAGCGGGTTCTTGTCCATGATCACCAGGTCCGCGAGTTTGCCAGGCTCAATCGAGCCGAGGTCTGCGGGACGGCCGACAATTTTTGAACCGTTGACGGTGGCGCAACGGATGACTTCGAGCGGAGTCATCCCTCCGCTGGCCAGCATCCACATTTCCCAGTGATAGCCGATGCCCTGCATCTCGCCGTGGCTGCCAACGCCGACGAGACCGCCGGCGCGTGAAAGCTTGGCCATCTGCGCGGCAAGTTTCGGGAATTCGTATTCGTCCTTGCGGAACCAGCCCGGGCGGCGCTTGGTTCTCTCATCGATGACGCGATGAGGCATGAAGTGGTTTAGCTTCGCGTTGTCATGCACTTCGCTGTTTTGAAACCAATAATCCTCGCCGAAGGGGCCGCCATAATTCACGATGAGCGTGGGGGTCTCCGCGATTCCGGACTTTGCGAACATCAGGATGACATCGTTATAAAGCGGAGTGATGGGCAGAGTGTGCTCGTTGCCGTGGAAACCGTCAATCACGTGCGTGAGGTTGAGCTTCAGATCGAGTGCGCCTTCTGTTGTCGGCATCATTCCAAGTTCTTTTGAGGCCTGCACCATGAACTGGCGCTGCTTGCGATCGCCTACAACATAGCTCTTGATATTGTGGGTGCCGTAATACTTCTTGTATCTGGTCAGCACACCTTTCACTTCTTCGACGGACTGGAAATTGTTGTCCTGGAAAACGCCGGGCCCGGTTGAGAATGCGCGCAAACCGAGAATGTCGCCGCTGTCGACGAGATCCTGGTAGGCAAACATGTCGTTTGAACCGGTTTGCACGTCGAGGCCGGCGGTGACGCCGTAGGCCAGGTTTGCGAGGAAGGACCAGTTCTGGGTGTCGAGTATGCCGCGGCGAATTTCGGTCCAGTGGGCATGGGTGTCTACGAAGCCGGGCACGATGGTCTTGCCGCTGACGTCGAACACTTTCGCGCCTGCCGGAACCGTGCCTTTCGCCCCCACACTCTTAATGCGGTTGTTTTCGACGACGATGTCAGCGTTTTTGAGGACTTCCTCTTCCTTGCCGCTCTTCATCGTCACGACCGTCGCGCCACGCAGCACGATGGTGCCCTTGGGAGTCTTGCGCGGAACTTCCAGAGTGACGGGGATCTCCTGGACGTCCTTCTCCTGCTCCTTTAATTTTTTCTCTTCTTTTTTCTCGTCTTTCTTTTCGTCTTTCTTGGCATCGGCGTTTTGCGAAGCGGCATCCCTCATGTCCGCGTCCTTTTTATCCGAGTCCTTGGCGTCCGCCTCTTTCTTGTCGCCATCTTTTTTATCGCCGTCCTTTTTTTCGTCCTTGGGCGGTTCGAAAGAGACAGCGCTCAGCGGTTCGCGGAAGAGGCTGGAGCCCACGGCCCAGGTGATGGTCTTGCCGCCATCGGCCCAGGCAAAATAATCGGCGCCAATATCGGTGAGCCGCTTCGCCGGAACGACCGGTGAACTCACGTTGACCGTCGGGGCTTCTCCGCCAACAACCGGCATGGCGATGACATAGAGCTGATTCATCACATGTGCGAGCACCCACTGTCCGTCGGGGCTTGGCTGCAAGTCATCTGCCGGTACGGGTTCCTCAGCGAAGACACCCATCCCCTTGACCTGAAGGTGCGTGCGTCGGTCGGTGCCGTCGTAGCGCAGGGAAACGAGGCCCTGCGGGGTGTAAACGTAAATGCGATCCTTTTCCTGTGTGAAGTGCGGCCCGCCGGCTCCGCGCGCGGGGAGAATCAGGTTGGCGTCGCCACCGTCCGCGGGGACCCAAACGAGATCGGCATTGGCAGTCTGTCCACCGTCGAAGGTGCTGTTTTCGCGATCGTAGGCATTGCCGCGCAACAGGACGATTTTCGTGCCATCCGGCGACCACGCTGGGTTGCTGTAGAGAGCCAGGGACTTTGACAACAGCGCGGGCGATCCGCCGCTTACCGATTTTTTCCAGAGCTGCCCGCCTTCGCTCGACCAAGTCACATAGGCGACGGTCTTTCCGTCCGGCGACCACGCCGGTTGAAATTCATGGGCGTTTCCACTCGTGAGGCGCTGCGGCGTTCCGGATGGCAGTTCCATGGTGTAGAGGTGGGTCATGGCCGAGAAGACCAGCTTCTTGCCATCGGGGGATTCCGCTGGGTCCATGATCAAGCGAACTTTCACCGGCCCTTGATCCACTTTTTCGGGGAAGTCGAGTTTCGGCCCGAGCTCTTGGGAGACCTGCGCGGTGAATGGAATTAACTTCTCGGCGCCGGTGGCCAGATCGAGGCGCTTGATCTTGCCATCCTGGTTATAAACAACTTCCTTGCCGCCGGGAAGAAAGGCATACCCGGGGAAAACGTCGCGCGTGAAGCGGGATTCCTGGTCGTCGCGGGTGACTGGGTATTTCACCCAGTGATCTTCCCCGGTTTCGAGATTGCGCAGGCGAAGACCGGTTTCGGTTTCATAGCGCGTGACGTAGAGAAGTTGTTTCCCATCCGGAGAAATCACCGGGCGGAACGCGCTTTTGAGCTGGTCAACGATGTCGTCTTCATCGCCGGTCTTGCGGTCGCGGCGGGCGATGCGCCAAAGTGGAAACTGCACGTTGTAGGAAAACGGACCGTGGCGCACGGCATAGTAAAGATACTTTCCGTCTGGAGAAGCGGCGACGCCCGTGGCATTGTGGCGATCCTGCCGCCGCGTTGCAGGCGAAGGCTTCGACTTGGTGATCTGCACGCCTGTACCGCCATCCACGTGGTACATCCAGATTTCGTTTGTGCCGATGCCGAAGGGCGCTTTCGAAACAAAAATGTAATTCCCTTCCGGAGCCCAACTCGGCGAAGTGAATTCGCTGTTCGGGTCTTTCGAGACCTGTTTCGCACCACTGCCGTCGGGGTGCATGATCCAGATATTTTCGCTGCCCTCGCGGTCGGACAGGAAGGCGATCCACTTTCCGTCCGGGGAAAATCGTGGCTGGCTGTCAAAGGACATGCCGCCGGCAATGAGCTTGGCCTGGCCGCCATCGATGGGGAGGGTATAGATGTCGCCGACCAGCTCGAACGCGATTGTTTTTCCGTCAGGTGAAACATCGAGGGAGAGCCAGGTGCCCTCGTCAGTCGTGAATTCGACCTTGCGGTCAGGCTTCAGCTGCAGGCCTTTCTTCTCGTCTTTTTTTTCGTCTTTCTTGTCGTCCTTCTTCTCTTCTTTCTTGTCCTTCTCCTGCTCCGCGATATCTTGGGGTCTTGCGCTGGCATTCGCCGCCATTGCGGGTAGGAAAATTACGCTGAGGACCATTGCCAACACAATGAGCCACGCGGCCGGACCGCGCAGTCTGGGTTGCTTCGCACTCATGCTCGATTTCCTCCGTACCTTGAATAGAAATAGAAAAATTTGAATTGAGATCGACAAACCAGCCAGCCGCAACCGTTCGGCTCGACTCGTAACACACCCTGATTCAAACCCTTAGACGCAAGCGGAGCAGAAGCGTCTCCACTGTGCGCACTCCAAGAACCTGCTATTGCTCAGCTTCCTCTTCGCCGCCGCGGCCGCCGCGCGCCTGCGACGGAGCGGGCACGATGTGGGGAATCCCCGCATCGTTCATCTTTTTATTCAAGGCCGGCAGGTCCTCTTCGGCGATTTTCTTGACTTGCGCCGAAGCATCGCTGACCAGCGGCGCAAGTTCCGCGAGCTTTTCCTTGTGGTGCCCACTGGGCGCGGCGGCAAAACCGTCCAGATCATCGAGGAGTTCCTGCACTTGATTTGGCAGCGGGTCGGGCTTCCATTCGAATGGAGGCCCGGCGTTGCCCAGACCTTGTCGTTCGCGAATGAATTTCTCCGCGACAGCATCGACTTTTTTCTGCAGTTCATCGGCGGCTTTCACGATATCGTCCGGGATTTTCATCGCGTTGGGCTTCTCCCCATCCTTCTTCCATTGCTCACGCGCGGTTTTTAGAGCCGTCTGGATGCCTTCGATTGTTTTGCGGTCCTTATCCGCGGTTTTGGCCATGGGATAAAGCTGGTCGATCATTTCGCGGCGCGCCGCGCGGTCGGCGGCGGAAAACACGATGCGCGTATCCTCTTCGACCATGACTTTTTGCGAGGCTTCCTTGTCGCCGGCCTTGAGCTTGATGGTGTATTCGCCGGGCTCGACGGACGGTCCGCGCGGGCCAAAGCCGAACCCTGCAGCAATCGCTTCCAGTTGTTCGGGTGTCGGTTCGGCGGTGGGATTCGAACGCAAATCCCAGTTTGCACGATTGACGCCTGCGGCTGCTGGGCCGTCCATTTCGCGAATCACTTTCCCGTCTTTATCAAGAACGGTGATCTTAACTTTGCCTTCCTTTTTTTCCGCCGCGTCGCCCTTGGCTTCGGTCTTCGGCTTCTCTTCGGCGGCGTCTTTCTTGTCTTTTTCCTCTTTGTCCTTCTTTGGGGCTTCCGCGGGCACGGCTTCCTTCAGGTAATAGCTCAAGAGGGCGCCGTACGGCGGGTTCTTGCCAGTGAACATTTTCTGGCCGGCGCTCCAACGGCGGTTGCCCAGGTGCCAGGTGATGGCCGTCCGCGGCGGAAAAAATGTGAGAGGTGATGCCGCCACGTTGGCATCCATCTTTTCGATGGGGGTCAGATCGTCAAAGACCCAGATGGAGCGCCCGTGTGTGGCGAGCACCAGGTCGTTTTCACGGGCCTGGATTTCGATGTCGTCTACCGGCACCGTGGGGAAATTGTTTTTCATTGCAGTCCAGTTTGCGCCGCGATCCCAGGAGACCCACAGCCCGAATTCCGTTCCCGCGAATAAGAGGTTGGTGTTTCGCGGGTGCTCGCGAACTACGTGAACGGTTCCGGCTGAATCAGGAATCCCGTTGCGGATGGCTTTCCAGCTCTCGCCATAATCGCCGGTCGTGAAAACATACACGCTGTTGTCGCCGCTGCGGTGGCCGTCGAACGATAGCAGCGCGGCGCCTTCGCCGGTTTTCGATGCCACCACGCGGCTCACATAAGTTCCCTTCGGCACGCCGGGGACTTTCGACGCCACGTTTTTCCAAGTTTTTCCGGCGTCCCGTGAGACTTGCACGTTGCCGTCATCGGTGCCGACCCACAGCGCGTTGGGCGTCAACAGAGATTCGCTGAGCGTTGTGATGGTTGGATATTCCTGCACGCCGTCATGGCGGGAGAGTGTGTTCTTGTCGGGAGTCTTTCCGAAAATTGGGAGCTTGTTGCGGTCCGCGCCGCCGGTCAGGTCTCCGCCCAGTCGCGTCCAGGTGTCTCCGCGGTCGGTGGATTTAAAGAGATAATTTCCGCCGTAATAAATCGTGGTGTGCTCGTGCGCGGAAACCGCCACCGGTGAATTCCACTGGAAGCGATAGTGTGGCTCTCCCGTTTTGGCTTCGGGCCGGATCGATCGCATCTGTCCCGTGCGCATGTCGCGGCGATCGATGTAGCCGTCTTGTGATTCGGTGTAGACGATCCAGGGCTCGACATTGTCGATGGCGGCGTAGAAACCGTCGCCGCCGTGAATCACCTGCCAGTCATCGTTGACGATCCCGTCGCGCGTCAGCGTCTGGACCGGACCGCACCAACTGCCGTTGTCTTGCAAGCCGCCACAGATATGATACGGCTTCTGATTATCGAGAGCCACTTCGTAGAATTGTCCGATGGCGATTGTGTTGACAAAGTCCCACGTCTTGCCAGCGTCGTAGCTCCAGTGAATTCCGCCATCGGATCCAGCGAGCATGTGATTGGAATCCGCGGGATCGATCCACATGGCGTGATAGTCGCCGTGAATCCCGTGCACGCGCTGCGTCGAAAACGTCTTTCCTCCGTCCTCGGAATAGAACATCGGGGCGCCAAGCTCCCAGATGCGGAGATCGTTGTTGGGGTCGATGCGAATCTGGCTGTAGTACGACGGCCGCGGATTGGTATCGCCCATTTTTTTCCAAGTAGCACCCTTGTCTTCGCTGCGGTAAGTTCCGCCCTTCTCGTGCTGCACGATAGCGTAGACGATGTTCGGATCTTTGCGGTAAATATCAAGCCCGATGCGACCGGTCTCGCCGCCATTCTCATACGGCAGTCCTTTTGTCAATTTCTTCCAGTTCGCGCCGCCATCGGTAGTCTTATAAATCGCACTGTCCGGTCCGCCGCCATTAAATCCGTAGGGCGTTCGTCGGCGTTGGTACGCCGCGGCATAGAGAGTGTCGGGACTTTGCGGGTCCATGGCGATGTCGCTCACACCCGTGTCGTCATTAATTTTCAAAACTTGCGACCACGTTTTTCCGCCGTCCGACGTCTTATAGACTCCGCGCTCCGGATTCGCTCCCCACAAATGTCCCAGAGCCGCCACGTAGACCACCTCGGGATTCTTCGGATGAATGACAATGCGGCCGATGTGCCGCGTGGCCTCCAGTCCCATTTTCTTCCAGGTCTTTCCGCCGTCGAGCGACTTGTACGCGCCATCGCCCCAGGAAGAGCTTTGCCGGTTGTTGGGCTCGCCCGTTCCGACCCACACGACCGATGGGTCCGACGGGGCGATAGCGATGTCACCAATGGTCGAGACGCTTTCCTTGTCGAAGATCGGCTCCCAAGTCGTGCCATTGTTGGTTGTCTTCCAGACCCCGCCGGAAGCCGTGCCCACGTACACGATGTTGGGATTGCTTTCGACTACAGCGAAATCATCAATGCGCCCGCCCATCGTCGCTGGGCCGATCTCGCGGAATTCCAGTGCTTTGAACTTATCGGCGGGATTCGCTTGGTCGCCGGGCGCCGCCTTCGCACTCGTTGCTAACGCGCCCAGAGACGCCGCGCAAAGCAGAAACGTCCGTAGTGCATTCCACTCGTGATTCATTTCCATCCCCCTGTGAGCAAGGTTCGGCATGTTACTCCGGCTGAGCCGAATCGCGCAGTATTTGTTTTGAAAGGGCAAACCAACCCATTGGAGAGAGAGACGCGCGGCGCGAGCGCTTCGTTTCATGCTCTCGGCAACCCGGCTTCCTTGCCGCTTGGTCCGCGCATACAACTCATGGCCTTCCCGTGCCTTCAAATCCCAACGACCGCATGCTAGGCTATCCAACTGATTTCATTGACCGCATGTTCCGAGTAAATCGCTATTCCCCACGCGTTCATTTCGCGCTCCGCCCATTTCTACTCCCGGCAGCGCTGCTTTTCTCGTTAACGAGCGCGACGCCAAGCATCGCTCCCGCCCAGAAAACTCGCCTACCTGCCACCAAGGGAGGAGTCGCAAATCTAGAAGCGAAAACGCAGAGCCGCAAGGGTGATGTGACCACCGCCGATGGCGACGTGGACATCCACTACGGGGACAGCCGTCTTCGCGCCGACCACGTCGAATACAACAGTAAAACGTATGAAGCAGCGGCAAGCGGCCGCGTCTTGCTTGACTACGCTAACGAGCATCTCGAAGCCGGCGAAGCGCACTACAACGTCAGCACCGGTCACGGCCTGTTTCACAACGTTCGCGGCACCATCAAAATTGAGAGGCGCCCTAATCCCGCGCTC
>Ga0210409_10002664_pt1 | contig 20945 bp, 24 predicted proteins | sample IncBWH17MmetaG_FD_161649 | JGI IMG/M metagenome (GOLD analysis project Ga0210409, IMG submission 161649) | Forest soil microbial communities from Barre Woods Harvard Forest LTER site, Petersham, Massachusetts, United States - Inc-BW-H-17-M | ecosystem: Environmental > Terrestrial > Soil >...
AGCGTAGCGGGCCAATTCGACGTTGGTGGACAGGCTGAGTTTCTGAGAGATTCGCGTGCGATAGGTTGCAATCGTTTTTTCGCTGAGCACGAGTTCTGCCGCGATCTCCTTCAGAGTCTTTCCGAGTGCGACCATGCGGAGCACTTGCAATTCGCGGTTGGACAGCGTTTCGTGCGGTGCTGCGGGAATATCGCCGGCGAGGGTTGCAGCCAAAGCCTCCGCCAACATAGGCGTCACATAGCGGCCGCCGGTGAGCGCCTTTTTGATTGCGGCTAGAAGCTCACCGGACGCGCTTTGCTTGGAAACGTATCCGGACGCGCCCAGTTTGAAGGCGCGCACTGCGTAATCTCGTTCAGGAAAGGCGCTCAAAACTACAATCGGCAGCGTCGGATATAGGCGCTTTAGGTCCTGCAAAACGTCGAGACCATTTCGGCCGGGCATGTTGACGTCCAGCAACACAATATCCCAGGCTTGTTTTTCTGCGGCTGCCAAGGTCTGAGCCGAATCGCACGCCTCTCCCAAGTGCAGGTCTCGATACGCCTCGGCCAGGATGCCCTTAAGTCCTCGGCGCAATAGTTCGTGGTCGTCGGCGATCAGGATCCTGGTCATACCTTTTCCGGAACTGCAGTTTGGCAGGACGTCACGCGAGGCAGGCGGACAATCACACGTGTGCCGCGCGGATGGACGGGCGTCACAGCGACTTCTCCTTCAAGAGCCAGGGCGCGCTCCCTCATACCCAGCAATCCCAAAGACTTGGAATCATCAAGGGCATTGGGGCGAATCCCAATGCCGTCGTCCTCCACTTCGAGCGTGAGAGAGTCCCGGTCTAGCCGCAGGGCGACACGCACTTGTTTAGCTTGCGCGTGCCGTGCCACGTTGGTGAGGGCTTCCTGGAATATGCGGAAAATGGTCGTTGCGACGCCGGGAGGCAGATCCAGCGGCTCTGAGGGCATCTCCAACTCACAGGTCGTGCCGGTGCGTTGCTGAAAGCGCTGGGCTTCCTGTTGTAGCGCGATCGATAACCCAAGAGTATCGAGAACGCTCGGACGCAACTCCGTCGCGATTCGTTGCACGCTGCCGATGGCCGATTCAGTCATTTGTGTGCTTTCCACGACTCGGTCAAGCATGGGATTAAGGCCCGGATCGTTTGTGCGCTCTCCCATTTTTCGTTCCAGCCAATCGAGGTTAATCTTTAAAGCCGTCAGCGCCTGGCCGAGTTCATCATGGATTTCGCGTGCGACTGTCGCGCGTTCCTCTTCGCGCACCGACTGCAGCCGTGTCGACAAAGCTCGTAGCTGTCGGCGTGACGCTTCCAGTGCCTCCTCTGCCCGACGCCGCTCAGTGATATCGCTCATTCCTCCAACCACACGCAGTGGTTTTCCAGCGGCGTCGCGCACGATGTAACCACGGTCCAGCACCACTGAATAGCTTCCGTCCTGGCAGCGAAACCGATAATGGCCAGCCCAGGTAGGTCCCGCGCCGTCGGCGACGCGCCGGATAGACTCAAGCACGCGATCCTTATCCTCCGGGTGCAAGCGATCGAGCCACCAATCCACTTTCGTGGAAACGTCCGCGTGGGCATAACCGAACAACTTCTCGATGCTGTTGCTCCACCAGATGGTGTTAGTGTCGAGATTCCAATCCCAAATGGCATCGGTTGTTGCCAGCGCGACAGCCTCGAAACGTTCCTGGTTGATTCTTGAAGCCTCCTCCGCAAGACGCCGGTTCCTGAAACTCCGGCGTAGCACCACATAGAGCAGCAGGCCGGTAATGACGGCGAAATTGATCCCTTTCAAGGTCTGCAGGCCAGGGGAATCCATCGGCACACCCAACAACCAATCGAACGCATCATCGGAAAAAACACACCAGACCCCTGCCACGAGAACGTACAAAACTGTAACGCCGAGCTCGGCCACCGGCATTTCCCGAAGGAAAACACGATCAAAATCAATTCTTTCGGGTCCCCGATGAAGGAAATCCTTCCAACGAAAGGCCATAGTGATTTACAAACACATTAGCTTCCTTGGAGCTGATTACCAAGCGGAAAGCTCGTAACAAAGTACTCTGTTAGTGACGGCGGGCAGAACAGTGGCGCGCGGGCTTTGGGTTTGGCTGGCGACCTGGGAAGGTCCAGCCAGCAGGCTCAGTCCAGTTCGAGCAGCGTCTTCAGTCTCCTGATGTTCAACCCGCTTTCCGGGCTCGATCCCGCAACTCGGGAAATTGCTCAAACACGCCTCCTGGCCGAACGCGCTCTGTACCTCGGACAACGCATGCCGTTGGCGCTGCGTGGCGGAACTGAGTTGATGAGTATGAACTTGGTTTCCATGCCCGAAATGCAGCAACTGCTGACCAATACGGCTCAAATTACCTCTTTAGCCGAACGCGTGACACGAGTCGCTGAGGAATACATATACAAGCTGCTGGCAGCGAGGTTTTCGTCTGCGAATCGTCCTAACCAAACGAAAGGTTCGCTATGAAATGGAGACAGGTCGTCATCTGCGCTCGCGGCAGCAACAAGAAACCTGGGCGAGGAAGTGTAGCCTAAGTGTAACATGTTGTAACATGGGCTGTTGTTGACACTACCACTTGAGCGGAGGATTATCGGTGTGGGGTTTTTCCGGGGTAGTTTTTTCGCTTGAGTTCTGTTGCAGGAAAAGAATCTGGCTCATGGACCACCAGACCATTGGCTGGCCGTTGGCTGTTCTCACTCGCGCCCTGCGAGGCGCGCCCTTGTTGTCGGCGCCGAGTCTCATGGCCCAGACCGACCAACCCGCCTCCCCAGCGCCGGGAAAACTGGATCTCGGCAATCTCCGCGCTTTCGTGGAACTGGCGCGCTCCGATGTCCGTACGCAAAAGGCCTTAATTGTCGCCGAAAACATCAAGTTTACCAACGATGAGGCGATCGATTTTTGGCCGCTGCAGCGGGAATACGACCTGGAACTCAACAAACTGCTGGACATCCGTTACGCCGGCATCCTGCAGTTTTTCAATAACCTTGGAAGCATGACCGATGCCCAGGCCACCGACTTGGCCAAACGAGCTTTCGACCTGGAAGCGAAGAGAACCGGGTTGAAGCGCACTTACTTCAAGAAATTCACGAAGGTCATCCCGGCGGTTAAAGCTGCGCGATTCTTCCAGATTGAGAACCAAATCAACCTGGCCATTGACCTTCAAATCGCGGCCTCGCTGCCGCTCATCAACTGACCAAAATGAGAACGTCCCCTATCCTACTCGTTGCGTTAATCTTCACGGTTGCAACTTTCAGCCTAAACGCCCAAACCGAGGCCGACGCTGAAAAGACCGCGGACGACGAGAAGGCCCAGGAGGCGGATTTGGTCAAGAAAACGCTGAACCCGGTCGCCAGCCTAGTCAGTGTTCCGATCCAAAACAACTGGGACTTTAACATCGGACCGGCCGATGCCATGAGGTACACCGCCAACGTTCAGCCGGTCATACCTTTTACTTTGAACCAAAACTGGAACCTGATCAGCCGAACAATTCTGCCCTTCATTTACCAGGAGTCCCGCTTTGCGGGTGACGGCTCCCATTCCGGGCTGGGCGACATTGTGCAGAGCCTATTCCTTTCCCCCAAAGACTCGGTTGGAGGGTGGATCCTGGGCGGCGGTCCAGCCCTGCTGTTTCCGACCGCGACCGACAGCGCGCTCGGTGCGGGGAAATGGGGAGCGGGACCGACTGCCGTTGTGCTCCGCCAGGATAACGGCTTTACCTATGGCGTGCTCGCCAACCATATCTGGTCCTATGCTGGTTGGGGAAATCGAGAGGTGAACGCCACGTTTATCCAGCCATTCTTAGCTTACAGCACCAAGACGTTTACCACCTTTGGCGTGAACACCGAGTCCACCTACGACTGGCAGGCTCGGCAGTGGTCGGTGCCGCTCAACTTCTCGATTACCCAGCTTCTCAAGGTGCGCAATCAACCGATTTCGCTGCAACTGGGCTATCGCTACTACGCTGATGGCCCGAGGGGCGGTCCGGATTGGGGCTTGCGCTTTGCCGTCACGCTCCTGTTTCCGAAATGAAAAGAAACGGACCACCGAAACTTCAAGAACGGAGAAACGTTCGCCCTCACGCCGCCTGCGCGGCCGAAGCCGCTTCGGCGCGGCGAAGGCCCGGCCCTCTCCCCCGGGGAGAGGGGGAACCGTTGGCAGCGCTTGCGGAACAGGACGCCACTGGGGGATGGTGCGGTTTTTCGGCGAAAGCGAAACCAGCCGACAACTGCAACCAAGGCGTTCGAGCTTTCAAGCAACGTCCGAAACGCCTCCCTCTCCCCGGGGGAGAGGGCCGGGGTGAGGGCGAGCCTCCCACTAACCATCTCAAAACAAAGATGAGCCAAGAGAAGAACCGAAAATCTGAAGGAACGAAACCAATGGTGGCGCTATGAGAAAGGGGCGAATTGGAGGCATCCTGAGGGACCGGCCAGCGACCTCAAAGGCCGGGAGAAATATCCAGTGTTGCACATCGCCTACCCCGACGCCGAGGCCTACGCCAAGTGGGCCGGCAAACGGCTGCCCACCGAGGCCGAATGGGAATTCGCTGCCCGTGGCGGGCTCTCGGGCAAACTCTACGCCTGGGGCGACGAACTCAAACCTAGCGGTAAATGGAATCCCTTCTCGCCCGACGAACCAAATAGTGGATAGCCAACAAACCAACGTACACACAAATTGACTATGAAAATTAGCACGATCCTCATATTACCGTTTGCCGCGAGTCTTGCATTCACGGCATCCGCCCGGCAGGAAATCGCCACGGACACTGGCACTCTTGATAAGGAAACTGCGGGGCAATCTTTCCTAGCGAAGCCACCTTATTCGCCGTACGCGGGTCGTAACTTCCCTACCCGCCCCTTCTTCGGGGATACCCACGTGCACACGTCATTCTCGATGGATGCGGGCGCTTTCGGGTGCCGCCTCGGGCCGAGGGATGCCTACCGCTTCGCCAAAGGCGAGGAAGTGATCTCCTCGACCGGCCAACGGGCGAAACTGTCCCGGCCACTGGATTTTATCGCGGTGACGGATCACTCGGATGGATTCGGCTTTTTCCCCCGTTTGCTGTCGGGCGACCCCAAGATGTTGTCGTACCCACAAGGCAGGAAATGGTATGACATGATCCAATCGGGAAAAGGGGCCCAGGCCGCGTTCGAAATCATCGGCGGCTTTTCGCAAGGACAAATAGCCGAGGGCCTGATACCGCTGCCCGGTTCGGACGCCTATCGCGGAGCGTGGCAGGAAACTTACGAAGCGGCGGACGAGGCCAATGAGCCGGGCAAGTTCACTGCGTTCATCGGTTTCGAGTGGACGTCGAATACGGGCGGAAACAATCTGCACCGCAATGTCATCTTCCGCGAGAATGCACTGAGGGCGAGCCTGGTTGAGCCGTTCATAACTCAGAAACCCCTCGGGAGCGACAACCCCCGGGACCTTTGGAAGTGGATGGCGATGTGCGAAGAAAAAACCGGCAGCGAGGTACTCGCCATCGCGCACAATGGCAACTTGAGCAATGGCCGCATGTTCCCGATCATCGAATCGTTCACCGGCAAAAAGATTGACCGTGAATACGCCGAAAACCGGACTCGCTGGGAGCCGCTCTACGAATGCACGCAGATCAAAGGTGACGGGGAGACGCACCCGTTCCTTTCGCCGAACGACGAGTTCGCGAACTTCGAGCGTTGGGATAAGGGGAACCTCGATCTCAGCGAACTCAAGAAGCCGGAGATGCTGGAGTTCGAGTATGCCCGCTCCGCGCTCAAGAACGGCCTCATGATGGAAGCCGAGCTCGGGGTCAATCCCTACAAATTCGGCCTTATTGGAAGCACCGACACACATACAGCACTGGCGACCGCCGATAGCGACAACTTTTTCGGCAAGCACTCCGGCGCCGAGCCGAGCGCGACCCGGGCCGTGCATCCTTTCGTGAAGGCTCCCAGTGGCGCGGTCATCATGGGCTGGGAACAGACCGCTTCCGGGTACGCCGGCGTTTGGGCCACAGAGAACACCCGCGCAGCGCTGTTCGACGCCATGAAGCGGCGCGAGACTTACGCCACCACCGGCCCGCGCATGATCGTGAGATTTTTCGGTGGCTGGGAATTCGAGCCTGACGACGCGAACACTCGCATGCCGGCCAGAGTCGGTTACACCAAAGGCGTGCCGATGGGCGGCGATCTCCCCCCTCTCCCATCCGATGGGAGAGGGGCAGGAGGTGAGGGCAAAAAGTCGCCCACGTTTCTCGTCGCCGCGCTCAAGGATCCGATTGGCGCGAACCTCGACCGCCTGCAGGTCATCAAAGGCTGGCTGGGAAAGGACGGCAAGACGGAGGAGCGCATATATGACGTGGCCGTGTCCGGGGGACGTCAGATAGGTGCCGACGGCCGATGTAAGGCGTCCGTGGGCAATACCGTGGACGTTCCAAACGCAACCTGGAGCAACAGTATCGGCGCCACCGAACTTATCACGGTGTGGAAAGACCCGGACTTTGATCCGTCACTGCGCGCGTTTTACTACGTGCGGGTAATCGAAATCCCGACGCCACGATGGACGGCGTATGACGCGAAGTACTTCGGCCTCACCCTGCCGAAGGAAATTCCGATGACCACCACCGAGCGGGCATACACTTCACCGATCTGGTACACGCCATGAAACGTCTGTTCAAGGAACCACTGGTGCACTTCCTGGTGTTGGGGGCGGGGCTTTTCGTTGCTTACAACCTGACGCCCAAAGGCCGCGGCCCCGGTGAGCCGGGAAAGATTGTCGTGACACAGGGGGAGATTGAACACCTGGCCTCAGGCTTTACGAGGTCCTGGCAACGCCCTCCCACGTCTGAGGAACTGGCCGGGCTGGTTCGCGACCGTGTGCGCGAGGAGGTGTACTGCCGGGAGGCGATCGCGATGGGTTTGGACAAAGATGACACCATCATCCGCCGCCGGCTGCGGCAAAAGCTGGAATTCGTCTCGGAGGATATCGCCGCCATGGCGCCACCGACTGACGCCCAATTGGAGGCGTATTTCCGCGCGCACGCGGACACATTTCGCGTGCCGCAGCGATTCACGTTCAGCCAGGTGTACCTCAACCCGCAGCTTCACGGAGACGGCGAGCACCTCAGGAGAGACGCCGGCCAACTCCTGGCGCAGTTGAACCAGGCAGGCGGGAAAGCTGATCTGTCAGCAACGGGAGATGCCTTCCTGCTGGACCGTGAGTTCGAGGGCATGTCGCTCGACGAAATCGCCAAACAATTTGGGGAAAAATTCGCGGCGCAGTTGAGCAAAATTGCGCTGGGCAAATGGCACGGTCCGATCGAATCCGGTTACGGCATCCATTTAGTTCTGATCAGGAAATGCACGGAAGAAAGTCTGCCTGTTTTGGCGGAGGTGCGCGATACGGTGCGTCGAGAGTGCGAGAACGCACGGCGACTGGAAGCCAACGAAGCATTTTACCAAAGTCTCCTCAAACATTACACCGTGACCATTGAAAACCCGGAGCCGGTCAGGGAGGCAAATAAAATGGCACAGCTAAGATGAACAAGCTGCCAAACAATCTTCAACAGAAGGAAACGAAGGGAACAAAGGACCCCTTCGTTATCTTTGTTTGCTTCTGTTCCATTCTTTTCTCCTTGTCGTGTTGTTCGTCCGGGTTTGCCCACGAGGTAAGGCCCGCGTATCTCGAACTACGCCAGACGGGGCCAGAAACCTACGCCGCCCTTTGGAAGGTGCCGGGCCTGGGAGAGAATCTGCGGCTGGGACTGTACGTGGAACTGCCTGTGGGCTGTACGAACGTCACTGTGCCGCAAACCTCAATGATCAACAACGCCTACACTGAGCGATGGAGCTTCCATTGCCCCGGTGGACTGACCGGCCGCGAAATCAACATCACTGGCCTAAGATCGATCTCGACCGACGTGCTTGTTCGCCTGGAACGGCTCGACGGTACCGAGCAAGTAACGCGTCTCACGCCCTCCGCTCCGTCGTTTAGGGTGGAGGCCGCCCCGCGCGCGCTCGAGGTCGCACGCACCTACTCCGCGCTGGGGGTTGAACATATTCTCACCGGTATTGACCATCTTCTCTTCATCCTCGCGCTGCTCATCATCACGGGCGGCGGTTGGAAGTTAGTGAAGACTGTGACCGCATTCACGATCTCGCACAGCATTACGCTGACGCTGGCGAGTCTCGGCTATATTCACGTCCCGCAGAAACCGGTCGAAGCCGCCATAGCGCTTAGCATCGTCTTTGTCGCCGCGGAGATTATTCGCGACTATAGCCGCCGACGTAAGGAGGCGGCTAGCGGGAAGAACGAGGACGACCGCCTCCTCACGTCGGCGGCTACGAGAACGGCGGCTACGGCAGGTGCTAGCCTCACCTATCGCGCGCCGTGGCTCGTGGCGTTCAGCTTTGGTCTGATGCACGGCCTGGGCTTCGCCAGTGGACTCAGCGAAGCCGGTTTGCCGGCTGGACACATCCCCACCGCGCTGCTGTTCTTCAGCATCGGGGTAGAAACCGGCCACTTCCTGTTCATCGGCGTTGTCCTCTCCCTCATAGCCCTTGGCCAGCAGGCACTCTTGAGGCTTCGCTCATCCTCAATTCATCCTCCCTCACCTATCATCCGCCTTTTGCCTCCCTACGCAATTGGCACGGTGGCGATGTTCTGGGTCATTCAGAGGATCGCCGCCTTTTGAAGCGAGCGAACGCGCTTGATGAAAACCAATCTTGAAATGAGTCGCCCGCGAGGAAACGGAGAGGTTCGGTTTCATGCGCCGAGTGCTCGGTCCCGCGGGTTCACCCTGATGGATCACTGCGTTCGTCGGCCCTGGGCAATTCTCCCTAATCATCGCAGACAAACAGACTAGGCAAACACCATCAAGAAAGACGACCTCGAATGAAACAAAACACGAGATTGAAAACAATAGGTCTTGCGGGTCTGACCGCTGGCAGCCTTATGCTGCCGGCCTTCGCGCAGGATCTCGATGTTGATCCCAATAAGGTGACGCTGGGTAAAGCCGAATACTCGCCCTACCTCGACCGGGGTTACCCGGATCGCGTCTATTTTGGCGACACGCATCTGCACACTGCCTACTCAACTGATGCGGGCATGTTGGGTTGCCGTCTGGGTCCGGAGGAGGCCTACCGATTCGCCCGCGGCGAGGAGGTTACTTCCAGCACGGGCGTCCGCGCGCGCCTGCAGCGCCCGCTGGATTTCCTGGTTGTGGCCGACCACTCCGAGAATCTCGGGCTGGCCCCGATGATTGCCGAGTCCAATCCTGATCTGCTGAAGACGGAGTTCGGGCGCCTGCTCCATGACTACGTAAAAAGCGGCAAGGGCGGGCTGGCCTATAACACATGGGGTGAACGCATGCTCAAGCGGCAGGATCCCTTTAAGGGTTTCGAGGCGATCAGCCGGTCCATGTGGGAGCGCATCACGACCTTTGCCGAGAAATACAACGACCCGGGCAAGTTCACAGCGTTCATTGGCTTCGAGTGGACCGCCGCCCCCGGCGGCAACAATCTGCACCGCAACGTCATCTTTCGCGACGGCAAGGCCAAGGCCGATCAAATCATACCCCTCTCGCAATATGATACAGAGGATGCTGAAGAACTGTGGAAGTGGATGGCTGCCTACGAGCAGAAGACCGGTGGCCGTATGTTGGCGATCCCCCACAACGGCAACCTCTCCTGCGGCCTGATGTTCGACGACGTCACATTGACCACGAAGAAGCCGCTCGACCGCGACTACGCGCAACGCCGGATGCTCTGGGAACCCATCTACGAAGTCACGCAGATGAAAGGCGACGGCGAGGCGCACCCGGCGCTGTTCGCCGAGCGATGAGTTCGCCGACTTCGAAACCTGGGACAAGGGCGGCTTTGGGGTTACCGTCCATACATCGGAAATGCTGCCGCGCGAGTACGCCCGCGAGGCGCTTAAGCGCGGCCTCAGTTATGAGGAGAAACTCGGAGTGAATCCGTTCAAGTTTGGCATGATCGGTTCAACCGATTCGCACACCGCTCTTGCGACTACCACGGAGGACAACTTCTTCGGTAAAGTGACTCCGCTGGAGCCTTCCGCAAGGCCCGAGCGCTTTGACGAGGTCATCACCGGCCGCCTGTCGAATGACCCGGCGCAGCGGCAATATGCCTGGCAGACAAGCGCCTCTGGCCTGGCCGCAGTTTGGGCGACGGACAACACCCGCGAGGCGTTGTGGGATGCGATGGCGCGCAAGGAGGTCTATGCGACTACCGGCACGCGGCTGATGGTCCGAATCTTCGCCGGCTTCGACTTCACTCCGGAAGATGTCGAGCGTCATGACTTCGCCAAATATGGTTATCAAAAGGGGGTGCCAATGGGCGGCGATCTCTCCGCCGCCCCCGAGGGCAAGGCCCCGACTCTGTTGATCCGAGCATTACGGGACGTTGATGGCGCGAACCTTGACCGCGTCCAGGTCATCAAGGGCTGGCTCGACGCCAAAGGCGACACGCACGAACAGATCTGGGATGTGGTCGTCTCCGGTGGCCGGAAGATCGAGGCGGATGGACGTTGCAAAACCCCGGTGGGGAATACGGTCAACGTGCCTGAGGCCAGCTACAAAAACACTATCGGCGCGCCCATGTTGCTGGGCTACTGGAAGGACCCGAATTTCAACCCCAAGGAGCGCGCCTTTTATTACGTGCGAGTGATCGAGATTCCCACGCCGCGCTGGACGACCTACGACGCAAAGATTTTCGGCACGAAGCCCCCCGCAAAATGTCCGACATCGATTCAGGACCGAGCTTATACCTCGCCAATCTGGTACACGCCGGGGACGTGACCAACGAATAAGGGCAGCCCAAACCTTCACGGATCCAATTAAAAACCAACAGCCGATTAAATTATGAGACCACCAAGAGATCACACCATGAAACAAGCATGCATTCTGTGCATTCTGGCGTGCCTATTATCACAAACCTTCAACGCTCGCGCCGTTCAAGGTGGCGCCGGACATTACGTTTCGGGCCAAATGGGGGATTTCTCCGGTATGCCACCAACCCAATCAGGTTTCTATTTCGGAAATTATGTTATGGGCTACGACCACGGCACCTTCAGCGGAAGCAAGGAACTGCCTTTGGGTGGAGTCTTTGCTGCGGGAGTGACCGCCGATTTGCTGGCCGAGGTTCCGCTAATTATATATGCCTACCCCTTTAGCCTTCAGGACATCACTTTTTCATCGGGAGTTGGAATCCCGTTTGTTTGGGCGGATGTCAAGGCCGCAGCGACCTTTGACCGAAATCGGATACAGCTTTCGACAGGCAACAAGCAATCCGTCAGCGGTCTGGGGGACATCCAGTTGATGCCAATCATGGCCACCTGGACCAACGGCGACTTCAAGGTGGGTGGCCTTTTTAACATATGGGCTCCAAGCGGGGATTACAAATCGGGTCAATTAGCCAACCCGGGATTGGGTTACTGGACGTTTGAACCGATGCTGGCTTTCAGTTGGCTCAGCAGCAAGATCGGCACAGAATTTTCCGCTTTCGCCGGCGTGGACTTCAACACGAAAAACGACACCATTGATTATCAGTCGGGCGATATTTTTCACGTTGACGCGACATTGGCACAGCATCTGCCTCTGTTGGGCGGATTTGTCGGAGCCGGGGCGACTGCCTTCTACCTGAAACAAATCTCGGGCGACAACGGCTCGGGCGCTCGACTCGGCAGTTTTGAAGCAGAGTCCTATGGCGTTGGGCCAACTGTCTCCTACGTGCATCCCATAGGCAAATCGACCCTGGTCGTGGATGGATCCTGGCTGCCGCAGTTGCACAGCGACAACACGACCAAAGGCAATTATTGGTGGGTCAAGTTGACGCTGGCGTTCTAATCGCGACGTGATCTGCCCTTGGGTAAAGATTGACAACCTGGCATCCGGTGTGGCAAAAGCGAAGCGCGATATTAATTGAGTAGACCCCCACACTATGGCATCGCGCCGCAGGCCTTACCGGGTGCCCGTATGAAAGCGGGCATTTTAAGATTCTCTGTCTTCGTCTTCATTCTTTTCTCTTGTGAGTTATCCCGTTTGCACGCCCAGGGTTCCGATTCCGACAGCACGCCGTGGGAAAAAGGTTCAATCCAATTTGCCGGACTGATTGCGACGTTTCACAGCGACCTCACTTTTGGAATCAAGGGCGGAGGAAACGCAAGCATCAATGCCGAAGACCGGCTGGGCCTGGACTCGAGCCTGGGGGTGTTTCGGGCGGATGCCTTTTATCGACCGGGCCAGAGCCGAAGAAATCAACTTGATTTTACTTATGCGAGTTACGATCGAGATGGGAGCGCGACACTTTCGCAGCCTCTTACCGTTGGCAACAGGACCTATCCCATCGGGGCACAGGTCGACCCCGTTTTGAACTTCGACCTGATCCGTGGGACTTATTCGTACGCATTCGTGCAGAATGAACGGGTGCGGCTCGCGCTAGGACTTGGGGTCTATGTGATACCGTTGCGCTACGGGCTCGAGGTTCAGACACGATCCGAGCACTCGGCAGTGGAGGGAGGCGACTCGATACTTCCGTTGCCGGCACTGGCTCTTCGTGCTGAAGTCCAGTTGTATCCAAAACTTTTCCTGAAGACCTCGCTTGATGGGATGTACCTGGAGATCAGCGACTTCAAGGGCTACATCGTAGATCTCAATGTGGGACTTGAGTATCGGGCCTGGAAACACTTTGGATTCGGGCTGGGCTACAATTTTGTGAACGCCGATGTCGAAGGTGAAGGCGCCAATTCCAAATACCCGGGGGTCAATTTCGTAGGCGACGTAAACGTGCGACTGAGTGGCCTGCTATTGTACGCCAAGGTAAGCTTCTAGGCCGACAGGTGGGAATCGCGAGCACCCGCGAGCCCCGCAGGTGGGTGCTCATTCTGGATTCGGCGAACAGCCCGGAAACAGAGCGCAGACAATCAACAAACAAATCGAATGAAGATCAATAAAATCGAGCCAACGTGGACATTGGACGAAAGTTCCGGCGGTATTCCAACTGGCTCCACCCGTGCGCGCCCGGGCAGGCGAATGGTCATCATCTTCCTGGGAGCGCTTTGTCTCATGGTGACTTGGGGCTGCGCGACAAAAGACAACCAAATGGGTGTGCAGAACAAATGGCGGAGCGAACCGGCACCAGCATTTGAGCGGGGCCATACAACCCAATCTCAGGTGATGGCGGCGCTTGGCCCTCCCTCCCAGGTGATTGCTTTGCACGACCAGACTCTCTTCTATTATTTGCGCGAACAACTCAAAACGAAGTCTGTTTTCCTCATCTTTTATAACCAAACGCGAGAGCGCGTCAGCTATGACCGCGCGATCTTCTTTTTTGACAAACAAGGACTGCTGACGGACTTCGCCCTGAGCGAGGAAGCCATTCCACGTGAGAAATAGTTTAACAAACTTCTCCTTTCCGATCGCAATGTGCGTCCTGGCGGGTTGCTCCAGCTTCCGGACCGAATCTGGCAAGGCGCTTCCAGCCCAGCCGCCGACATTCGTCAAGGGAGAGACCCGCGTAGAAACGGTTATTCGCGAACTCGGTCCGCCTAACCAGATGAGTGCTTTGGGGGACGGCCTCGCTTTTCTCTACGAGCACTCTACCACCGCTGAATTCCAACTCGGGTTTAGCCTGAACCTGCCTGTGATTCGGTACCTCAAGTTCGTACGGGCGTGGAATCATCTTGACCAGCAAGCGCTGTTGATAACCTTCGACGACCAAGGCGTCCTGCTTGGTGTGGGTTCCGACAGTTGGAAGGAGGACTTGGGCGGTGGAACGGCTGCCCAATTGCTCTTTGCAGCCAGCAGCCTGACTGATCTCTCCGCGCTCAGGCGACCCGCGGACGCCCATTCCTGGGGTCGTTGGCTGTTGCAGCGTCCGCCCGTCGTGCTTAACGCGGCCCAGAGCCTTCGCCTAGGCGCGAACGGACTACAACAGCGCATCTCACCCGCTTATGTCGGGCAACAGTCACTCGAAATGCCCAGGCCAAAGAGATTAAAGGCCAAAAAAAGACCGAAGAGGGAATGAATTGCCGCAACAACCAAGGGTTATCAGGAAATCATACAGGACGCGGCGGACTTCACGGTGAACCTGCGCGGCGCCTCTCTCCCGCGGGTTGATGTGACGACCTCGGGGTATTTGTATCCCGTCGGCCGCTGGCAACGGAATTACGGCGCACCCGTTCGGCGCGTGGATGTTCGCGCGTATGAAGAACGGACTTTGGCCATTTAACTGTTCTTGGTCGTACCCCAATCATCGTCACAAAGGGCCAATTGGTCAGAAAACGCCGAAACACGTACTTGACATGCGCCCCCGAAGGCGCAGACTTGGCCATCCTAAACCCAACACAAGAGCAACTCTCCCTCAACTACGCGGTCTCGCCCGCCTCCCACGAATTCAGTTTGATCAGGGACCTGATGTCCAACGTTCTGCTCCTGTCCGTTTTGATTCTCGCCGGTACTCTCTGCGGATGCAGCCTGATTGCCCCGTTGGTCAGTGCCGCTATGCCATATGCCGGAGCCAAGATGATGTTCGCTTGCATTCCTGAACACACCAGCGTAGACACCCCGGCAGGATCGCGGCCCATTGAACTGTTGGAAGCGGGCGATTCAGTAATCGGCTTTAACGGAAAGCCGGTGCGCATTTTACAGAAGCACTCCTACCTGGAGGATCCCGGGACCGTCTTTCTGCGCATCACCTTTGCCGACGGCGCGTCGGTGGACCTTTGCGGGATGCACCGCGTGGCCGGAATCCGAGCCCAGAGGATCCATCTTGGCCAAAGCATCGCCGGTCGCGAGGTCACCCGCATTGAATCCCGTCGCGGCGAAACTCACTCATTTGATCTGCTGACGGAGGATGCCGGCTATCAAATCCACGGAGTGCCGGTGAACAGCATGATCGAGGAAATGAATGACGCAGCAGCGTCGGGGGCGCGCTTTGTCCGTCAATGACCGTAGTTATGATTCCTCCTCAACGGGCGTCGCGCAGCCCATTAATCCTGAGCTGAGGAAGCATCCACCTGCGAGCACTGTCCGGATAGCGCGCACCAATTCGACGCCGTCGCCTTGCTTGAGAAGATATCCTCGTGCGCCAGCGGTGAACATCTGGTCCACGATCTCCCAGTTCGATTGGCAGGAGTGGGCAAGCACTTTCACTGCGGGCGCTTGGGCCACAATCTGCCGTGTGGCCTCAACCCCGTTGACGCCTGGCATCGACACATCCATAAGTACCAGGTCCGGCAGAAACTCAAGAGCGGCGTCGATGCCAGCTTGCCCTTCGCCGGCTTCTCCCACCACCTCAATGTCGGGATGGCGTTTCAAGAATTCACGGACGGTCCAACGAACCATATCCTGGTCGTCACACAATAGAACCCGGTGTTTTTTATTCATGATGCAGTAGATTTGGAAGTTTGAATTGGAGAGGGTCTCGCTAAGATTTCATGGACCAGATGGCGCAGCGTCTGGCGGAGTTGACCCGTCCCGCTTCCCTTGTGCCACACCGCTTTTGCTCCGATAATCCGAGCCACGTCCTCCACGGACGGATCGGGAGCGTCGGACAGGATGACGGCCGCACAAGTGGGAACTAATTGGTTGATACGCTTTACCACTTCGAAGCCGTTGCTGTCAGGCAGACAAACTTCGACCAGCGCTACCGCTGGCTGCCATCGGAATGCGAACGCCAAAGCGGCCGCGCCCGTCTCCGCCTCGGCAACCAGGAAAAACCCCGGTTCCTCGCGGACTATGGCGCGCAAGGAAGCTCGCACTCCTTGCGAGCCGCCCACCATCATTACCGCGAGCGGCCATTTGCATTCCGGTTTCATCCGCGGACTCGGCAGCAGGTTCACATGTCGCATAGGGAGGTGTGTTGGGAATGACCGGGTCAGGCAACGCGTTGTTCCGCGCGGCCATTGGCTGAACCCGATTGCTTCGGGGCGAAGCATTGAGGAGAGACGCCAAAGATCTTCTTGAATTCTCGGCAAAAATGTGCGGCCGTCGCGAAGCTCAACTCGTCCTCGAGTGATTGGTTTTTCCAAAAGCGCGTTAGTGCTTTCATGCTTCTACCTTGGCTCCTGTCGGGGAGTTTAATAGAGAGAGGAGACCTGAATCGCAGGCCGGAGGTTCACTGGACGACTTGTCAGGCAATTGCCTGACAAGCCGCCTGAAACGCCACCAGACAAGAGGGAGCCTTAAGGAAGGTTTTCCTTGTTAATTGGGAGCCAATCCACCAATTGGTGAGCCACCGTCGCACTAGCCCTTGGGCGGTGGTTCCCTCCTCTCCAGGATTTTATGGATAACAACCCTAACGAACGAATCGACCTGGGACGGGAGCGGGTGGCTCCGGAAGTGGGGCTGGCTCACGCCTAAAGCTGCCTGGTTGGTTTACGACCCGAACTGCACTGGCCAGGTAACATCCGGACTTCAGATGTTCGGGAACGTGACGTTCTGGATTTTCTGGCGTGACGGCTACGAGGCCCTCCGTGCGCTTGATGATAACGGAGATGGCGTCCTCAGTGGGGCGGAATTGCACGGTTTGGCACTTTGGAGCGACGTCAATGGCAACGGCGTGAGTGAGCCGGGTGAGGTGATCCCGGTCGAAGCCCTTGGGATAGCGAGCTTATCCTGCACCAGCCAAAGGCATACTTCCGGGATTGAGTGGAATCCTGCCGGCGTAGGATTCAAGGATGGGACCTATCTTTGCTTCAATTCGTGAAGGTGCCAACGCAATCTGAACCAGCGCGCTCGACACCATCGGCTTCGGCCCTAACTCCCGCGGTTTCGCAGTCGTCGGCTGAAGTGGTAAGGTCAGACAAGGTCCCCGCCCTGGTGATGCCCCGCAAGGACTGGTCCATCGATCAAACCAGCGCAAAACCGCAGATAAGCACAAATTTGATTGTGCGGAAACAGAGTCCTCGTCCGGGACCTCGCTCCGGGGAACAACGTTCCAGCGCCGACCAGTTTTCCCGGACTGTCGATAAATTTTTTCAGGGACTTTCCTCGGCGACATCGATCCTGGCTGATGGTTCATCCGACACACGGCAGGGCAATTCGGCCTACTCGCAAATCGTGAAGGCGATTTACGATAGGAACTGGGATCCAATTGGGTTCGGCGTTTCTGGCGAAACTAAGCCGGCGACCGCCCGAGTGATAATTGGCCACGATGGCAGGGTAATCTCCTGGGAGATTACTGAACTCTCTGGCGACATCCAAATGGATCAGTCGGTGCAGGGGGCGTTGGAGAAGGTGAAGACCATTGAGCCATTCGATCAGGGGTCCGGCGAAGCGCAGAGGACTTACGTCATCAGTTTGATGTTCGAGCACGTTGATGCACGTGGGTAAAGCACCGTCTCTCAGGTGGTTGGGGCTTCAAATAGTGCATCCCTCTGTGATACGTTCGGGCATGCAAATCCCCAACGAACATGAACCGTGAGCCAATCCCAGACGCAATTCGTGGGCTGAGTCGGCCTGACCCTGCCTTGTGGACCTATTATATCATTCGAGCCATCCTTACCGGTCCGGGGATCGTCGCCAGCTTGCCCTATCTTTATTTCCGTTATCACACCTTGAGATACCGATTCGATGAAGAGGGCATCCATATGAAGGTGGGGATTCTCTTCCGGCGCGAGGTCAATCTCACCTACTCCCGCATCCAGGATATCCATTTGCGGTCGGGGCTAATTCAACGATGGTTTGGCCTGGCGAACGTGCAGATCCAAACCGCCTCGGGGTCGTCCGGCCCGGAGTTGATCGTGGAAGGCTTTAAAGAGTTTGAGGCCATTCGCGATTTTCTATATACCCGTATGCGAGGTTATCAGTCGCCGAAAGCGTCTCCGAACGAATCCGAGGCGAAGAGCCAGGCCCGATTTGAGCACGTAGGCGAAGCCGCAGAGGTGTTATCTCTGCTGGCAAGCATTCGCGAGGAGTTACGCCGCACACGTGAGATCGTTGAATCCCGGTCGAATCCATCAGTGCCAGGTGGCTCAAGCAAACCCCCATCTTCGGGTGCTCATGTATAAATCCTTCCGCGCAATCTGTGAGCGCCTGTTGCGCATTCCACATGATCCGACGCCACCGCCTGGTGACGAGGCGGCCACCCGGATTTTTCGGGCTGCGCCCAATTCTTACAAATACCTGCTGTTCATTTGGAGCCTTAAGACGGTAGGCACTGTTTTGACCATTTGCCTTCCGCTGAGCGTGCCGCCGATTATCGGTGCAGTAACGCTTTCCTCAAAAGGAAAGCCTTGGGGTTGGCTGCTCCTGGTCATTCCGGCTTTTGTTTTGGTGCTGGTGATTATTTTGCGGTTGTTTGCGCTTGCGATTCTGCGCCTGGATTTCGAGAAACGGTGGTATTTGATTACGGATCGAAGCCTGAGGATTCGGGAGGGAGTGGTTAGCGTCAGTGAGATGACGGTTAATTTCGTAAACGTGCAGAATCTTTCAATATCGCAAGGCCCAATCCAGCGCATCCTTGGTATTGCGGATTTGCAAGTGGAAACCGCTGGTGGCGGCAGTTCGGCTCGTGAACAACATGCTGTTCAAAACCTGCACGTTGCCAAGTTTCGGGGCATAGACAACGCCCAGGAGGTCCGAGAACTCATCCAGGCACGGTTTTACGGAATTTTAAGGACGCTGGTCTGGGCGATCCTGATGACGTAACCGGTGCAGCTTCCGATCGAGGCGCGGGGATCCCGGCCGGACGTGAGGTCTGCGTGGGCCTCAGCCAAGTTCTGCAAGAAGCCGTTGCTTTGCGTGGTGCTCTTGAGCAGCATGGGTGAAGATAGGTGATATCCATACCCCTCAATGTCTCAATCAGGGGATCAGGGGATAGCTGAGACATTTTGGTTGCCCACGGACCCCGGGGCCACACTGAAACTCGGTCCATTCACGTGGATTTCAGGATCTGGTAGACAACATGATCTTGGCCATCGCGATGTCTTGATCCCACGCACGCGGCTCCGATTTTTTCTACAGCCCGGCGCGAGCGCAGGTTGTGTTCGCCAATAAGGAAGACCACCCGGGCGACGAATTTGAAGGCATGCTGCAGCATGAGCCGTTTCATTTCCCCGTTGTAAAGTCCTCCCCAGTGGGATCTCGCCAGGAACGTCCAGCCAATTTCGACCTCGCTTGTCACTTGGTCATAGCCGTGGAATCGGGAAGAGCCGATCACCTGCCCGGTTTTGGCGTCCGTGGCGATTAACGCACCGCCTCGCTCGAGAGCTTCGCGGAAAAAGATTTTGAATACCTCTTCTTTGTAGCGGTCCCGGTTAGGGTGTTGCTCCCAAATCAGCGGGTCGGAGGCTACGGTAAAAAGGGCAGCATAATCCTCTGCTCGAAGTGGTCGGAGTTCGAGCAGTTCGCCTTTCAAAATGGGTTGCAAATCAAAGGGCATTCTTAATTGTAGCCAATAGCCCAGTGTCCGCAACAGGCGCTTCCGGTTACCCTATCGGTACTAGCAAGGGCCGGGGTTGGACAACTCTGCCGAAGCGAGCTAATCTTCTTGTTAACCCATGACACGGAAGCCCTCCAACAGTGAAGCCGAGGCTCGTCGGCGACTACTTGCTGAACGGCCCCATCCCTGCCAACGCTTTCTGCGAACTGCGGAAACGACGTTGATCGCTTGCCTCCTTTTGGTTGAGGGGCGAAGTCACGCCGGAATACTCGGTTCCTCGATAAACTATTCGCTGGAGGTCTCTTATGCCACCCTGCCTGCCGACGATAGCGGTGTTGAACGATGGCTGAAGGGGCACACGGGCATACACAATGTAAACATAAGCCGCCAACCCAAAAGCTTGGAGATAAAGTTTGAAGCCAGAAGATCCCTGAGAGCGGCCATCCTTTTTGAGCTGGTGAAGCAGTGCGACAGCTTGGGATACCAGAGGAGATCCTGGTTCCGTGGGAATCTGTTCGACCCGGCGCAACGGGGGACTCGGTTTCAAACATTTTGGGTCGAGTATTCCAAACTGCCGGAAGATGACCGAACCATGGCCGATTGGCTCAAGTCCCACAACGGCGTGAGCAAAATCCAGGTTTGGCGGGAAGGCAAGGTGGTCGTGTTTGAGTTTGAAAACGGCGACCCTCCCGAAGCCGCAATCCTGGGCGAAATACTGAAACACTGCGAACAGAGCGGATATCAAGGACGAGAAGGCTTTGTGGACGGCTTCGGGCGGCACCGATAGTGGAGAAGCTAGGACCTCCTATTGTGGCTAGGCAGAAGGCAGACCGGTCGTCCACGCTCGATGACCATTAGATTACCTGTCCTGTGAACGCTCCAATGGCTCGGCGTAAGGGTTCCTATGGCATCGACGCGCCGTATCTGTTACTCGTCCCCGCGGTGCTGATTCTTGCCAACCTCGTAAATGGGTTCATCAGCAAAACACTGTGGCCGTTTCTGGCGGCATTCCTGATTATGAGCTGCTGCGGCCTTGGGCTCTACGCCTCGCGTCGTGGCAAATTGGTGGAATGGGCTGAACTGCTCCGTAATCTCAAATTGCATGGGGACGAGCGCATTCTGGATTTGGTGTGTGGGCGCGGAGCGGTGCTACTGCTGGCCGCGCAACACCTGACAACTGGCCGGGCGGTCGGAGTGGATCTCTGGAGGAAGCCAGGAACGCAACAGCACATACCATCGCCTTGGAGTTCATGCGCAAATGGTTATCAGGTTCACCCGGGATTTTATAGGCGCAAATTCTTGCTTGTAGCGGAGCATCACCGGGGAGGCCGGGGCTTATCCAGAATTCGCGCAGGGCAAGTGGACAGAGAGCGGCATACAGAGATCGTAAACCTCCGAAGGCTCAGAATGAAACTGCAGGACCAGTTCCGAACGGCGCTTAGTTTAGGCTTTTGATTTTCGGGGGTTATTTTTCCAGTAGCGGTTGCGATGTGGAACCTCCTTAAAGCTGTCGCGTGGGCGATTGAGCAGTGGGTAAGGCTTTGGTCGACGTTTG